>Ga0073902_10001949_pt1 | contig 10976 bp, 7 predicted proteins | sample KloWWTmeKNB19Kit_FD_66667 | JGI IMG/M metagenome (GOLD analysis project Ga0073902, IMG submission 66667) | Active sludge microbial communities from Klosterneuburg, Austria, studying microevolution and ecology of nitrifiers - Klosterneuburg... | ecosystem: Engineered > WWTP > Aerobic digester >...
GTCGGACTGACCGGCGGCAACATCCCGAGCTTAAGCGCATCATGCGGGTCGACCTGTCCACCAAAAGATCCGGTCAGGATGACGCGGTCCAGGTCACCGGTCGAGAGCGATAGCGTTTCGAGCAGGATGTCAGTGGCCGCTCGGATGGCGCCCTTGGCCTTTTGAAGATCGCGCACATCCCACTGGGTCAAGGCGATCCTGTCGCTGAGCTGGACGCGGCGGTTTTGCACGAGGGGATGCTCATGACGCAGGCGCCCGCTTGCCTCGATGGCTCCGGCCTCCCGCAGCGTTCGGACCGCGCTCAAGAGGCCCGTTCCGGCCAGCCCAATGGCTTCGCCGCCGCCAATGGTTTCGAGCAAGAACGTGCGCCCTGAAAGTGCGACCCGGGTTACCGCGCCCTCCACCGCCCGGCTGCCGCACGAGATGTTGACACCTTCGAAAGCGGGACCTGCCGCGGTGGAGGTGGTGATGATGCGTTGACCATCGGTCAACATGACTTCGCCGTTGGTCCCCAGGTCGATCGCGAGGGTCGGCAGGATCGCCTTGTCGAAGTCGAAGCAGGCCAAACAGGCCAGGGCATCCGATCCCACGAAGCCGCCGATCAACGGCGGCAGGCTGATCCGCGCTTCGGCCGGGAAGATACCCTCCAGAATGTGCGGGGCGGACGAGATCGCTTCACGGCTGTGCGGCTCGAAGGGGAGGGTCGCCAGGCTCTCGATGGGAAGGCCGAGAAGCAAGTGGTGCATGGCGGGATTTCCGACCACGCACACCCGTTGAATACGGCGCAGCGCGGCGCGCGGCAGCTCCAAAGCCTGGACGGCCTGGTTAATCGACGCAACGGCCAGGCGGCGCAACCGGTGCTGATCTTGCGCGCATCCCTGGGCCGCGGCCAGGCGCGAGATCACATCGGCGCCATAGACGCCCTGTTGATTGAGGCTGGCGGCCCCGGCGCAGACTTCGCCTGTGTCTAGAAGAGTGAGGAAGGCGGCCACGGTGGTGGAGCCCAGGTCAATTGCCATCCCCAATGGCGCGTTGGGTTGGGTTTTGTAAGCGTCGCTCGCGTGGAAGGCCTTTGCCGAGTTCACCGCGAGGGGCGCAAGCACCACCACCGCGTCAGTTGCGACGCGCGCGCAACAGGCCAGGCGGTTGTTTAGCGCCAGTTCTTCAGGGGTCAGGTGCTGTCGCTCAACTTCTCCAGGCGCTGCGATCCCGGCCTCAACCAGGACCCGGCATTTGCCGCAGGTGCCCCGCCCAGCACAGGGTTGCTCCAGCGGCAGGCCGCTTTGGGCGATCGCGCCGCCGAGCAGCGCCCCCGCCGCAACGGAAACCGTTCGGGTTGTATTGCCGGAGATAACGGTCAGGGTTGGCATGTCTCGTGCGTGGACCCTGTCTCAGGACTGGAACATCGATTGGTGGACGGTCCCACCCGGCGGAATGATTAGGAAGTCACTCTCCGCGATGTTTGCGTCGCTGTCGCCTGCCCCCGTGATGACCGGCAGGGCGGCCAACAGACGGCGCATGTAGTCACCGGTTCCGAGCCTCTCCTCGTAGCGCAGTCCCCAGCGCGCGCAGTACTCGGCAATTTCCAGAGCCTTCGGCCGAACTGCTTCCAGCTCGCGCGCGTCTTGCCCAACCAGGATCAGCCGCCGGTAATGCTGATACTGCGTGTCCATTAGCCAGGCCGCAGTCTCGCTGCCGTGTCTTTGCTCAAGGGTGCGCCATTCGTCGAGCGGGTTCTTGCCGCTGTTGATCCATCCGGGCGACAGGAAGTAGCTGCCCGGATCTTGCGCAATCTGCTTCTCGTAAGCCGCGCGCGAACCCAGCAGGAGAGCGATGCAGTCGTGGCTGCGCGGGATCACAAGGGTGTTTTCTCCCGCACGCACACCGTGCAGGCCATTGCCGCACAGCCCGTAGGCGAGGGCGACCACGCTGGGCTCCCCAAGCCGGTCGATGGCGCTCTGAATGGCGTGCCGCAGGTTCGCCGGACGCGCATGCAAGCCTTCATCAAGGAACGTGACGCTGATTTTAAAAGCGTTGGGCAGATTTGCCTGCAGCCATGCCCTAAAAACCGGGCAGGCCAGCATCACGACGGGTCGCATCGTTTTCGGTGAATCGACGCGGCGCATCATCGTGCTCTTGATTCCGTGTTGTCTGCCAAAGTTTCGGGGCGCGCCACGGCGGACAACACGCGTGCGCGCCTGGTTTGCGCTGGCGTCGCGAACATTGGCCGCGGTCGCACGGGGAAAATGTGAAGTTCCCTCATATATAGGTCTGCGTTCACCGCTCGGCCCTGAAGGGGCCGAATGAGATAGCCCAGGGCGAAGCCCTGGGAAACCGATACCTGCCCGATGCCAGCCCTGAAAGGGCGGCATGGCACACGAGGACTCTCGACCAGCCAGGTCCGGCCAATGAACCGATCCGAAGTTCGCCCCTTCAGGGGTCATCCTGTATCTGGTGGCGCGACCGAGGGCCTTGCCCTGGGCTATCTCCTGTGGCCCATTCAGGGCCAGGTACCGGCATCGTGTCGCCAACGGATTGATTACGGCCACGATTTCTGGCAATTCTTCCTAGGCTGCCGCCGCAGCTTTCTGGCGGGCGCGGAATGCCTTGATCCAGCGCATGGAGTATGAATCATTGCCCATCAGGAGATCGCAGGCCTGGAGGGTGGTCTGGATTTCCGCAGCGGTCGGGTCGGTGATGGCCGACGTCAACCCGCGCGAAATCGCGAGCGCCAGGAAGGCCGCGTTTACGATCTTTCGATCCGGCAGTCCGAACGAGACATTGCTGGCGCCCAGGCACATATTAGCGCCCAGCTCGGTATGGATCAACGCGATGGATTCCAGGGTGATCCGCCCGGCCTGGTCATCGGCGCTGACGACAAGCGCAAGCGGATCGATCAGGATGTCCTCGACCCTGATGCCGAAGTCGCCCGCGCGCTTGAGCAGGTGTTCGGCCGTCCTCAGGCGCTCCAGGGCGGTGGCCGGCACACCCTTGTCATTGGTCAGCACGCCGATGACGGCCGCGCCATGTTGTCGGGCCAGCGGAAAGATGACGTCCATCATTTTCCCCTCGGCCGTTGTCGAGTTGATCAACGCCTTGCCGGGGTAGACCGACAGGGCCGCCGCCAGCGCATCCGGGTCGGCGCTGTCAAAGCAAAGCGGCGCCTTGGTGACTTCCAAGACGGCCAGCGTTGCGCCGCGCAGCAGGGCGGGCTCGTCGCCACCGGGCACACCGGCGTTGACATCCAGGACATGGGCGCCCGCCTTCACCTGGGCGCAGGCCTCGTCCTGCGCGAGGCTGAAGTCGCCATTGGCCATGCTCTCGGCCAGTTTCTTGCGGCGGGTGGGGTTGATTCGCTCGCCAATGATGACAAACGGATGCTGTGGCCCGATGAAGATCGTCCGGTCGTTCAGCGCGAGCGTTGTCTCCATCACCGGCCTCAGGCGTTCATGAGCGTGTGCGCGAGGCGCACGGCCCGGCTTGCGTCGGGCGAGTAGCCGTCAGCGCCAATCTGGCTGGCGTACTCGGCCGTGACCGGCGCGCCGCCCACCATGATCTTCACCTTGTCGCGCAGCCCGGCCTGCTGGATCGCTTCGATGGTGATCTTCATGTACGGCATCGTGGTGGTCAGCAAGGCGGACAGGGCAAGAATATCCGGGCCACCCGTTCGGATTGCTTCGACGATCTTGTCGGCGGAGACGTCCACTCCGAGGTCCCGGACTTCGAAACCGGCGCCCTCGAGCATGAGGGCCACAAGGTTCTTGCCGATGTCGTGCAGGTCGCCCTTGACCGTTCCGATCATGACCGTTCCAGCCGGCTGATCGCCGCCGCTCTGCAAGTGCGGCTTCAGGATGGCCAGGCCGGCCTGCATGGCGCGGGCCGAGATCAACATCTCCGGCACGTAGTAGTCGCCCTCTTCAAAGCGCTTGCCGACCTCCGCCATGGCGGCGATCATCCCGTCGTTGAGGATCGTGATCGGGGCCACTCCGGCGTCGAGGGCGGCTTGAATCCCGGCCTTCGCGCCTGGCATGTCACCCTCGAGGACGGCTTCGTAAATTGTTGCAAGCTTCGGGTCCATAAGTCTCTCTATTCCAATCCAACCGAATACATCGCCAGGATGTTGTCGATCGGCACATCGCTCTGAAAAGACGGGTGCCCCGGAGACAGAATGTATCCGCCACCAGCGCCGAGTTCGGCTATCACCCTGCGCGCTTCGGCTTTGACATCGTCGACGCTGCCAGTTGGCAGAATGCGTTGGGCGCTGACCCCGCCCGAGAACGACAGGCGATCGCCGTACTCGGTCTTGAGCGCGCGGTGGTTCATGGCCGCCACCTCGGGCTGAACCGGATCCAGAATGTCGACACCCCAGGCGATGAGATCGGGAATGATCTGCCGCACGTTGCCATCAGTATGGAAAAGCAGTTTTGCGTTGTGTTGGTGGGCCAGGTCGGCGAAGCTGGAGATGCGATGTCCAAAATAGCGCCTGATCATGCGCGGGCTCACCAGCAAGGCGTTCTCGGCGCCGATGTCATCGGCCAACCGCACGATGTCGATAAGGCCTCCAGCGGCTTCGAGGATGCGGCGGGTGTATTCGAAGTAGAAGTCGAAGAACCGATCCAGGATGAAGGTGGTCAGGTCAGGATCGGCTGCCATGTCCAAAAGCAACTGCCCAACGCCCCGGCACAGCGTGGCGTGCTGAAAGATCGAAGGACCGGTCAAGGCAATCGCGAAGTCCGCCGCCCAGGGCTCCAGGTCCCGGCGAACGTTGGCGTAGTCGAACCAATCGGCTTGCGGCCACGGGTAGTGTTTGAGCGCCTCGATGGTGTTGAGTGCAGCCAACGGCGGCGCGCCCATCGACCAGGCTTTGCCAAAAGGCGTTTCGGTGATGACTTCGTGATATCCAAATAGGGGCAGGGGATCGCCGCACCAGGTGGCGGGGATGTTCATGTGACCTGGTCCAACGTACCTTGGACCGACAGCGCCCTTGTAGTCAAAGCCGCGCATATCAAAGAGATCCAGATGCATGGCCTGGAGCAGTTCGCGGTCGGTGTTGACTTGCAGGCGCTGCTTGAGCTTCTCAATCACCCACGGATTGGCCGACATCATCATCGGCACCCGATCCGGGACTCTGTGGTCTAGCGCGGTTTTGAGCCGTTCTCGCGAATGCATGGTGTGCTCCAAAATGGTTGATGCTCGCGAAAGGCGCGGTTGCGGCCTCCTTTCCGTGGGCCAGGAATCGAGCATGCTGACCGAGGTCAAATGATAGCCCACAAGGTAAACCACCTTCGCCTCCGAACACCTGAACTGCGCAAAAGGCCGCATTCTGAGTTGCCAGACATTGACAGCCAGCGGCCTGCGTGATATATTCGCCAGGTCACAGGTTAGGCGGGTGAAAGCCCGAAGCAAGCGAATCCACTGACAAGTCGAGGTATGAACATGGTGAGGATGATTCCCAATGGCGGCAAGAATGCGGGCTTGGGCCGCGCATTTTTCGCGCACCGTGCTCCGATCTCTTGGACCGGGGTGGCTGGTTTGCTGGCGTGTGACACACAATTGGCATTCTGACCCCCCAATCAGACCCCTCTGAGGCCCCCGAGACCGTGAGCAAAACGCTTACGGTCTTTTTTGTTCACTTTTTCGACAATGTCCTACCTGAAACGTCTTCTTCCGTTTATCAAACCCTTTCGGGGTCGCTTCATACTGGTGGGCCTGCTCTCGCTGCTGGCCATGGTCATCGGGCAGGTCGAGCCGCGCCTGCTGGGTCTGGCCATTGATGAAGGGGTGCAGAAGCTCAACCTGAACACGGTGGCGCTCTACATGCTCCTGTTGCTTGGCGCTGTAATCACTTTCAGCGTCATCAACTATGTCCGTCAGGTGATGCAGGGCACGCTCGGTACTGACGTCGTGCGAACGCTGCGCAACGCCCTGTATCGCAAGCTGCAATACCAGCCGTACTCGTACTACACGACCATGCCGACCGGTCAGATCATGTCGCGCATGCTGAGCGACCTGGATACGGTTGAGCAACTGGTGACGTTTGGCTTTTCAACGCTGGTGACTGAAGGCTTCGCCCTCACTTCAACGCTCGTTATCCTGTTCCTGATGGATTGGCGCCTGGCGATCCTCGTGGTCTTGCCGATGCCGCTCATCCTGTTGGGCGTGTTTCGATTCCGCACCCGGATCGATCCGGCCTGGGAGGCGGTCCGCGAACAAATGGGCAAGCTGACGACGACACTGCAGGAGAACGTGGCCGGGGTGCGGGTGGTCAAGGCCTTTGCCCGCGAAGGCTATGCCTCTTCGCTGTTCGATCTGCAGAATCGCCTGAACCGCGGCAAGAACGTCGCGCGCGCCCGGATCGAAGCGGAGTACTTTCCGTGGATGGACTTTGTCTCGGGCATGATGTTCATCATCCTGGTCCTGGCCGGGGCGCATCGCCTGATCGAGGGCACTCTCTCGATAGGGACGTTCTTCTCGTTCAACTGGTACATCTGGGGCTTGATCTGGCCAGTGCGAATTCTGGGCTGGTTGACCAACATCACCCGCCAGGCTGCTGCCGCGGCGCCGCGTGTTTTCCAACTCTATGATGCGGCGGAGACGCTGCTCGACAAGGACGTGACCGTGCCGCTGCCGCGCAGCGGCCCTGCCCGGGTGACGTTTGAAGACGTCAGCTTCAGCTTTCCCGACGATCCGTCGACCAAGGTGCTGCGCGGATTGAGCTTCACCGCCGAGCGCGGTGAGACTGTCGCGATTCTGGGCGGCACGGGCAGCGGCAAATCTTCCGTGATCAATCTCGTGCCGCGCTTCTACGACGTGACAGGCGGGCGGGTGATGATCGATGGCATCGACGTGCGGGATGTTAAACGGAGCGAGTTGCGCCGCCAGATTGGGCTCGTGCCGCAGGAGACATTTCTGTTCTCGGCCACCCTGCGCGAGAACGTCGCGTTTGGAAATCCGGACGCGACCGAAGAGCAGGTCCTGGCCGCCGCGACCGTCGCCCAGGTGGCTGAGTTCGCGGGCACGCTGCCGAAGGGTTTCGACACCAAGGTTGGCGAGCGCGGGGTAGGGCTGAGCGGCGGGCAAAAACAGCGTGTGGCGCTGGCCCGGGCAGTGCTGATCGATCCGCGCATTCTGATCCTGGACGAAGCGACCTCGGCCGTCGACACCGCGACCGAGCAGCGTATCCAACAAGCGATGTCGGAAGTGCTCAAGGGCCGGACCGCCCTTATCGTCGCCCAGCGCCTCAGCACGGTGATGAATGCGGACCGCATCGTCGTCTTGCGCGACGGGCGGGTGGTCGAGGAAGGGACGCATGCCGCGCTGTATGCCCTGGAGGGCGAATACCGACATCTCTTCGACATGCAGTTCAAGGGCCAGGAGCATTCCGAGGCCGTTGAGATGGATCTTCTTGCCGTGAAATAGGCGCCTAGAGAGAAGTCATGTCTGAGGCGGCATCCCCCGGCGTACGCCGGGGGATGCCGCCTCAGAGAAAACGTGTGGGAGGGCGAAATGCCCCTGATATCTGCAACGAATCTGAGCCAATCATTCGGGCCGAGCGATGTCTTCGCCGGCATCAGCGTGTCGATCGCCGAGGGCGCGCGGATCGGTCTGGTCGGCCCGAATGGGGTTGGCAAAACGTCACTCATCCGAATCCTGGCTGGCGCGGAAAAGGCCGCAGCCGGCGACCTGTCGGTGACCCGCGGGGTGCGGGTGGGCTACTTGCGGCAGGAGGCCATCGACGCCTTTGCCAACCGTGAGGCGAACGTGTGGGACGAGATGCTGACGGTCTTTGCAGACCTGCGCCAGAGCGAGGCGCGCCTGCGCGAACTCGAGGAAGCGATGACCAACCACGGGCCCCAGGCCGACGCGGCGCTGGAGGAATACGGCACGCTGCACGACGACTTCATGGCCGCGGGCGGCTATGACTATGAACGGCGGATCAAGAATACCCTGGAGGGCCTGGGTTTCACCGAGGAACTGTGGTCTTTGCCGGCCCGGGCGCTGAGCGGCGGGCAGAAGACGCGCGCCCTGCTGGCCCGATTGTTGCTGGAACGGCCGGAGCTGCTCATCCTGGACGAGCCGACCAATCACCTCGACATCGCGTCGCTGGAATGGCTCGAAGGGACCCTGGCTGAGTGGCCGGGCGCCTTTGTCGTGGTCAGCCACGATCGCTACTTTCTCAACAAAGTCGTGAATCGGATCTGGGAGATGTCGCCCTCGCGGATCGAGGAATACCGGGGCAACTACACCGACTATCTGGGCCAGCGCGAAGAACGCTACCAGCGCGAGGTCTTTGTTTTCAACCAGGAAAAAGCCCGCCTCGAGAATGAAGTGCGGCTGGCCAAGATCGATCTGGATGCGGTCAAGGCCGGCAATGACAAATCGGTGACCTGGGCAAAGGGAAAACTGAAGCGTGTGACCCGTGACGCGCTGGTAATCGAACAACTCGGCGCGCTCGCGCTGTTGAACGAACAGTGGATGCTGCTGCGCGAGCGGCTCGAAGGAAGCAGCCGGCCGTGGGGGCTGGAGGAAGCGGAGCGGCGGGTGTCCCGGTTGCGGCCCCCGCAGCCTCCCGCCAGGATGACGTTGACACTGCAGGCGGAACGCCGCAGCGGCAATAGTGTCTTGAGCGGGGAAGGGCTGGTGGTCGGGTACCCGGGCGCGCCGCTCTTTGCCGCCGACGGCTTCGAGCTGCGCTGGCGCGAGCGCGCAGCCCTGATCGGACCGAACGGGGCCGGCAAAACCACCTTTCTGCGGGTGGCATTGGGTGATCTGGAACCGTTGGCCGGCCGGCTCACCCTGGGGGCCAGCATCAAGGTGGGCTACTTCGCCCAGGCGCACGAGCTGCTCAATCCAGCCATGACGGTGCTGGAGCAGGCGATCGAGCGCTCGCATGAGTCCGGGCAGCGCAAGCTCGACGAGGGTCAGGCCCGTTACTACCTGGCGAAGTACCTGTTCAAGGGCGAAGATGTCTACAAGCCGGTCGCCGGACTAAGCGGTGGCGAGCGGGCCCGCCTGGCGTTGGCGCTCCTCGCTCTGACCGGGGCGAACTTCCTGGTCCTGGACGAGCCGACCAATCACCTCGACACGGTGGCCCAGGAGGCGCTCCAGGAAGCGCTGGAATCCTACGACGGCACCGTCCTGCTGGTGTCGCATGACCGTTATCTGATCCGCAGCCTGGCCCGCCAGATCTGGACGATCGAGGATGGCCGCATGCGGGTCTTCAACGGCGGTTACGACGAGTACACCCAGACCCGCGATCGGCGCGCTGCGGCGCTCAAGGCGGCCGCGCCAAAGCCGACGCCGAAACCCGCAGTGGCGCTCGAACCTGCCGCGCAGGCGCGCCCATCGAACAACGCCCGCCGGGCGAGGGCTGATCAGCTCGGGCAGATCGAGGCGCGCATCGGGGCGGCCGAACGCGATCTGGCTGCCCTGGCGGAACGCCTGCAGCGGGAGCCCGCCCGGGCCCGCGAACTTGGCGAAAACTATGTCCGAGCCCAACAGGGTTTGGATCAACTGATGCAAGAGTGGGCGGCGCTCTCGACCGCCCTTACGGCGCTCGAAGGCGTCTGACCTTTGTTGGGGCGAAGCATCCGCAGCCGTAGGCAACGGATGCTTCGCCCCTACGGACGATCACAATGAACATTCCGCTCTCGAGCTACCGGCGCCTGCTGGGGCGTTATCTTGCGCCCCAGCGCGGCCGCGCCGTGCTGATGGCGGCTGCGCTGCTCGCCGGAATCGCGTTGGATGTCAGCGGTCCGCAAATCGTGCGCCAGTTCATCGATCGTGCCATGGCAGGGGTGCCGGTCGACGGTCTGGTCGGACTGGCCGGGCTCTACATCGTGATAGTGGTCTCGAGACAGGCCACTGCGGTGGGCGCGACCTGGCTTGGCGAGAACGTGGGCTGGTCGGCGACCAATGCATTGCGGGCGGACCTCGCCCTGCACTGCCTGACGGCCGATCTGTCCTTTCATAATGCCCGGACACCCGGCGAGTTGGTCGAGCGCATCGATGGTGATGTGACCGCCTTGGCGGCGTTCTTCTCGCAATTGACAATCAAGGTGGTCGGCAACCTGCTGCTCTTGCTGGCGGTGCTGGCAGCTTTGTTTGCCGAGGACTGGAGGTTGGGACTGGCGCTGACGGCGTTCGCCGGTCTGGCCCTGTGGCTGCTGATCAAGCTACGCTCGTTCGCGGTTCCTTATTGGCTGCGCGTCCGGGCGAAGGCGGCTGAATTCGCAGGCTTTGTGACCGAGCGTCTGTCCGGGATCGAGGATCTCCGCGGCATCGGCGCGGTTTCGTTCACGATGCGCCAATTCCACCGGCTGTTGCGCGAGTGGATGCCGCTTCAGGTCAAGGGTGGTCTGGCCGGAATGGTGATGTGGTCGGTGACGGTGCTTACCTTTGCGGCGGGGACCGGAATGGCGTTGCTCACGGGCGCATCCCTCTGGCGGGCGGGTCTTCTGACGCTGGGCGGGGTGTATTTGGTCTTCGCCTACACCGAGCTCATCCGCCAGCCCATCGAGCAGATCCGTCAGCAAATGGATGAGTTGCAGCGCGCTGGCGCGTCAATCGTTCGCATCGAGAAGCTGTTTGCCGTGAAATCCGCCCTCCTGGAACCGGCCGCGCAGATCCCGGCGCGGGTTGAGACACCGTTGCCGGCGGGTCCGCTGAGCGTCCACTTTGACCGAGTGACCTTTCACTACGATGATGAGCGCCCGGTCCTCCGGGATGTGTCGTTCTCGCTGCCTGCCGGCGCGGTGCTTGGCCTGCTGGGCCGCACCGGGGCCGGAAAATCGACGCTGGCCAAGCTGTTGTTGCGAATGTATGACCCCCAGTCGGGGGCGATCCGGCTGGAGCACCTTCCAGGGGATCCGATCGACGGGGATACGGGCCACGGCGGAAGCGCCCTGCGCGACATGACCCTTGCCGAAGCGCGCCGAAAGGTGGGGCTGGTGACGCAGGAGGTTCAGGTCTTCCAC
>Ga0073902_10001964_pt1 | contig 10938 bp, 13 predicted proteins | sample KloWWTmeKNB19Kit_FD_66667 | JGI IMG/M metagenome (GOLD analysis project Ga0073902, IMG submission 66667) | Active sludge microbial communities from Klosterneuburg, Austria, studying microevolution and ecology of nitrifiers - Klosterneuburg... | ecosystem: Engineered > WWTP > Aerobic digester >...
GCGTATTTGTCGTCCAGCGTGACGGTCTCGAGGGCGCGGCGGATGTGCTCGGGCAGCGGGGCGTTCATCGTGGGAGGCTTCCGGCGAGGGGGGGGTTCAGCCAGTGTGCGCGGGGGGTGCGACACCGGGATTAGGGCTAGCCCTTGTGGGGTCCGGCAGTGTAGGAATTCGGGTCGGCGTGGTGCTTGCGTTGTTTGCGCGATTTATCGGTCTTGCGGCAAGATCCTTGCTGTTGAATGTTTCAGGAGTGCATATGGCCACGAAAAATGCTCCCAGGGCGAAAGACCCGCGCCGGCAGGCGGCGCAGGTTCGACGCGCCGCGGGCGCCACCGAACCGGCCCTCGAGGCCGAGCGCCAGGGCGCGCAGCTGGATCGCTACGACCTCGCCATCCTGGGCGCGCTGCAGGACGAGGCGCGGCTCACCAATGCCGAGCTGGCGACGCGCATCGGCCTTTCGGCCGCGCCCACCTGGCGGCGCGTGCGCTGGCTCGAGGAGCAGGGCTACATCACCGGCTACCGCGCGGTGCTGGACCGCCGCCGCCTCGGCCTGGGCGTGCTGGCCTTCGTGCGCGTCGACGCCGAGCGCAACAACGCCGCCGCCACGCGCGAGCTCGAGGCGGCGCTGCGCGCGCTGCCCGAGGTCATCGCCTGCCACTACATCAGCGGCGCTGGCACCTTCGAACTGCAGGTGGTGGCCACCGACCTCGACGCCTTCAGTCATTTCGCGCTCGAGCGCCTGCTGGTGCTGCCCAATGTGGGCGATGTGCACACCAGCTTCAGTCTCGGCGAGGTGAAGGCCGCCGCCAGTCTGCCGCTGCAGCACCTGCTGACATAAGCTGCGCACTCTTCAGAGCCTGCGAAGAACCGGCATGAACCAGCACGACGAGGGAGGTGCGGCCCACAGCGTCTGGCGGCGCCGCTTGCTCGGCGCCGACCCGCTGCGCCAGCTGCGCATGCGCCAACAGCTCACGGCCTTCGCCGCCATGCTGGTCAGCAGCGGTGTGTTCGCGCTGGCCGCCACGCTGGCGCAGACGCCTCGACCCTGGATCCTGCTGTGGCTGGCCTATTCACTGGGGCTGATGCTGGTCTTCCTGCTGCTGATCCGCAGCGGCTGGTCGCAGCGCCTGCGCGACCCCTCGATGACGCGCCTGCAGATGATCTCGGCGCTGGCCGCCGGGGCCATGGCTTACCCGATGGCTGGTGAGCTGCGCATGCTGGCGCTGCCGATGATGATGCTGATCCTGGCCTTCGGCATGTTCGAGCTGCGTGGCCGCGTCGTCACTGCCATGGCCTGGGCCGGATTGGCGATGCTGGCGGCGGCCATGCTGTTCTCGCACTGGGTCTGGCCGCGCCGCTACACGCCCGCGCAGGAGCTGGCAACGGCCATCATGGCGCTGGCGTCCTTCTCGGCGATGGCAGTGCTGACCGGGCGCCTGTCGCGCATCCGTCAGCGCCTCACGCAGCAGCGCGAGCAGCTCAACGAGGCGCTGGCGCACAACGCCGACCTGGCGTCACGCGACGTGCTGACCGGCCTGCACAACCGCCGCCATGGCGAACAGCAGCTGTTGCTGGCGCTGCAACGCCAGCAGCGCCAGGGCACGCCGCTGGCGCTGGCCATGATCGACCTCGATCACTTCAAGTCCATCAACGACCGCCACGGTCATGCGGTGGGCGATGCGGTGCTGCAGGCCTTTGCACGTGCCGCGCAGCCGGTGTTGCGCGGCACCGACCTGCTGGTGCGCTGGGGCGGCGAGGAGTTCCTGCTGATCCTGGAGACGGACAGTCCGGAGGCGGCCTCGGTGGCGCTGCAGCGCCTGCGCGAGGCGGTGCAGGGCTGCACGGTGCCGGCCGAGGGTCAGGCGCTGGGCTTTCGCTTCAGCGCCGGCCTGGTGCAGGCGCGCCGCGGCGAGGACGCCGAAACCCTGCTGCGCCGCGCCGACGCGGCGCTCTACGCCGCCAAGCAGCAGGGCCGCGACCGCATCGTGCAGGCCTGAGAGTCGCGCGGGCGGCTACGCTCGCGCCATGGTCGAAGCGCCGACGAGCACGCAATTCCCCACCGAGCTGGAGCCGCCACCGCGCGTCACCTGGCTGCTGGGCGGCGAGCGTCTGCAGCGCCTGCGCACCTCTCAGGCCCTGCTGGCGCTGGGCCTGGTGGCGCTGTGCGTGGCCTGGGGCGTGGTGGCCGGGCGGCGTGCCGGCACGCCCTTGGGCTGGCTGGTCGGCTGGGCCTTGACGGCGCTGAGCGGGCAACTGGCCTGCGTGGCGCTGGTGCGCAGCGGGCGCACCGCGCTCTGGAGCGATCCGGCCCTGACCCAGCCGCAGATCGTGCTGACCCTGGTGCTGGCGCACGCCGTCTACCCGATGGTGGGCGAGCTGCGCGCCGGCATCCAGCCCATCATCATCACCATCCTGATGTTCGCGGCCTTTGACCTGCGGCCGGCGCAGACGGCGCGCCTGTCGGTGCTGGCGCTGGGCCTGCTGGCCACGGCCATGTATGTGGGCGTCGAGGTCTGGCCGCGCCAGGCGCTGTGGCGCCACGAGCTGGCCATGCTGCTGTTGATGTCCTTCGTCATCCCGGGCGTGTGGATCCTGGCCACGCGCCTGGCGCACATCCGCGCGCGCCTGCTCGATCAGCGTCAGGAATTGCGCGACGCGCTCAAGCGCATCGAGGCGCTGGCGGTGCGCGACGCGCTGACCGGGCTCTACAACCGTCGCCAGGCCGAGCGATTGCTGGAGCGCGCGCTGCGCCGCCACCGGCGCTCGGGCACCGCCTTTGCCATCGCGCTGGTGGATCTCGATCACTTCAAGGGCGTCAACGACCGCTACGGCCACGAGGCCGGCGACACCGTGCTGCGCCACTTCGCGCAGGTGGCACAGGCGCAGCTGCGCGAGACCGACACGCTGACGCGCTGGGGCGGCGAGGAGTTCCTGCTGCTGATCGACGACGCCGACCCCGAGGCCGCGCGCGGCACCGCCGAGCGGCTGCGCCGCACCGTGCAGCAGAGCCCGGCGCCGATGCTGCACGGCAGCCTGGGCATCACGGTGTCGATCGGCGTGGCCACCGCGGGCCGCGGAGAGCCCGGTGCCGCGCTGCTGCGGCGCGCCGACGAGGCGCTCTACCGCGCCAAGGACGGCGGCCGCAACCGGGTCGAGCTGGCGCGGCCGGAACGAAGCGGATGAGCCAGGGCCTGCCCCTGCCGCACGCCCTGCTGGCGCTGGCCGTGGTGGCCATCTGGGGCAGCAACTTCGTCGTCATGAAGCTGGCGCTGGCGCACTTCACACCGCTCTGGCTGGCCTGCCTGCGCTTCACGCTGGCGGCGCTGCCGCTGCTGTGGCTGGCGCGGCCGCGCGCGCCGCTGCGCTGGGTGGCGGCCTATGGCCTGCTGATCGGCTGCGGCCAGTTCGGCCTGCTGTTCGTCGCGCTGCGCGCCGACATCTCGCCGGGCCTGGCCTCGCTGGTGGTGCAGAGCCAGGTCTGCTTCACCTTGCTGCTGGCCTGGGCTTGGCGCGGTCAGGCCCTGCGCGGCCTGCAATGGCTGGCCTTGCTGCTGGCCTTCGGCGGCTTCGGCTGGATCGGCTGGCGGCTCGAGGGCGGCAGCACGCAGCTGGGTCTGCTGATGTGCCTGGGTGCCGGGCTGAGCTGGGCGCTGGCCAATCTGGTGAGCGTGCGGCTCGGGCCGGTCAATATGCTGGCCTTCATGGTCTGGAGCAGTGCCTTTGCCGCGCCGGTGCTGGCGCTGCTGGCCCTGACGATCGAGGGTGGCGCGGCGCTGTGGACCGGGGCGCTCAGCGCCGGTTGGACGGGCTGGAGCGCCGTGCTCTGGCAGGCGGTCGGCAACACCCTGTTCGGCTACGGCGTGTGGGGCTGGCTGCTGGCGCGCCACCCGGCCTCGCAGGTGGTGCCGCTGGCCCTGCTGGTGCCCTTGTTCGGCATGGGCAGCGCCGCCGGGTTCCTGGGCGAGGCGCTGCAGGATTGGAAACTCCAGGGGGCCGCGCTGGTGATGGGCGGCCTGGCGCTGAACGCCTGGGCCCTGCGCCGGCCCCTTGTCAGGAGGACTGAATGAAGCAAGCCCTGTGCGTGGCGCTGATCGCGCACGACCGCAAGAAGGACGCCATGATTCAGCTGGCGCGCGAGTTCGCCGCACAGCTGGGCGGCTGCGTCTTGCTGGCCACCGGCACCACGGGCGCCCGGCTGCAGGCCGAGGTGGGCCTGAACGTCACCCGCTTCCTGTCCGGCCCGCTGGGCGGTGATCTGCAGATCGGCGCCAAACTGGCCCAGGGCGAGGTGGACGCGGTGGTGTTCCTGCGCGACCCGATGACGCCGCAACCGCACGAACCGGACATCAACGCGCTGGTGCGCGCCTGCGACGTGCACGACGTGCCCTGTGCCACCAATGTCAGCGGCGCGCGCCTGCTGCTGACGGCGCTGGCCTACCGCCCCGAGACCGGCGGCGCGTAGACCGCCAGGCTGGCGTGGCCGTCGGCGCCCAGCGCCTGCACGGCGAAGTGCCAGTCGTCGCGGCTGACGGCCTCGATGAGCGCCTCGCGCGCATCCGCGCCCAGGTCGCGGGCGTGCTCCCACTGGCTGGCGGCGGTGCGCCGCCACAGCACGCGGTAGCCGGCGGCGCCGCTCACCGGCTGCCAGCGCAGTCGCGTGTCGTTGCTCAGCTCGCGGGCGTCGATCTGCACGCCGGTCGGCGGCGCCGGCGCCCAGGCCAGGGTGGCCAGCCCGACGAGGTTGACGCGGGTCACGCGCGCCAGGTAGTCGGCGTCGACGTACTCGGGCAGGTCGCCCAGCCGGCGGCCGTTCTCCACGCGCACGTTCTGGTGCTGGTTCAGGTAGTTCTCGAAGGGCTCGGTGAAGCGCACCGCGGCCAGGCCGCGCTCCAGGAAGGGCAGGTGATCGCCGCCGCGCAGGGTGCGGTCGCGGCGCTGGATCAGGTCGACCTGCATCTCGGGCAGATAGGCCGCGGCGGCGCGCTGCAGATGGCGGCCCAGCTGCGCGGCCGGCAGGTCCTCGGCGCCACCGGCGGCGGCCAGTTGCTGCTGCCCGCGCAGCCGCGGCGAGGGCTCCTGGGCGCCCACCCGCATCAGGCGCAGCAGCGGGTCCAGGCCGTCGGCGAACAGGCGCAGGCGCTGCGGCGCGAACTCGCCGTCGGCGCCGCGCGGGCTGCCGACGATGTCGTTGGTGATCATGGCTTCGACGCGCTGGCCGTCGACGTCCAGCTCGCCGGCCAGTTGCGCGGCGCCGAGCAGGCCCTGTTCCTCGCCGGCCAGCGCGGCAAACACCAGCGTGGCCTCGAAGGGCTTGGTGCTGCGCGCCATGGCGCAGGCCAGCTGCATGACGGCCGCCGTGCCGGAGGCGTCGTCGTTGGCGCCCGGTGCCTCGCCCTGCTCGTCCATGACGTCGGCGTTGCGGCTGTCGTAGTGGCCGCTGACGACGATCAGCCGCTGCGGGTCGCGCCCCGGCAGCGTGGCCACCACGTTCACGAGTTCGGTGGCGTGGGCGATGCGCCGACCGACAGGCTCCAGATGGCTGCGCACGCCCACCTGCAGCGCGGTGCCGGCCGCGCAGGCCCGCCACTCGGCCTCGATCCAGCGTCGCGCGGCACCGATGCCGCGCGTCGGGCTCTGGGTTTCGGAGGCGGTGTGCCGTGTGCCGAAGGCGGCCAGACGTTCGACCTGCGCCATCAGGCGGCCGGGTTCGATGGCGCCAAGCAAGGTGCGCAGCGCCGGCTCGGGCGGTGCTGCGGGCACCGGGTTCTGGGGCTGGGCTTGAACCGAAGCGCTCAGTAGCGCGATGAGCAGGACTTGCTTCATGCCAGCGTGCTCATGCCAGGTACTGACGCAGGAAAGCCAGGCTGCGCTGCCAGGCCTGCTCGGCGCAGGCGGCGTCGAAGACCTCGGGGCGGCTGGCGTTGAAGAAGGCGTGGTCGGCCGCGTAGTGGTGGATTTCCGGCCTGCGCCCGGTGGCCCGCATGGCAGCCTCCAGCTGCGCCGCCACGGCCGGCGTGCACCAGTCGTCGCGGGTCGCGAAATGGCCCTGGAAGGGAATGGCGATGCGCGCCGGGTCGGCCAGCTCGCGCGGCGGCACGCCGTAGAAGCACACCGCAGCGTGCAGGCCGCTGAGCCTTGCGGCCGCCGCCACCGTGAGCGCGCCCCCCATGCAAAAGCCCATCACGCCGACCTTGCCGCCCTGGGCGCCGAGCTGCGCCACGCAGCCCGCGATGTCCTGGTCGCAGGCGTCGACGAAGTCCAGGCCGCTCATCAGGTGGTTGGCCTCCTCGCCGCTGGCTGCGAGCCGGCCGCGGTAGAGGTCGGGCACCAGCACCTGGAAGCCGGCCTCGGCCAGGCGCTCGGCGGTGGACTGGATCTGGGCGTTCAGGCCCCACCACTCCTGGATCAGCACCAGGCCGGGGCCCTCGTCGCCGGCCCGGTAGGCCGGGCTGCGGCCGCCGTCGGGCCGGGTGATTTCGTGCATCGGCATCAGGGGGTCCTCTCGTCCTTGGGCCACAGGGCCCACCAGCGTAGCGGCTGTTTGGTGCGGCCGGCCTGGGCGAAGGCTGCGTCACCCCAGCCCCAGAAGTAGTCGGCGCGCACGCTGCCGACGATGGCGCTGCCGGTGTCCTGCGCCAGCACCAGGCGGCGCAGGGGTTGGCTGGACAGCGGCAGCTCGCTGTCGATCCACAAGGGCGTGCCGTAGGGCACGGCGCGCGGGTCCACGGCCACGCTGCGCTGCGGCGTCAGCGGCCAGCCCATGGCGCCGCGCGGGCCGACGGCCGGATCGTCGAGCGCCTCCTCGCGGAAGTAGACGACGCGCGGGTTGGCGGCCAGCAGCTCGGCGATGCGCTCGGGGTTCTGCAGGCCCCAGGCGCGCACCGCGCGCCAGCTGGCCTGGCCCTCGCGCAGCGCGCCCTGCTCGATCAGCCAGGCGGCCAGCGAGCGGAACGGTTGGTGGTTGTGCCCGGCCCAGGCCACGCGGCGCTCGCGCACGCGGCCGTCGGGCTCGCTGACGCTGACGCGCCCCGATCCCTGCACCTGCAGCAGCACGGCGTCGAGCGGGTCGTCGAGGTAGAGCAGGGGCTGGCGGCGCGCGTCGAGCAGGGGCACGTGGAAGCGCTCGTCGCGCTGGCGGCGCGCCGTCAGCTGCGGCTCGAAGTAGCCGGTCAGCAGGCCGGTCGCGTCGTCGCCACCCACCCGGTAGGGCTGCAGGGTCTGCATCAGCCAGCCATGGGCCTGCAGGGCGTCGAGCGGCTGGGCGGGCAGCTGGCGGCACCAGCGCAGCCAGGCCGGCCGCGGCTTCTGGCATTGCTGGCGCAGCTGCGGCCAGAGCTGCTCGACGGCGTCGCTGCCCCAGTCCGGCAGATCGGACCAGCGTGCTGGCCACCAGGGCGCCGCCTGACCCCAGGCCAGCGGGGTGCTCAGCAGCAGCGCCCAGAATGCGCCGATGTGGTTGATCCTGGTCGAATCCCTGCTCGCGCTCGTCGTCTTCGTGGCCATCGTGGCCTGGGTGCTGCGTTCCAAACGCCCTGAACCCCCGAGCGACGATCAGTGAAGTTGCGAGACGTCGGTGAGGCCGAACTCCGCCACCTCGGCGTAGAAGACCTCGGCCTCCTCGCTGACGCAGAGGTAGCGGCCGCGCATCGTGCCCTGCGGCGTGGCGATGCTGGCCCAGGAGCTGTACTGGAACTTCTGCCCCGGCTGCAGATAGGGCTGGTGGCCGACGACGGCCAGGCCGCGCACCTGCTGCACGGTGCCGCGCGCATCGCAGATATGCCACTCGCGCGCCACCAACTGCGCCGGCTGGTCGCCGACGTTCTCGATCGTCACCGTGTACTGGAAGGCCCAGCGCGACTGTGCGGGGTCGGTTTGCTCGGCGAGGGGCTTGACCTCGACCTGGCAGCGAAACTCGGGCTTGGACATGGGAGACCTTGGATGTTGGAGACCGCGCTGGGCGACGACGCCCGCCTGCGCTGCGCCTGGTGCGAAGCGCTCGATTTTCCAGAATACCGGCGTTACCACGACGAAGAATGGGGATTCGCGGTCGGCGACGAGACGCGGCTGTTCGAGAAGCTCTGCCTGGAGGGTTTCCAGGCCGGGCTGTCGTGGCGCACCATCCTGGCCAAGCGGCCGGCCTTCCGCGCCGCCTTTGCGGGTTTCGACCCCGTTCGCGTGGCGGCCTTTGACGAGGTCGACGTGCAGCGCCTGCTGCGGGACGCCGGCATCGTGCGGCACCGCGGCAAGATCGAGGCAACGATCGGCAACGCGCGCGCGCTGCAGGCCATGCATGCGGGTGGCGAGCGCCTCGCCGACCTGGTGTGGGCGCACGCCGAGACCGGCGAGCCCAGCGAGGCCGAGCCGGTCGTGCGCGCCGAGTCGCCGGCCTCGAAGCAACTGTCCAAGGCGCTCAAGGCGCGCGGCTGGCGCTTCGTCGGCCCCACCACGGTCTACGCCTTCTTGCAGAGCATGGGGGTCGTCAACGACCACGCGCCCGGCTGCCACGCGCGCGCCGAGGCCGAGCGGCTGAGGAGGCGCTTCCTAGAATCCCGGCCATGAACCGCATGCCCCCCGTCATCGCCCCCAGCCTGCTGTCGGCCGACTTCGCCCGGCTCGGCGAGGAGTGCCGCCAGGTGCTCGCCGACGGTGCCGACTGGATCCACTTCGACGTGATGGACAACCATTACGTGCCCAACCTGACCTTCGGACCGATGGTCTGCGAGGCGCTGCGCAAGCATTGCGTGAAGCCCGACGGGACCCCGGCGCCGATCGATGTGCACCTGATGGTGGAACCGGTGGACGCCTTGGCCCAGGCCTTCTGCCGCGCCGGCGCCGACCTGGTGAGCTTCCATCCCGAGGCCAGCCGCCATGTCGACCGCACGCTGCAACTGATCCAGTCCGAGGGCAAGCAGGCCGGGCTGGTGTTCAACCCCGGCACGCCGCTTGACGTGCTGGACTGGGTGATCGAGCGGGTCGACCTGATCCTCATCATGAGCGTCAACCCGGGCTTCGGTGGTCAGAGCTTCATCGATTCGGCGCTGCGCAAGCTGGAAGCGGCACGCCGCCGCATCGAAGCCTCGGGTCGACCGATCCGCCTCGAGGTGGACGGCGGCGTCAAGGTCGACAACATCCGCCGCATCTTCGATGCCGGTGCCGACGCCTTCGTGGCCGGCTCGGCGATCTTCGGCAAGAGCGACTACCGCGGCGTCATCGACGCCATGCGCTTCGAGCTGGCGGCCTGAGAGCTTGTGAACCAATCCCTGACGCCCGCTCATGCCGCCAGGAAGGCGCGGCCCTGCGTTGCAAATGCTCACCGTAGCCCAAGCTACGGCTGCGCTTTGCGCCTTACTCCACACCTCCCTGACGGCCTGCTCGGACGCCCGGGATTCATTCACAAGCTCTGAGCAGATGACCACGCCCGGCGCTGCCGTCCTGCTGGTCTGCCGCGCCAATCTGTGCCGTTCGCCGATGGCCGAGGCGGTGTTCCGCGCCTGCGCGCCGGCGCTCGGGCTAGCGCGCGTGGCCTCGGCGGGCGTGCATGCCGCGCCGCGCGGCGAGCCCATGGACCCGCGTGCCCGCGCCGCGCTCGAGCGGCGCCGCTATGGGGTGGACAAGAAGTGGCGTTCGCGCCGCGTGCTGCCCGAGGACCTCGCCAAGTTCGACCGCGTGCTGGCGCTCGACAGCTATGTGCTGGACGAGTTGCGCGAGCTCTGGCCCGGCGTGCCGGCCCACCGCGTGCATCTGCTGCTCGACCACCTGCCGGGCATGGAGGGCGAGGACGTGCCCGACCCCTACTACTCGAGCGCCATCGGTTTCGACGTCGCGCTCGACCTGATCGAGACCGCAGTGGCGGCCTTCAAGCTGAACCGCTGAGCGAGCAGGCCAGGCGCGCGCCGAACGCCGCGTTGTGCTTTACCAGCGCGATGTTGGTCTCCAGGCTGCGCCCGCCCGACAGCTCCGCAATGCGCTTGAGCATGAAGGGCGTGCTGGCCTTGCCGGCGATGCCCTGTTGCGAGGCCTCGGCGAGCGCCTGGGCGATCCATCGCTCGACCTCGGCGCTCGGGATCTCGTGCTCCACCGGCACCGGGTTGGCCACCACCACGCCGGCGCTCAGCCCCAGGCGCCAGTGGGCGTCGAGGAAGCCGGCCACCTCGGCCGGGGTGTCGAGGCGGAAGTCGGCCTTCAGCCCGCTGCCGCGGCTGTAGAAGGACGGGAACTCCTCCTGCCCGAGCGCCAGCACCGGCACGCCCTGCGTCTCCAGCACCTCGAGGGTGAGCGGCAGGTCCAGGATGCTCTTGGCACCGGCGCAGACCACCGCCACCGGTGTGCGCGCCAGCTCGAGCAGATCGGCGCTCACGTCCATGCTTTGCGCCGCGCCGCGGTGCACGCCGCCGATGCCGCCGGTGACGAAGACGCGGATGCCGGCCCAGTGCGCACAGAGCAGGGTGGCGGCCACCGTGGTGGCGCCCAGGCGGCGCTGGCTGACGGCGTAGCCGAGGTCGCGCCGGCTGAGCTTGAGCGCTGCGCCGCCGGCGCGCGCCAGCGCTTCCAGCTCGGCATCGGACAGACCGACGCGCACCGCGCCGTCCAGCACCGCGATGGTGGCCGGCACTGCGCCGTGGCTGCGCACCACGGCCTCCACGGCGCGCGCCGTCTCGAGGTTCTGCGGGAAGGGCATGCCGTGCGCGACGATGGTGGACTCGAGCGCCACCACGGCCTGACCAGCGGCCAGGGCCTGCTGCACTTCGGGGGCCAGGCGCAGCAGCGAGGGATCAGGACGCGGGGAGGGGTTCATCGGGGTTCTCCAGCGCGAGCAGCAGCTCGGGGGTGATGTCGGGGGCCACGCTGTGCAGCGAGCGCAGGCAGCGTTGCGCCAGGCGTTGGCCGAAGGCGGCCGCCAATCGCAGGTCGGCGTGACCGAGCGCCAAGGCGGCCAGCACG
>Ga0073902_10001967_pt1 | contig 10925 bp, 11 predicted proteins | sample KloWWTmeKNB19Kit_FD_66667 | JGI IMG/M metagenome (GOLD analysis project Ga0073902, IMG submission 66667) | Active sludge microbial communities from Klosterneuburg, Austria, studying microevolution and ecology of nitrifiers - Klosterneuburg... | ecosystem: Engineered > WWTP > Aerobic digester >...
GGGCGCGCCGCTCAGTTCGTGTCGCCGTCGCGCTTCGCCACGAGGCGCACGCGCGCCTGGTGGGTCAGCGTGAGGTGACCATCCACCAGCACGATATCGCCCGGCTTCACGGGGATCAGTCCGGTGGTGGTATCCGGAAGAATTTCCATCTCGCGCCCGTTGCTCTGGCCGCGCTCGATGTACTCCCACATCGCGATGCCGTCGCGCACCACGAACACCAGCGGACGCCCCTCACGCTCGATCACCGCGCGCTGCGGCACCATGATGCGGTTCGGCAGCCGGTTCGCCTCGAGCAGCAGTGACGCGAACATCCCGGGGCGCAACTTGCCGTCGCCGCGCACGCGGATCACCGCCTTGCCGGCGCGGGTCACCGAGTCCACCAGCGGCAGGATCGCGGCGATGGTGCCGCGAATCGGCGTGGGGCTCACGGCCGCCACGGTGATGAAGGCATCACCGCCGACCCGCAGCTTCGAAAGATCCTGCTCCTGCACCAGCGCCTCGACGCGGAGGTTCTGCAAGTCGACCACCACGGCGACCTCGGCGCCTGCGCTGATCCGCTCGCCGAGCGCGATGCCGACCTTCTCGACCATGCCGTCGAACGGCGCCTGCACCACGGCACGCTCGCGATCGAGCTTGGCCTTCTCGAGCCCGACGATCGCCCCGTCAATGCCGGCCTTGGAACGCATGTAGGCGCGGCGCTCCGGTCGCACGATCCCCTCGACGGCCGAGTCGGCCAGCACTTCGGAGTTGTAGGTGATCTCGGCCTGACGCAGCCGTGCCTCGGCCTCCTGCAGCGAGAGGTCGAGGGGACGAGGGTCGAGGCGGGCCAGCACCTGCCCCTTGCTCACCCGATCGCCCGGGCGCACCAGCACCGCCTCCACCGTGCCACCCGTCTCGGCCTTGATCGAGGCCGAGGCGTCGGTGCGGACCTGACCGGTCGAGGTGACCGTCAGCACCAGGTCGCCCTGGCGCACTTCCTCGCCCACCACCGGGAGGGTGAGCGACGAGGCCTGGCTCGAATCGGCGCCGAGGTTGTCGGTCGAGGTGGCGGCGTCATCCTTCTTGTCGCCGCAGGCGGCCAGCGCGAGGGACAGAAGGAGGAGGAGCGCGGGACGGGCGTGGGGCATGTCGAGCCTCAGGGCAGCTGGTTCAGCGGGACGTGGAGTGCCGGCGCTGGGATGATGCATGAGGGAACGGAAGCGACGCAGGACGGGTGCACCTGAAGGGTAACGCCCGTCGGGGGAGCGTGGCGGAGTGGGGAACCGTCGAGTGACCAGTAACCAGTAACCCGTGACCCGTGACCCGTGACCCGTGACCCGTAACCCGTAACCCGTAACCCATCACTGGTCACTGGTCACTGGTTACTGGTCACTGGTTACTGGTTACCGTTCAACGTTCTATCCGATAAATCCTGACTCGCGGCAGCCCCGCCTCATCCTCGTCCAGCACCGCGACCCGGTCGCCGGCCCAGGATGCGGCCCAGAGCTTGGTGAATGGCGCCGGCACTTCGCCGAGGAAGCGTCCCTCGGGGTCGAAGACGTCGAAATGGGGCGTTCCGCCTCGGTAGTCGCCGCGATGGACCCAGAGGTTGCCGGCCCCGTCCACCGAGACGGCGGTCCAGAGCGACTGCAATGCCGGTACGTCGGACTTCTTGGCGATCTGGGCGAGTGCCGGGGCGTTCTTGATCCGTTGCGCGATGAGGGAGTCCACCACGCGCTCGGGGACCGGGTCGCCCACCACCCCTTCACGGCGGATGATCCGCGCGGTGTCGGCGCCCGTGCTGGTGATCAGCAGCTCATACCGGTCGGTGAAGCCGTAGACGATCCGGCCGTCGGCGAGGAAGCCGTGACTGTTCTGCGGCGCGAACGGGACGCTGTAGCGGCTGCTCCCGCCGTTCACGTTCAGCTGCCAGTACTTCTGGTCGCCGGCCTTGGGCGGCACCATCGAGTCCACCCGCTTGCCGGCAAGGTCGAACCAGATCCACTGCTGCGCGAAGGCCGAATCGGAGACGCGCTGTCCGGTGACGCGAACGCGCCCGCGCGTGTCGGTCCCCGTGGCCGGCCCCATGTGGCAACAGACTGAGGGGAAGGTGTTCAACACCGTGCCATCGAGCGCGAAGAGAGTGATCCGAGCCTGGGCCGGGTCATGCACCACGAGGGTGTCACCCATCCACGCCGGGTAGGGCTGCGAGAACTCGCCCGGACCGGCGCCTTCGCGGCCGAATCGACGAATCACGCTGCCATCGGTGGCGTAGAGCGTCAGCGTGGCTTCGTCGCTCTCGCGAAGAATGAAGGTGCCGTCGGGGCGCGGGAGAACATCGAAGGGGTCGCCAAACGCCGCCGGATCGCCCTCGGGGGGCTGCACGGTGTGCTCGAGCACCAGTTGCCACGCCCCCGTCGAATCGGTCCAGCCGCTCGGCGCCGTGTTGGTCACCACCACCGTGCCGCTCGGCAGCGTGTCGATGGTGGGAGCGGCGAGACTGGAGTCCTGGGTCGCGGAGGCGCACGCGGCGAGCAGCGTCAGGATGGCGCAGGGGAGCGTCGCACGGAGCATGGATGTACCGGGAGGGGGAATTGGTGAGGGGTAACCAGTAACCAGTAACCTGTAACCTGTGGCCAGTAACAGGTGACTGGTCACTGGTCACCGGTCACCGGTCACTCGCTTCGCAATCTACGGCCCCTTGGCCCCCAAGGTGTCAATCCGGAACACCCGGATCCGCGGCAGCCCCTCCTCCGTCTCGTCGCGCAGGTAGACACGGTCGCGAGTCCAGACGCCATTGAGGATCCGCGGGGCGGGTGCCGGGACCGCGCCGAGGAGGACCCCTTCCGGGGTGAACACGTCGAGGGTGGTCACCGCGCCCTTGGCGCCCGGCCGGCCGACCCAGATCCGCGAGTGCCGGTCCACCGCGACGCCACTCCAGGCTGGCCAGGTGGTCGGGATCTGGCTCGGCTTGGCGATCTCTCGCACTGCCTTTTCCCAATCCTTGCCCACCCCGGCGACCTCCGCCTCGAAGATCGAGTCGCGTTGCTCCTCCGTGATGGAGACCGATGTGGCCGGGGCCGAGAACTGGCGCAGGGTGTCGTCCTTCAATCCGACGATCAGCAGCGAATACGCCGAGGTCCGCCCGGTCACCTTCTGCCGGGTCGGGAACCAGGCGCTCTCGGTCGACGGGCGGAGCGGGATGTTCATCCCCATCATCGAGGAGTTGTTGCCGCTCTTCCGGGTGATGGTCCAGGTCCCTTCGGGGTCCATCGGCTGGTTCGGGAAGGGAATGGTGTCGACCACGGTGCCGTCCATCCGCGTCAGGTAGTACGCCCCGCCGCTGCTTTCCTCGGCGGCCGCAGTGTCCACGTACTGCCCGATGATGCCGATGGTGCCGTCGTTGAAGATCGGAAAGCGCGAGGTCCACCAGCAGCACTGCGATGGGGTGGAGGCCACGAACTGGCCGGTGGTGGTGAAGGTGGTGAAGCGGCTGTTGTTGGGGTCCTGGACAAAGAGCGTGTCGCGCGCCAGGCCGAACATGCCGTCCCGGAACTCGCCTGGGCCATCGCCTTCGCGGCCGATGTTGCGAAGCCAGGTCCCGTCCGGGGCATAGGCCTTGATAGTGACCGGCGCCTGCTGCAGCAGGTAGATGGTGCCATCGTCGCCTGCGGCCAGCGCTCGCGGGTTGCCGATCTCGCCGGGAGAGCCTTCCTCCGGGACGATCTCGCGCTCGAGCACGAGGCGCCAGCCGTTGGTGTCGGCCCACGCGGTGGGGCCGCTGTTGGTGACCTGGATGATGCCACCCGGCAGGGTGTCGATCTCCGCGGTCGCGAGGGCACTGTCCTTGGCGGCGAGGGAACAGCCGGCGAGCAGCGCGGCGAGGGCAGGGGTGCGAGGGATCATGAGGGGATTGATGCCCGAAGCCGGGAGAACGTTGCCCGACGGATGGACGAGCGCCATGGGGGCATTGCAGGGAGTGACCACGGGCTTGCGACCGCTCACCCCGCACGAGTTACCGGCCTCCCCCTACCACCAGGAGGCCCCGGATATCCGCGTCGAAGGTCACGAGGACCACCCGCGCTCGGCCGAAGGTGACGACGGTGTCGAGCAAGAGGCTGGGCGGTATGGCTGCCAGCGTACGGCGGCTTCGCTCGCTTGCTTCGCGCTTGGCCCGGCCCGCATACAGACCCGTATCGGGCTCGGCGCCCTCTACAAGGGACGTGTCCATCACCGTGGGGGCCTCACGTCGACGCAGCGTCACGTGAATCCGACGCGCCCCCTGGCCGACCGGAAATTCGCGGAGCAGCGAGAGCGGTCGATCGTGGCGCAGGCCACCACCGCGGACGATCTCCTCGGTGAGCACACTGTCATCGACCGCCACACGCAGGGTGTAACTCGCCTCCACCCCGGTACAGACGACGCGCTGACGCATGTGCTCCGCGACCTCGGCGAGCTCTTCTGGAGATGGTCGCCGGCACTCCTCGATTCGCTCCGGACGCGCGCGCCAAGAGAGCCGCAACTGGGCATCCCCCATTCGAGCCTGAGGGATGGCGGGTCCCGAGGTGGCGACCAGGAGCATGAGGGGAATCGTCGTCCCTGCCGCGATCGCGAGCCATCGCATGGCGGTCACCGGGCATCCTCGCCGAGCGGTACCGGCTCACAGATGAGCTCGAGGGACAGCTCGTCCACCGTCTCGGCCGGCAGCGGCGCCAGCGTGGTGAGTTCCAGCGCGAACGCGTCGAATGTCGCGAGCGTCTCCGCGAGCGTACCGGGCGCCAGCGTGGCAACGCGCAGGCGTCGTCGATCAACGCGCGGCTGCAACTCCGCTTCGCGATCGTTGAAGAGTCGCTCGTTGAGCCATTTCGGCCCTTCTCTGCCGACGCAATCGCGCGGAGGACAGCCGGCGACCAGGACTCCTGACGCGCCGCCGCGAATCAGGAGCTCCACCACCGATGAGTGAAGATTGCCCACGCAGGGGACGAGGTGCAGCGTGGCGCCGCGCGATTCCAGTGCCGCGCGGTGGTCTGGCGGTGACTGGGCGCAGCAGATGGCGACCGGGCCGGTGCCACCCGGCGTCGCGGGTGCAAGGCATGCCAGGAGTCCGCTCCTGAGCTCGACGAGCTGATCGCGACCAGTGTGGCCCGGCGGGCCGACCCCCATTGGCGCGCACGAGCCGGCGCAGATGCCGCAGCTCACGCAGCGTGACGGATCCACGTGCGCGACGAGTGTGGGCCGATCATCGGTGCGCGCGATCATCGTGATCGCCTCCCACGGACAGTCCTGGGGGCACTGATTGCAGCCGGTGCAGAGCCGGGGGTCCACGCTGCTCGGCGCCCAGGTCCCCTCACGCGGCTGCCGCGTGAATCGCGGGATCAGGACTGCCACCCCCGCCATCACCAGCGCGCCGAGCCATGGCACCACGGGCGGGAGGCGCTCCGAGAGTGGCAGCCACCAGGCCGTGACGAGGTTGAGGGGCGTCGTCGCCAGCAGCGCGAGCGGATCCGCAGCAGGGCCAAGCGGTGCCGGCCAGACGATCGCAGCGAGGAGCAACGCCGTGATCAATCCCCACAGAAGATGACGTGGTGGCAGCAGGACAGGGCGGGCGAGACGCGAGACGTGCAGCCAGAGACCCGCGCCCATCGCGAGGGGAATGGCGATGTGGAGGAAGAGGTTGACGAAGAAGAACGCGCTCGGAACCGGGCCCTCACCCGCGAAGATCCTCCCAACTGGTTCCGAGAGGATCGGGAGGGCGTCGAGCAGGCGGGCCCCTTCGAGGGCCAGCCGCTGCCCGAACGAGTCCCAGGCCATCACGAACCCGGTCCAGGCGCAGAGCAAGCCGATGCCCAGGAGGAAGACGCCCGAGAGCCACGCCAGCGTGCGGGGTCCCCAGCTGCGTCGCTGGACGAACATCCGAAGCGCGTGCATGAGGGCCGCGACGACGAAAAGATCCGAGGCGTACCGATGGAGCGACCGAATCCAGGAACCGAGCCATGGATCGGCGGCGAGGCGGGCGACCGACGTGGCGGGCGCACTCACCCGGTAGAGGAAGACGAGGTAGAGGCCCGTGGCCAACATCACCAGGAGCATCGCCACGGCGATCGTCCCTGGCTGGTGCAGGGGATTCCACGCCACGCCGTAGAGCCGGGTGAAACCGGCATCCACGGTGGCGACCAGTCGGCGGAGGGGTCTATGCAGTCTGGGCATGTTGACGTCCCCGATAATTAATCATATCATCATGATGTTAGCAATTATCCCCCCTTCCGGTCTTTTCATGTGGCTCAACAGCACCGCCCAGAATGCCCTGCAGGCCGTACTCCATCTGGCGGAGGTTGGCGGCTCCGCGCCAGTCCGGGTGGGTGACATCGCCACCGCGCTCGGCGTACCCAGGAATTACCTCTCCAAGACGATGCACATCCTCGCCCGGGAGGGGATCCTCGTCTCCACCCGCGGCCCCCGAGGTGGTTTCGCCCTGGCGCACCCGCCCGAACGGCTTGTCCTGGCGCATGTGGTCCGACCCTTCGTGGCCACCGGCGCTCGGCGCTGCCTGGTCGGTCGGGCCACCTGCAGTGACGCCACACCCTGCGCAGCGCACCATCAGTGGTCGCGGGTGGCGGCGTCGGTCGAGGGCTTCTTCGGAGACACCACGATTGCGGACCTGTTGCAGTCCGCCCCCAGCCCCCAACCCGCCTGAGTTCCACCGCCACCACCGGAGGAGCGCCCGCCATGACGTCACCGCCAGACCCCACCCCGCAGGACACCGAGCCGATCCCACTTGGCCAGCGGCTCTACGACAATGTCTTCCTGCTGCTTGCCGTCGGCCTTGTCGTGATGTTCGTCCTGTTCACCGGCTGGGGGATGTGGGAGATCCTCACCTTGCCGGCGGGCACCCTTCCTTAGTCCTGAGAGGTCTCGATGCTGACCAAGGTTCATACCGGCCTTGAGCCGGTTCCGGGCATCTGGTGGCGACCAGCCCACAAGGCGGAGAAGATCTGGGTGGGAATCGCCTTTGCCTGGTGCATGGTGCTCTTCGCCATGATGCCGTTGTGGCACTACCGCGGCGGGCAGAACCCGGCGGGCGTCCGCACGCGGGTCGATCCCAAGGCCTTCTACGCGCGGACGGTGGAGTTCGCCAACCAGTACAAGATCGCGGAGGATCGCGGGATTCCGATTGTCCAACCGCCACCGGGTGCGGACGTCTATCTGGTGGGCACCACGTTCTCCTGGTACCCGATCCTGCAGCTCCAGGCTGGCAAGGAATACATGCTGCACCTCTCGTCGGCCGACGTGAACCACGGCTTCTCGCTCTTCCCCATGAACATCAATTTCCAGATCGTACCGGGCTATGACTATGCCCTGCGGGTCACGCCGACCACGGCGGGAGACTTCCGCATCGTGTGCAACGAATTCTGTGGCATCGGGCACCACACCATGGTCGGACGCGTGATTGTGGTGGACGAATCCGGGTCAACCGTCGCCGACAATGCCAAGGCCACCCTGAAGAACGGCGGTGCCCCGTGAGCGCCCCGACCATGCCTGCGGTTCGAGTCTGTCCCGCCACCGGCCGCACGATCCACCGTCAGGCCGAGCTGCTGGTGCGCTTCAATGCCGTGGTGGCGGTCGTCGCGCTCCTGATTGGTGCCATCGCCGCGCTGTTGCTGGTGCTCACCCGCTGGCAGGCGGTGCACCTCCTCCCCGCGGAGTGGTACTACCGCCTGCTCGGCGTGCACGGCATGAACATGCTGATCTTCTTCATCATCTTCTTCGAGATGGCGGTGCTCTGGTTCGCCGCCACGGTGCTACTCAACGCTCGACCGGCCGCGCCGCGCTTCGGCTGGGTCAATTTCGGCTTGATGGTCGTTGGCGCCCTCATTGTCGAATGGACGCAGTTCACGGGTCGGGCGGATGTACTCTTTACGTCCTATCCGCCCCTCAAGGCTCACCCGCTGTACTACCTGGGCATCATCCTCTTCGCTGTAGGCGCACTGCTGGTCACGGCGCAGTTTTTCGCCACGCTGGTGATTGCCAAGCGGGAGAAGACCTACGAGGGGTCGATGCCACTGGTGGTCTACGGCGCGGTGACTGCGGCCATCATCGCCGTCATCACGTTGATCCACGGTGCGCTGATCTACATCCCGACCTTTCTCTGGTCCATCGGCGTGATCGAGTCGATCGATCCGCAGGTCTACCGGATGATCTGGTGGGCACTGGGGCACTCGTCGCAGCAGATCAACGTCGCGGCCATGGTGGCGATCTGGTACATGCTCGGCGCGCTCACGGTCGGATCGGTGGTGTTGAACGAGAAGGTGAGTCGTTCGGCCTTCGTGCTCTACATCATGTTCATCTCGATGGCCTCGGCGCACCACCTGCTCGTGGATCCTGGCTTCAGTCCGGCGTGGAAGATCGTCAACACGTCGTACTTCATGTACATGGCCGTGTTGGCGTCCATGGTGCACGGCTTCACTGTACCGGCCGGCATGGAACTCGGCATGCGGTTGCGCGGCTTCAACGACGGCCTCTTCGGATGGCTGCGACGCGCGCCGTGGGGCGATCCGGGCTTTTCCTCGCTGGTATTCTCCGTCGTGGTCTTCGGCTTCGTGGGTGGCATCACCGGGGTGACGCTCGGCACGGAGCAGATCAACATCATCGCCCACAACACGATGCGGATTCCCGGCCACTTCCACTCCACGGTCGTGAGCGGCACGGCACTCGCCTTCATGGGCGCAACGTACTACCTGCTGCCGCTGATCTTCCGCCGGAAGGTCGCCTTCTGGAAGCTGGCCAAGGTGCAGCCGTATCTCTTCGCGGGCGGGCTGTTGCTGCTCGTCATGGGGATGACGTTTGCCGGGAGCTTCGGGGTGCCGCGTCGGCACTGGGACATCTCGTTCTCCCAGGCACCATTCGACGTACCCTTCAATCCGGCCGTGGACATCTTCCTCGCGATGATGGGCATCGGCGGGATCATCGCGGTCACCGGAGCGCTGGCCTTCATCCTGATCGCGGTCACGTCGGTCTTTTTCGGCGAAACGGTCACCGAGTTCCCGCGCGGCGCCGAGATTCGCGGGATTCCGCAGGGCCTCACCAATCCGCCGGTCCATCCAGCGAATGTCGATGAGCTCAACGCGGCGCTCCACGCCCCCGAACGAGGGTTTGCAGGGGCAACCCCGGGTACCCTCGTGTTGGTGGGCGTCTTCCTGCTCGCCTTCATCCTCTACTACTTCACCAACTGGAAGCTGCTGTCGTTCCTCTGGAAGATCGGATGACATCGTCACGGGCTGTCCGGCCGGGCACGGCCTTCACCGCGCTGCTGCTGATCGTGTTGATAACGGCAGCATGGTGGGCGTTGGCGCTCTGGCCGGTCGGCTCAGTCGAGCCCGAGTGGTTGCTGCGCACCCGCGCGGCCTGTTTCGGCTCGGCCCCGGGTGGCCTGCCCGATGCGGGGGGATGGATCCTCCTCATTGGGCAACCGCTCGGGATGCTCGGTGTGCTGTACGCGGTGTGGGGGCCGGCGCTCCGAGCGGATCTCCGTCGGTTGCGGAGCAATCCGTGGTGGCACGGGGCGCTGATTGTGGGTCCTGCCTTGGCCCTGATCGTGGTGGCCTTCACTGGGCGACGCGTCGCTGTCGCGGCAGGGGTCGGTGCCGGAGTGCCGGTCGCGCCAGCCGGGCACGTGAAGAGTGCGGACGTGGACGTCGCCGCGCTGGAGTTGCACGACCAGCATGGGCGTCGCCGTTCACTTGCCGAGGTGGGGAAAGGCCCGACATTGCTCACCTTTGCATTCGGCCATTGCACGACAGTCTGTCCGACGATCGTGCAGGATCTGCGGCGGGCGAGAGCCAACGCAGCCCGACCGGACGTGCCGGTGGTGGTGATCACGCTCGATCCCTGGCGCGACACGCCGGGTCGGCTCGCGACCATCGCCGCCCAGTGGCAGTTGCCACCGACCGATCTGGTGTTGTCCGGGAGCGTGGCTGAGGTGGAGCGCGCCCTCGACGTACTGGGGGTGTCCCGACGACGGGACGAGGCGACGGGGGACATCGCCCATGTCGGAATGGTGGCCCTCCTGGATGGCGGCCGAGTGCGCGCGCGCGTGGAAGGCGGTTGGGGGCAGGCCGCGCAGTTGCTGGCGGCACTTCCCCCACTGCCGCACTAGAACCGAATCGCCAACCCCAGATTCACCACCGGATACACCTTCAAATACTTGTTCACGTCGGCCTGGATCTGCTGCCGCTCGGCTTCCACGTCCTGGGCGAGCGTCGAGCCGGGCACGGCGGAGGATGCGGTGAGCCCGATGGTCGGCTTGCCGATGCCGACGCCGAGGTCGAAGAGGAAGGTGAGTCCACCGCTCTTGGAGGCCGGGGTGCCCCAGCCAAGGCCGGCGTAGGGCATGGTCTTCTTCCAGCGCACGGTGCCGTTGACGGTCCCGACCTCGGCCGCGGTGTAGGTCACTCCATTGAAGGTGTAGCTGTCGCCGCTCGGCTGTCCGATGCCGTCGATCTCGGCCGGTGCGGCCATGATGCCACCGGTGAGGTGGAACGAGCCGCCGCCCGAGGGGAAGAAGTCCACCAGGCCGGTGTAGCCGTCGAACTTGAGGTCCACATTGAACTCGACGTCCGATTCCTGGCGGTCGAACTCGCGCGAGTAGCGGTAGATCGCGCCACGGACGGCGATGTTGGGGGTGATCAACTTCGCGGCCTCGAGGCCGAGGCCGAGGGTGCCGGCGCGACCCCCGACGGAGAGCCCCGCCTGGGCGGTCAGCGGCGCGACCGTGAACGCGGAGAGCAGGGCAAGCAGGACAGGGCGGCGCATCGATGGACTCCAGGGACAGGGAAGGATTCTCTCAATATCGGCTGCGCGAGGCTCAAATCCGAGCGGGACCCGCGCTTCTCGCTTCTCGCTTCTCGGTCCTCGGTCCTCGGTCCTCGGTCCTCGGTCCTCGGTCCTCG
>Ga0073902_10001974_pt1 | contig 10909 bp, 10 predicted proteins | sample KloWWTmeKNB19Kit_FD_66667 | JGI IMG/M metagenome (GOLD analysis project Ga0073902, IMG submission 66667) | Active sludge microbial communities from Klosterneuburg, Austria, studying microevolution and ecology of nitrifiers - Klosterneuburg... | ecosystem: Engineered > WWTP > Aerobic digester >...
GGCTCCTGCAGGAGCATTGAGCAGTTATGTAATAAGTAAGGGGGATATTGAAAATCTCCCCCTTTTCTTTAATCAGATGATGGCTGTTGTGATCGGAATCTTCCTACACATTTCCACGACAATACTTTTTGAGACTTACGAACAACACCGTTTCAATTATCTTAAATTGCTGATCATCCTACTCGGAGGACTCTTGGCATTTCTTTCGTAGGAAAATTATTTATTTCAAAGATTGAACCGCAGCTTTGATCGCATCCATATTAGGGAAATCGCCCGGACTAGGAAGAATTTCAATGAAACGTATTGTGCCTTCTGTATCAAGAACGAATGTAGAACGTTTTGCTACATCTTTATATCCAAATGCGAATTCATGATGCACGACGTCATACGCTTTGATCGTTTCTTTATTGAAATCAGAAAGTAAAGGATAAGTGATCTTGTTATCGGCCGCAAAGTGTTTCAGTGCAAAAAATGTGTCAATTGAAATACCGATCACATTTGCATTCAACTCTGAATAACCATTATAGTCTTCTTGAATTGCACACATCTCCTTTGTGCAACCGCCTGTCCATGCCATTGGAAAGAAAAAGATAACCAGATTCTTTCCTTTAAATTGTTCTAATGTAACTTCATTTTTTTCCGTATCCAGAAGTTTAAAACCGGGTGCTTTTTGTCCTACTTGTAACATGTTTTCGTTGGGGGTTTTATTTGGTTTGTGATGAAATTCGTTTTTCGTCTTTCGTTCTTTGTTTTTCGTTTTTCGTTTTTCGAAGCAAAGATTCGAATAACGAATCTCTGAATTAGAATACTCGCTGCGAAGATACGTGATAAATGTCATGACTCAAAAACCAGAATTCGCTCCTTTTCCTTACCATACATTCGTTCATATGCTTTTTAATTAATTTAAACCAACCTCAAAGTTTACAATAATATATCCCCAATAAACTGACCAGCAGGTTATTATCGCGACCCAATTTAAATAGAAATCATGATATATATCTCTTCATTTCAAGGTTTGCATCATGCTTTTTTCAGCGATGTTTTGATTACTTTTGCACTCTGAAACTGTTAATAGAAAATCGGCTTTCCAAATCAAAGTCCGCATTCGAAAAACAAAAGACGAAAAACAAAAAACGAATTAATCAACATTAAAAATAATAAATCAAAAAAAATGTCACTAGTAGGAAAAAAAGCCCCATCATTTAAGGCAAAAGCAGTAGTATTCGGAGAACAATTTGTGAATGACTTCACATTAGATTCTTATATCGGCAAGAAAGAAGTGATCTTCTTTTTTTATCCGAAAGATTTCACATTTGTTTGTCCTACAGAGCTACACGCATTTCAAGAGAAACTTATTGAATTCGAAAAAAGAAATGTAGCTGTTGTTGCATGTTCGACCGATACAGAACAATCTCATTGGGGATGGTTACAGGTACCAAAAAATCAAGGTGGTATCAAAGGAGTAACTTATCCCATCGTTGCCGATACAACAAAAACCATTTCGATAAACTTTGGTGTTCTTTCAGGAGAATATGAGTACAATGAACAAGGTCAATTAACAGCGAACGGTCCAATGATCGCTTTCCGTGGATTATTCCTGATCGACAAACAAGGAAAAGTTCGTCATGAATTGATCAACGATCTTCCATTAGGTCGTAACGTCGATGAAGCACTTCGTATGGTAGATGCTCTTCAATTCTTTGAAGAAAACGGCGAAGTTTGTCCTGCCAACTGGACGAAAGGTGCCGAAACTATGAAAGAATCACACGAAGGTGTGGCGGCTTATTTGTCGAAGAACTAGAGTGAAGTGAAGTGAAGTGAAGTGAAGTGAAGTGAAGTGAAAAAGTATGGGGAGAATTGTTAGTATAAATTCTTTTGAAATACATCCCGGTATTTTTCATTTTACTTCATTCTACTTCATTTTACTTCATTTTTTTTTCGCCTCATTCCAGTAAACATCCATCTCCTCCAACGTCATATCACTTAAATTTTTTCCGCTTTTTTTGGCAGCTTCTTCGAGGTATTGAAAACGATAGATGAATTTTTTATTTGTTCGCTCTAAAGCTTCATCCGGATTGATCTTTTTGAATCGTGCAAAATTGATCAGGCTAAAAAGCAAATCGCCGAATTCTTCTTCCATGTGTTTCTGATCACCGCTATCGGCTGCTTGTTTGAATTCCGCCAGCTCCTCTTCTACTTTATCCCACACCTGATGAGGTTCATCCCAGTCAAATCCAACACCTCTTGCCTTTTCCTGGATGCGCATTGCTTTCACCATTGGCGGCAATGATTTCGGGACACCGGACAAAACTGACTTGTTTCCTTCTTTCAATTTCAATTGTTCCCAATTTCGTTTAACATCTTCTTCGTTTTCTACTTTTACATCACCGTAAATATGTGGATGACGGTAGATCAGTTTTTCGCATTGCGAATTGATTACTTCAGCGATGTCAAATAATTTATTCTCTTCTGCAATCTTTGCATAGAAAACCAAATGCAACATCAGATCACCTAATTCTTTTTTTACCTCAGGCATATCATTTTCAATAATTGAATCAGACAATTCATATGTCTCTTCAATTGTCAAATGGCGAAGACTTTCAATTGTCTGTTTCATGTCCCAAGGACATTTCGCTCTTAATTCATCCATAATAATTGCCAATCGTTCAAACGCAGCTGCTCTGTCTGTCATAAAGTAAGATATTTGTTCAAAATTGCATAAATAATTTCGCATCTATCGCAACAATTCAACCCCCTTCCTGTTATTAATGAACGAACTAATCAACATGAGTGTTAAAAACTTTGAATTCCGTCACACGCTTCCAATAGACATTAAAACAGCCTGGTCATTTTTCAGCGACCCCGAAAATCTTTCAAAGATTACTCCACCGGAAATGAATTTTGTCATCCATACGAATATCAAAGGTCGTCCGGCATATGCCGGACAAATGATCGTTTACACCGTCTCTCCTCTAATGAATATCCCGATGGGTTGGGTAACCGAAATAACACACGTTCAGGAACCAAATTTCTTCGTTGATGAACAGCGCAAAGGTCCATACAAAATGTGGCATCACCAGCATCATTTCAAAGCAATTGAAGGAGGTGTTGAAATGACAGACATTCTACATTATGAAATCCCATTCGGATTTATCGGGAATATTTTAAATACACTTTTCATAGAAAAAAAAGTTAAACAGATCTTTCAATATCGGTCGATTGCGTTGGAGAAGATCTTTTCTTAAATGGTAAGTGGTAAGTAGTAATTGGTAAGTAGTGCTACTCACCAATTACTACTTACCACTTACAAGAAATTAGTTTAATTTATAAGGCACCACCAACTGAAACTCCGGTATCCTCACATAAAATTGTTTGCTATCAATTAATCGTTCCATTAAATAGCTACCATACATTTTTCCAATTTCGGATTCAAGATTACATCCGGAAATATATTGATATGCTTCACCGGTTCCGATGATTGGTTTTTCTCCTATCACTCCTTCTCCTTCTACCTGACGATTCGTTGCATTTGAATCGATGATGAACCAGTTACGACGACAAAGTCGAACTGAATATTCGCTGTTATTAGTGATCGTGATTCTATATGCGAAAATATGCTGACTTTCGTTCGCATTACTTTGATCGGGTCTGTAGTAGACTTCCACACTTACTTTTACACCTGAGGTTACCTGAGTAATCATATATCTGTTGTTATGAACTCAAATATATAAAACGGATAAGAATTACTGTAAGATTTTTGACAAACTATCAGATTTAGGGTGTAAACCGATGTTAATTGACGAGGAGATGACAATAAAAATGGGCAAAAAAGGGCTTTCTCGAAAAAATTAGCTAATTAAGAGCCACGACTTCCCGGATAATCCGGAGGTAAGATTGAGGGTTTAAATGAAACTCAAATGATAAGAATTCAAATAAAATAAAATACAAAAAACACTACCACAGAAACAAAAATCAACAACTCAGTGAACGCTGCAAATCTGGTATAGATCAACGTTCTTCGATTTGACTTTTTACGGCTGAGATAAATCTCAATATTATTGTGCGCAGTGACCATTAAGTAGTGCAATATAAAAAACTATTCCATTGCGGTCAACTTTTCGAAGACCTCTTCCCACTCTTTCGTGATTTCCTTCAGGATTGTTTCGTGTTGGTTGAAATTTTCCATCGCTTTCTGGAATTTGTCTGCATTCTGGTAAATTTCAGGGTTTCCAAGATGCTTCTCCAGATCTTCCTTTGTTTTCTTGGCTTTTTGAAGGTTTTCTTCCAAATTCTGAAAACGGGTATTCAACTTCTTTTTCAGCTTTTTATCTTCATCCGACTGCTCAACTTTCTGTTCTGCTTTCTTCTTTTCTTTCTCCTTCTTTACCGTTTCCTGAATTCCTTTATCAATTGCTTTCTGTTCTTTTGCACGTTGATCAGCCCAATATTCGTACTCATCATAAGGACCTAAATATTCTTTCACTTCCTGATTCTCTATCCACCAGATCTTATTTGCAACCTGCGATAAGAAGTATCGATCATGGGAAACAATAATGAATGATCCTTCATACTCTGCCAATACCTGAACAAGGATTCCAACCGACTGCATGTCCAAGTGATTCGTTGGCTCATCGAGAATCAGAAAATTCGCTTTGCTCAACATCGTTTTTGCCAATGCAACACGCGATTTCTCTCCTCCAGACAATACTTTTATCTTCTTAAATACTTCATCACCTGAAAATAAAAATGCTCCAAGTATTGATCTCAATTCAACATCTTTTTTTGTCGGAGCAAATTCTGCCAACTCAGTGATCAAGTCGTTATTCAAATTCAAACTTTCCAATTGATGCTGTGCAAAGAAAGAAGTAATCACATTATGTGTTGCTTCGTGCTTACCTTCATAGGGCTCTGATCCGAAGATCATTCGAAGCAATGTAGATTTACCTCTACCATTTGCTCCGATCAATGCGATCTTATCGCCACGCAAAATTTTCGTTTCTGTATTGTGGAGAATTTTCAGATCGCCATAACTTTTATCTTTTATGTGCAAATGCGAAATGACTTTGCCAGGCTGCTTATCCATTTCAAAGCGAACATTGATCTCTCCCCCTGCTCCATCAACATCATCGATCCTTTCCAATCTGTCGAGCATCTTAATCCGCGACTGTGCCATTTTTGCTTTCGAAGCCTTTGCGCGAAAACGATCGATCAGCTTCTCCTGCTCTTTAATATACTTCTCCTGATTCTTGAATTGAGAACGCTGCAATTCTTCACGCTCCCCTTTCTCTTCGAGATAGAAAGAATAATTTCCGTTGTATATGGTAATTTTCTGAGAAGAAATTTCAGCAGTCTTATTTACAACTTTATCGAGAAAATATCTATCGTGAGAAACGATGACTACGGTTCCGGTATAATCTTTCAAGTAACCTTCAATCCATAAAATGGAAGGTAGATCCAAGTGATTCGTTGGCTCATCCAATAATAACAGATCAGGTTGTTGAAGCATCATTTGAGCAAGCATTACTCGCATTCTCCATCCACCGGAAAATGTATCCAAGGGTCTTGTCAACTCAGCTGTAGAAAATCCTAATCCTTCTAATAAGTCTTCTGCCTTCGGACGAAGGTTATAACCATCAGCCGCTTCGAAAGCAACTTGCTTATCATGCAAAGCATGCAAAACCTCATCACTGTGATCCGTCTCCAGTTTGATCAAAAGTTCATTGATCTCTTTCTCCAGTTTCAACGTCGGAGCAAAAGCTTGCATTGCAACCTCTAAAATAGTTTCTCCACTAGAATAACTTAACAAATCCTGATTCAAGAAACCAATGGACAAATTGCGGATCTTACTGATCTCGCCACTTTCCAAAGCATATTCACCATTAATGATCCTTAAAAGCGTCGATTTTCCGGTTCCATTCAACCCTACTAAACCAATTTTTTCCCCCGGATTGATCTGCCAGGTGGCATCTTTATACAAATAGCGTCCACCGAACTCGAACGAAATGTTATTTAAACTAAGCATTTTGCAAAAGTCGGAATTTTCAGCGAAATGAGCGTTATCAATTCCCACTTTTCAAATAAATATTATCTTGCACGAATTATTAAATAAACACATAAAAGCCGTAAAAAACCATTATTATGAAGAAAAGTTACTTACTAGTACTATTTACACTCCTACTTAATTCTGCCTACAGTCAGACCGCTGAAAAAGACACTAGTTGGAAATCAGGCGGTTTCATTTCAATTAACTTTTCTCAAACCAATTTATCGCAGTGGACTGCCGGCGGTGAAACTCAAATGAGCCTTGCAGGCGTGGCCAATCTCTACAAAAATTACCTGAAAGGAAATATCGATTGGCAGAATACCCTCGATCTTGGCTATGCAGTGGTAAGAACGGAATCAGTCGGTTTACGTAAAAGTGATGATAAGATCGATTTCACTTCAAAGTATAGCAAAAAATTTAGTAAAAATTGGCTGTATTCAGGTTTAGTGAATTTTAAAAGCCAGTTTAGTAACGGTTTTGCATATCCTGATGATAGTGTAATCGTTTCAAAATTCATGGCCCCGGCCTATCTGATTACTTCAATAGGTTTTACATGGAAACCTGTCGATTATTTCGAGGTGATGATCTCTCCTGCTACAGCAAAATTCACATTTGTTTTGGACCAGACATTAGCAGATATGGGTGCTTATGGCGTTGCTCCCGGAAAAACAACTCACTCTGAATTTGGTGCATACTTAAACATGAGATTCAAAAAAGACATCATGCCTAACATCACGTTTATTTCACGATTGGAATTGTTCAATAACTACACTGACCCTGATAAGAACAACAGACAGAACATTGACGTCAATTTCGAAAATACGTTGAACATGAAAGTAAATAAATTCATTACCGCTATGGTGTATGCAAATGTTGTGTACGATGCAAACGTAATTGAAAGAACACAATTCAAAGAAATGATCGGTGTTGGTTTCGGTTATAAATTCGATAAAAAATAATTGAACCAAATCTTCCTTTAGCGCTAAACGAAATTTGAAATACATCTATTTGATAGCAGGAGGTTCAATTGGAACCGTCCTGAGATTCTTAACTTCTTCATGGATACTTGAAGCCTACCCCGGCTCTAAGTTTCCATGGGGAACTTTTTTTATCAATCTATCAGGTTCATTTATAATTGGAATATTGGCCGGGATTAATCAGTCAAACGAATTCAGTTTGAACTTTCGTCTTTTTTTCTTTGCAGGTATTCTTGGCGGCTTCACAACTTATTCCGGTTATGCACTTGAAACTTTTCATTTGATCAAAGCTCATAATTTCGCTTTGGCACTTACATACATTCTTGCTACTACATTGCTGGGTATTCTACTGGCTGCGACAGGTTTCTGGTTAAGCACTCTTTTATCTACAGGAAAATAAATTTCACAGAAAACTGTTGTACAAACTCCAGTTTTTCATGTTCAAAAGTATCCTGCAATTATGAAAGTTCCGGGCAATTTTACATGTGTTAATCGTATTTTTGCTACGTGAAAAAAAGCAATCCTTTCATTCTGCTTCTAATCAGTTTCGTAGCATACTCTGTTTTCGTATCCGGACAAAATTACAATGTTGTTCAAACATTGAATGATCATGCCGGTGGAATCACAGTAATGACTACTGATCCTGCAAAAAAAATGCTCATTGCAGGTGATAATAAAGGAAATCTTTACTTCTATGACCTTGCCACATCTGCATTGATCAGAAAAGTAGATGCAAATGCCGCTCCGGTTTCTCAGTTGCGTTTTAATTCAAATAGCGACCTCCTTATCTCAGCAACAAATGACGGCGAGATCAAAATATTTGATTTCAAAAAAAACAAAATCATTCAATCCATTTACTCTCCGGAGTATTCAGGAATACGATTCGTGCTGTTTTCTATTGCAGATGGCTTCATTTACTTCAACGGAAACAACAAACTTTTCAAAACACGTTCCGATCTTTCCCAAACCGTTAATCAAATTTATAATGAAAGTGACACATTGTATGATGCAGTTATTACCAACGATAGAAGCTCACTCATTTTTACGTGTGGAAATATTATAAAAGTTCTCAATACAAGAACAGATAACCTACGTCAGGAAATAAAATTCGGAACCTCCGGCATCGAACATATTGCCTTGGTCAAAGATACACTATTGGCAACATGGTCGGCAGATGGAACTTTAGCAATGTGGAATTACAAATTAAATCAACTTGCTGCTGAACCTATCTTTTTCACGAAAGCCGGCAATCCTTCTCCTTTGACATTTTCTGAATCCGGCCGATTGATGTGCAGTGGAAATATTGGCACATGGGCAAGAGTCTGGGTACCGTTGGAAAAACAAATTCTACAAGAATTGTTTTCGCATAAAGACAAAGTTACTTCAGCTGCATTTGGAATCACTGATGACATTCTCTTTACCGGTAGTCTTGACAAAACAATTATTAAATGGCAAAAAGGAACTGACAAACCACCCGTGATCCAAAAACCAATCACAAAACAGGAAGTAAAAATAGAGCCTACTCCCATTCCTAATGCTGTTCCTTCCGATGTAAAAATGGCAACAGAAAATGTTCCTGAAATAATTAAAGGGAGAAAAGTACTTTCTACTGAAAAAATTGAAGTCAATGTTTCTCAATTAAAAATCTATGTTTATGATAACAGCTATATTGATGGTGATACCATGTCTCTCTTCTTTAATGGACAATGGATCGTTGATCATTATGGTGTGACGAAGAAGAAACATGAAGTGCAATTGAACTTTATTGAAAACACAAATAACTACTTGGTATTGTTTGCAAATAATCTGGGAAAAAGCCCTCCCAATACAGCAGCCATTGAGTTTGATGACGGAAAAAGGAAATATTTCTACCGTCTTTCCTCCGATTTGAAAACCTGCAGTGCTATTAACTTTTTCTATAAAAAATAGTAGCACACAGGTTTGCCTTTAAAAAATAAATGTATTTTGTCCTATTCCAAAAAAACGAATAAAACCCTTAAAAAATGAAGAAAATCTACTTATTGCTTGCTGTTATTTTGTTTCTAACTGTTAAATCTGATGCTCAATCTTGGGTCACTGTCGGTCCGGGAACAGCATTAGGAAATGCATCAAATGGTGTTAGAGCAATTGCTGTGAGCCCATATGACGGTTCAATTTATGCCGGCGGAACTTTTACCGGTGCCTCCGTTAGCTATTTAGCTAAATACAATCCAACTACAGATTCCTGGCAGCAAGTTGGTACTGGAATCAGTGGTCCTGTTTACGCTTTGAAATTCTTCAAAGGCAAATTATACATTGGCGGTCTATTTGCAAACGCCGGTGGCGTTGCAGTAAATAATATTGCCTCGGTAACTTCTGCTGGATCTTATAGCAGTGTTGGTGTAGGGTTAAATGATCAGGTTAACTGTTTATATGCCCCTTCAGATTCTGCTTACTTATATGCAGCAGGACGTTTCAATGCTGATTTCTCAAACACAACCTCACTATTGCATATTGCAAAATTTGATCTGACTTCATGGTCTGCAGTTGGAAATGGTGTAACAGCAGTTGTAAATTGCATGACACAGTACAATTCTAAATTCTATACAGGAACTGAAAATAGCGCAAGTCCCGTTTACGAACTCAATGGTTCTACCTGGTCTTCAGTTTCAGGAATATCTGGTGGAAAAGTATATGCTATCGCTAATTATGGTGGCTTCTTATATGCAGGTGGAGACTTTACATCACCTACTCAAGCTGCCTCTAAATACAATGGCACATCTTGGGCAACAATTATAACCACATTGGCTTTTGGAACAACAATTCGTTCACTGGAAACTTTTGGACCTTACTTATTTATTGGAGGTACATTTACAAATGTCGGTATTGGTGGTGCATATTACATAGGCAGAATTGATAGCCCAAGTATACCAATGAAAGCTGTTATTACTTCTAACAACCCCGGCTCTGCTCCTTATGCAATTGCAAACAAAGACGGGTATATCTACTTAGGTGGTAACTTTTCTGCGTCTGGGTACAATGTGATCAAAAGTTCAATTACAATCGGTATTGATGAAGTAAATGATCTAATCGAAAGTTCAACATTCTACCCAAATCCAATGACAACAACAGGTACGCTGAATGTTAAATTGAAAAAACATGCATCTGTTGCCCACCTTTCCATCATCGATGCTCAAGGAAAAGTTGTGGTGGAAAAAGAGATCACTGAAATGAATAATAATGAGATCAACTTTACCGTGAACAGAAATGACATGGCTGCCGGAATGTACTACTACCGACTGGATGTAGACGGAAATGCTGTTTCTTCTCACCCGTTTGTTATCGAATAATCTTCAAAATCAAGGTTTCAGAATTAATCGTTGAAATATTTATAGATGAACCTGCAAAGCAAATTTCATTTTCTTAAATTTACATATTAAGAAAATGAAATTTGCAATTGTAGATATAGAGACCACCGGCGGCAATTCCATAAGGAATAAGATCACCGAAATTGCAATTTACATCCACGACGGAGAAAAGATCATTGATCAATTTGTTTCATTAGTAAATCCCGAGTGTCCCATTGCCCCTTTTATCAGTAACCTTACCGGCATCACCAATGAAATGGTCGAAGATGCACCCAAATTTTATGAGATTGCAAAAGACATTGTCACGCTAACTGATGGTGCTGTCTTTGTTGCTCATAACGCTCAATTCGATTATGGCTTCATTCGTGAAGAGTATAAATCCTTAGGTTACAATTATTCCCGCGACTATCTCTGTACAGTTAAACTAAGTCGCAAAGTTTTACCGGGATTTGCCTCATACAGTTTAGGAAACCTTTGTCAGAATTTAGGAATATCCATCGCAAACAGACATCGGGCAAGTGGGGATGCTTTGGCCACAGTGA
>Ga0073902_10001976_pt1 | contig 10901 bp, 7 predicted proteins | sample KloWWTmeKNB19Kit_FD_66667 | JGI IMG/M metagenome (GOLD analysis project Ga0073902, IMG submission 66667) | Active sludge microbial communities from Klosterneuburg, Austria, studying microevolution and ecology of nitrifiers - Klosterneuburg... | ecosystem: Engineered > WWTP > Aerobic digester >...
AAGAGAGAATGGGAGAATTTTCGAGAAAAAAATAATTAAATATGAATTTGGGATTTATTGAATGGATACTAATATTGAATTTAATTCTGATTATCACACTTCTATTTCTTCATTTCAGGCAGCGAACTGAAGGAGGAGAGAAAGAATTACTCATTCGGCTAAGTAATGATATCAATAAAGTGGATTCGATACTTCGCCAGGAATTTCAAAGTAGTCGTGAAGAGGCTGGAAGAAATGGTATGATTCAGCGGCAGGAATTAATGAATGCATTTAAAAATAATGAAGAAAGATCGCAGCAACTTTTTGCCCAAATAAAACATGATTCAATTCAATTGAATGAAATTGTGATGACAGGCTCCAAAGCCAACCGAGATGAATTAAAAGCATCACTGAAGTCGTTTGAAGAGAATTTCTCGCGCAATGTCAATGACTTTAATGAATTGCAACGGCAGAAATTTTCTGATATGGCCAATAAACAGGATTTGGTAAAGCAAGAAACAGAAACTAGGCTAGAAAGAATTCGCGAAACAATAGAGTCGAAATTACAATTTCTCCAAGTTGAGAATGCCAAAAAATTGGAAGAAATGCGACTTACAGTTGATGAAAAACTACACGCCACTCTGGAAACTCGTTTCAATGAATCCTTCAAAGTGATCAGTGACCGACTCGAATTAGTACACAAAGGGCTAGGTGAGATGCAATCATTGGCCAATAATGTGGGTGATCTCAAAAAAGTGATGACCAATGTAAAGACCCGAGGAGTAATGGGTGAATATCAACTGGCAAATCTTCTGGAAGACTTACTCACCAATGAGCAATATGAAAAGAATGTCAAAACCAAGCAAGGAAGTGGAGCTATCGTCGAATTTGCCATAAAAATGCCCCACGGCCACACAGAGAATAAATCACTCTGGCTGCCGATTGACTCAAAGTTCCCCAAAGAGGATTACGAAAATCTACAGGACGCTTACGAAGCGGGTGACGTCGAGAAAATTGACCACTATCGCAAAGCTTTCAGGCAAGCAATTATCAAAAACGCAAAGGATATTCGTGATAAATACATCGATCCACCCAATACCACCGAGTACGGATTGATGTTTCTCCCCTTTGAAAGTCTCTACGCCGAGGTCTTACGGACTCATGGCCTCTTCGATCAGCTTCAGCGAGATTACAAAATTACAGTGACAGGTCCGGTGACGCTCAGCGCACTGCTGAATAGCCTGCAGATGGGCTTCCGTACTCTAGCCATCGAAAAGCGTTCCGGTGAGGTCTGGGAAATTCTAAAAGTAATTCAACAGGAATTCGGCCAATTTGGACTTGTACTGTCGAAAACTAAAAAGAAACTACAAGAGGCAGCAAACACCATTGAATCTGCCGAACGACGTAGCAGAGTGCTTGAAGGTAAACTAAATAAAGTGCAGGAATTACCACAAGCTAACAGCAAACAAGTTACCGCCGGTATCGAAACTACCTTAAATTTTGATGGTGATTTTGGTGATATGATCCAATCTGTAGACGAGGAAAGTGATGAATTGGAGTAGCTAAAATCAAAAAATACGAATACGCCCCAATGCGCTAACATGCTAGCGCGCCAAAGCGAAGCGACCAAAAGCGCTAACATGTCAAATACTTTTTACTGAATTGATGACCTTTTCAGGTTGACTTCTATCTATGGTTGTAAATCCACTTTAACAACCAATATATATTAAAAATGAAAAAAATATTCTTTCTTAAACTCACTCTCACCATTTTTGTCTTAACAGTCTTCTTTTCCTCATGTACCAAGGATGAGCCAAATGTCGATCCTAATCCCAACGGTGAGTTTGGCCTCGGTCTAACCGGAAAAGATGACTTTTCTAAAATGCCCTCTTCGACCAATTTTGGCTTCAAAGGCGGCAACCTGCCCGCTTCCGCAGATATTACTTCCAAGTTCCCGCCCATCGGTGATCAAGGTCAGTACGGTACCTGTGTTGCTTGGGCAGTGGGCTACAATATGAAAACAGCCATCTCAGGTATTAAAAATAGTCTCAATGCATCACAACTGGCAGACAGTAGAAATCAATTCTCACCAAAGTATTTGTTCACCTCCATTCCTGACGATCAGAAAAATGCTGATTGTAACGGAACAAGTTTTGAACCTGCCCTACAGTCCATTCAGGATAATGGCATAGCTACCATGCAGACTGTTCCTTACGCAGCCTTAAACGGTTGTAATAAAGCCAATCTGGAAACCGGATGGACGACTGAAGCTTCAAAGTACAAAATCAAATATTGGAGAAAGGTGGAGGGAAATGTGCAAAGTATCAAAGAAAATATTGCCAACAATATTCCGGTGGTCTTTGGTGCAGAACTGGGTGAGAACTTCATGACCTGGAAGGGAGACGGAGTACTTTCTTCTTCTACATTTAAAGACCCAAATGCACAGCATGGACGTCATGCAATGGTCATCGCAGGATATGACGACAACAAAGGTCCCAATGGCGCCTTTAAAGTGGTCAATTCTTGGAGTAATAATTGGGGAAATTCAGGTACCATTTGGATCGATTATAAATTTTTCCTAGCTGAATTTGTGATGAAAAGTGGAAATGACTACACTCTATTCATTGCCGAAGATGCAGCCGGAAAAGATACTCCACCCGACCCAAAACCAGATCCAAATAAAACAGGTGTAGATTTAGCTCCTTGGATATTTGCAGATTATTCTACTTATCCCAATAGTCAATACTACAATGAACGTCAGATTAATTTCAATGTATATAATATTGGTCAGCAGACAGCAAGCGCTGCCAGTGACTGGTCTTACTATTACATCTATTACAATGCATATGATGCAGATGATTATGGCGTGATTTTCTACGACGAATTTAATACTTCAGTAGCTCAAAATACCTATTCTTGTCCCACTGAATATAATTGCATATTTAACTATAATATTCCCGCCGGGAATAGCTTTACTAATGTAGTCTTCGGTCAACAGAATCAAACCAGAACCTACTACATGCCCGAGATCACCGGTGATTACTACCTGGCTATGATCGTAGATGCAGGCGATAAATTTACAGAACAAGATGAGATGAATAATATTTTCTATTCTACTCTAGATCCAAAATATTTCGAAGCCGGATACAGCAATTTGAAATCGGGAGGGAGCAACGGTCAATACTTCAAGTTTACCAATTCACTGCCCAATACAACTGCAAATATTCAAAAATCTGAATTCAATTCTGCAGTTACTAAACGCAATCGGAATGCGTATTCGCCTCAGGAGATAAAGGCCTTCTTTGCACAAGAAAAAGCTTCGGGCAGACTGCAGGCTAAAGCCAGAGAATATGTTAAAATCAAAAATACAAGTGTTAGCAAGTAATACTTTTTCTTTCAAAATCATGTTTTAAAATTTCCTGTAGCAGATACATTAATCTTCAATAGAGATAATCATTCTGCTACAGGTTTTTTTTATTACATTCATTCAATTATTGCCAAATCGAAACTATCATGAAATATCTGACGCTCCTTTTTATTTTGACTAGCCTCTGTTGCGCTTCCAAGAATCACTTACTTTCCGGAATTGAGAATCCCATCGAAATGCTACGTAAAGGAGAAAACGTGACCTTGCAGAATAAGAGTTTCAATGATATTATTGATTTTACACAAGCAGGCACGCCAGCTCTGGAGCACCAGGGATATAAGCGAGTCAATATAAAGGGCGTTGTAACATTCATTAATTGTACGTTCAAAGCTGCAGTCATATGCTCGAAAATTGCTACTGATCAATCCAACATTTTATGTAACTTCAGCCAGAGTGTAAATTTCATTAATTGTAATTTCGAAGGTGAAGTAAATATGAAGGGAGCGACCTTTTCTGGGGGACTAGATCTCACTAAAAGCCACTTTGCAAAGCCGGTGAATCTTGAATCTATCTATTGCCTGGATCAGTTTAGACTAAATCAGTCCTATTTTGATCAGGAAGCCAAGTTTCAGAATGGCGTCTTCAATCATCAAGTGAATATGATGGAAGCTACATTTGACGGGGCAGTGAGTTTTCAGAGCTGTGTCTTTATGAATGACATGCAAGCAGCCTCAGCAAAATTTTATAAGTACGCCGATTTTTCCATGTGTGATTTTAGAGGAAGTGGACTCTTTAATTATGCGGACTTCAGAGATCGCTCTGATTTTTCAAATAGCAATTATGGCCGTCGTGCCGAGTTTATCAAAGCCAATTTGAATCAATCAAATTTTTCTTCTATCAAATTCTACGGCGACGTCAATTTTGATAAAGCAGAATCAACTGTGAAACCGGACTTTACTAATACATGGATATTGCTAGGCAACAAAAGTAAAAACATCAACCTAAATTCATGGGTGATAGATGAACCAAAATAAAATTGGACTTTATTGATTGTTAATTACCTGTTACTTTAAAAAAAGTCAGGCTGCAATCGAGCAGCCTGGCTTTTCATTTAGAGATTATTGAAACCTTATCAGTACCGGATCAAACTACTTGCGTGATGGTCTATCTGAACTACGTCTTCCATTGGCACTTTCATTTCGAGCGGAGGGCTTATTATGTGCTCTCTGAGTACTCGTTGAGCTATTCCTGGGAGCTAGTTCACGACTAGATGTAGCTCTTTCTCTTACCGCAGGTTGAGGTCTTCTTGATGAGCTTGGAGCATTTAACGAACCCTGCACTGATGTACTTCTTTTCTTCTCAATGTCAGAGGCAGGAGTTGTAGCTCTCGACACAGGTCCATCCACTGATGTATTTGTAGGAGCACTACGCGAGGGACGGTTCATAATACCAGTATTTGGACTTTGTGCTCCGTCTTCAGAGACTCGAGGAGATCTTTGTGGTGCATTTGTTCTTGTCGTTGTTGCAGACCTGGCAGGAGAAGTGGTGGTAGCTCTGCTAGCTGGTGCAGCACTAGTCCTTTGAGGCCTGTTATCCTTCGCTGCTACATTTGCAGCGGTATTATTACTACGCTCGTAAACCCTATAATTACCTGTCTTGACCACTACGGCAGTCCGCTGAGAACGGTATGTACTTATTTGGGTAGCATATTTCACATGAACAGTCTTTGAAGTAGTTCTATATGGTTGATACCATTCGCGAGCATGAAAGACCACAGGGTGATAAATGATAACAAAGTGAGGGTTATAGCGCTGGCATCTCGAACTAAAATCGTTCCAATGATATGGATGCCAACTTCTATACCACCCCGGATATGATCTATATGCCCAAGGTGACACCCATACTACATATGTTGGACTATAGATATACCTTATTACCGGCCAGTCCCAAGCATTGTATATACCCCTTCCTCGACCGTAGTTTGAATTACCTGCATAGTTATATTGATTATTATAGCCATACCAACTATCATTATATTCAGGACGTTTCGGCTCGATGATGACATTTCCGCCGTACATATCTTCATCACCTACTATCTGAATGGCCACTTCATCTCTATTTTTTTGTTCGATCTCAATCACTGCAATATCCTGATAGTCGCCGCGGCCCACTATAGCTTGTATTACCACGGCGTGCAGAGTACCTTTGGTCCGGTCTAAGACTCTTACATAATCGATGAGTCCATCACCATCCAAATCCAAGTTATTGACATCATTACGCTCATCATTCAGAGCCTTTTCAAATCCTTCCGGAGAGGAAGACTGCCGGAATAGTTCTAACGCACCTTCCAGACTAAAATCATCTCCTGGTAGCCCTGTATAATTAGATACCGGATTGTCGGTCTGTCCATAATACTGGTCATCATAAGCAGTCTGGCCATGACCCGTAAGCGAAAAGAATAAGAATATAGCAATTGTGCCTCCGATAAATACTACCCTACGTTGATTTTTCATTTTAATTATTTTTACTTTATACCTAACTAAGAATATGTTTGACCATACAAACTTCATAATGTTTAACGTACTATCCCATATTGAGTCAAATTTTGACTATTAAAATATAGTTAAGAAAATTAATGCTTTTCTAAGAGGAAAGAAGCATAAAATGACATAAATTTCTTGGAAAAAGGGTGTTAAATGGCGCTGAAAAAGAACCCTGTAACTATAATGTCATGAAGCTACATAAAGCCTATGTGTTAAATTGACGTAGAGAAGTGTTAACAAAACCCGGACAATAGTCCCGATTTATTTTGCATTATCTCCAATTCTACTATTTTTCAAACGATCGTCGATACATAAACACAAAGAAGAAGCCAACGCCACATAATATTGCGATGAAAAAGTATAAAGTAAACGTTTGATTAGACTGATTTTCGCGCAGTACTATCTGAGCATCATATGTTCCATACAACACAATTCCTGACCAAAAGAATGGGGATGCAAATTGTTTATTAAGCCTTATAAACTCTTTTTTGGCAGCGTATAAAGCTTGGTAAGGCGGTTTCCCATTATGGAGTTCGTTGTAAAACAACTTCATAATCTTCGCACTAGCTTCTTCATCTATTGGCCAAAGACTTACAACAGCATTTTTGCAGCCTGCATAATTAAATGCATGCGCCAGGCTGACTACTCCGATACCGTCAGAAAAAGCACCCTTTCCTGTTTCACAGCCGGTTAATATTACTAGATTAGATTTAATGGGAATACCGTATATTTCTGCAACGTGAAGGTATCCGTCAGTAGAATCACTCTGCACTTCAAAATTATCCTTATTTAGAGCAATTGAATTCACCAAAGGATCAGCTTCATTCAATAATGCATGAGAAGCAAAATTGAGAATATTAAACTCTTTCTTCAGTCGACGAAAATTAAATTCAGTAGCCACTTTTCCATTTAAATTGCTGATTTGATACTGACTCGACAGTTCTGAAGCTGTCTGCTGCATGAAGGGTTGTCGTATTAGGTGTAAATAAACTGAATCGACCATCATTCCATTTGCCCCGGCATATCGCAAATAATCACTTTTGGTCTGGTCTTCAAAACCCGGAGAAATAATCAAATTCCTATTAGTTGCCACATTGCTAATTGTTTGATCGGCATATGCATAGCCGGAAAGTGCATAGCTAATATTTTTAGTTTCAAGAAGATATTTGGGCGCAACCGTATCTGTAGCTAATCCTTCATAACTAATGTTTGATAAAAGACCATCCAAAACAAAAACAATTTCACTTTGGTCTTGATTAATTATGGGCTTAATGAGCTGGCGATAGATTATTTCTGAGCACTTGTTGGCCATTTGAATATCACCACTCAAATAATAAGTATTTATTCGCTTCAGCTGATCTCGTATGTCTCCAGAAAAGACTAGTTTATTTAAACGGAGCATTTTTCCAACCAAAGAATAAACATATACAAAATCACCATACTCAAGGAACTCAATAAATTGCTGATCTTTACGTAATACCCTAATTATATTCTGTGAAGAAAGATTTATTTTACTATATTTTAATTTAAAATATTCTGGATAATGAAGTTGAATAACTCCGGTGAGGCTGTCTGCCCTATTCTGATTAAATTGTAGATCCAACTGCCACTGCGAAATAAATTTCTGATTGAAAGTATCACTCTGTACGCTATTAATCAGAGAAGCGTAATAATTGATATTATTTTTGAGTGTATTCTCCAGATTTAAAAGTGCGGGAGGTAAATTTGCAAATTGCTGAATCAACTTTGATTGGGTAGTCAGACGATATCCGGTCAATCTGTACTTCTCAGAAAAGATAAAAGATTGTTCTATATCTTTCGGATCCTTATTTCTTTCAAATAAATCTGCATAGTAGGCTGCTGCCTCTTTATACCCTATAGAGAGATTGTATTTCCCCAATAGTGTTGGCGAAAAGTAACCCGCAAAATGGCGTATGACCTTTTCATAAATGGTGTCAAAGGAAGCATAATGTCTCGCTATCTCATTTGAATTACTTATTCTATTGGATTTATTAAGATACCTGGCGTATAATAAATGGTATCTAGCATCAGCAAGTGATCCTGCGGTATTATTACTAAGTGTATAGCGCTTTAAAAATTTACTGCTACTTTTACTATCTTCTAATTCTCCGAATAGCTGGATACAATTTAATTCACAATTTTTTAATGTAGGATTCCCTTCAGGCTTTGTAGACTTAAATACCTGAAGTGCTGATAAATAAGATTGTAAAGCTTGCTTGCGAGCTCCGGTGCTTTGTAACATTTCTGCTTTTCGATATGTAAGTTCACCTGTCTCATCTGAATTGCGTCCATACTTTTTTATGTATTCATCAATGAGTCTATCCATCAAAGAGACAATTCGAAGTGGCTTCTCTTCCTTATAGAGCTGTATGAAGGTATAGTTAGAAAGCCACCTCAACTTGAATTCATCACTTAGTTGAGGTAAGTGTGCCAATTGTGTTCCGGCAATTTGATTATACCGATAAGCTTCACTGGCATTTCCGGCTTTTAGATGTGCCATTGAAGTGATAAGTGCACTATTCAAAATAATTTGATGGTACTGACCAGGAAATTGATTCTTTGCTGACCGATACATTTCTAAAGCATAAGTAAGCATTGAATCCGGAACATCCATTTTATCATAGGCATCAATAATTTCCTTTGTAATTATGCCTTTTACCTGTGCCTGACTCCCGGATTTATAGTTGGAATACAATTTTTTTAGCACCGATAAGGCCTGTTCATATTCACCTCTACTAATGGCATAAAACTGTAATGTTGCATAATATGAATCCTTGCTATCATCAGCCTGATTAATCATCAGTATTCTGAAACTATCCAAAGATTTATAAGCGTACTTCTCAGCCAGGTCATATATTCCCAATGATTTATATATTTCTGCTACATTACCGATTACCCAGGGAATATCAACGTATTTCACATTCATTTTCTCACAACAATCCAGACATTCGAGGCCAACTTTAAGTGAATTATACAGATCTCCGGACGCTTCGTAAGCCACCTGCATAATATCTAGTAGTGAAGCAAATCTGTGATTAGGATAAGTTGTATTGTTAGAGAGAATACGATAAGCCTGCTTGCCAATGTATATGGCACTATCTGTCTTGTTGTCATTAAGATAGATAATCATCTTACTTCGGTAGAAATCTGTAATCCCCATTGAATCTGAATACCCGGACGCATTAAGTGCTCTTTCCAGTCTATTGAAGAAAGGATATCCATGCTTTGGCTTTTGAAGGCGCTCCAGAGCAACGGCATAGGGATATGAATATCTAATCAATGTATCCCATTGCCCGGCCTTAAAGGTTTGATCTATTGCTCTGTCATAGTGTATGATGGCAGAGTCAAATTGACCGGCACGATATTGATGGGTAGCGATACTGAATTGGTTACTGAGGGCGACGTTTGAAGGAATAGAGGGCTGATTACTGCATCTTGCGAATAGCCATACCACGGGTAGAACCCACCTAAGAGCAATCGTGAAGGTTGAAATATGGGATACTTTGAGCCTCATTTATCAGAATTAACCAAAGATAGCTAATGGAATGAATTAAAATGAAATTGGATAAAAAGGGCACTCAGAACCCCCCATTCCAATTGGGATAAGTTAACTTTCTCATTTTTCTTTAAAAATATGGATGACTTTTTAGCCTTTTAGTCTATTTAGATATGTTATTCAAATTACCCAAACATTGAAATATTCAAATTATATCAAATTAGTTTAATTTTGGTAAGTTATTAAAGTGGAAATAGAAGAATGAACAGCGAAATAAATATTGAGGAGATAAGAAACTATTTAGAAGGAAAACTAACTTCTGAAGAACTGGCCGCATTCGATTCCCGAATACAATCAGACCCTAACCTGGCTTCTGAGGTAGATATGCAGCGTGAGATCCGTAAGACAGTCCGGATATCAGGCATGAAATCCGACCTGGAGATGGCTCATAGCGAATGGGTACGCAGCCAAGGCAGTGAGATGAAGCAGCTAGTCAGCCCAAAAAAGGAGGGTAGCCATTTTTGGAAGATCGCTATTGCTGCGAGTCTCATCTTTGCGATCGCGCTGTTTGCACTATGGAAAGTACAGCCTCCTATACCAGAACAAGCCTTGGCCATGGAATATCTGATTACAGATCCCGGCCTACCGACGCTGATGTCAGCTAATTCAAATAAAATAGATGATGCTATGATAGACTATAAAATGGGAAATTTTAGTGTCGCAATTCATAAATTTAAGAATCTGGCACCTTCTGATACAGTAAATTATTATCTGGCTAATTCATTAATGGGGGAGAAGAAATATGACAATGCGCTGGAAATACTAGCTAAAATCCCACCTTCAAGCCCTTATTTCCCTCAGGTTACGTGGTACACTGGCCTCATCAAACTGTATGACGGCCAGACTGACAATCCTGAACTAAAATCAATTCTAGATGATTCCACACATCCCAACCACAGCAGCGCCGTAGACCTATTTGCAAAAATGAACCACGCCAAGCCTCAATAACTTCAAATAAGATATTATAAGCCAAAAATCATAAAACTATCCTTGTATTAATTGTTTATTAATATAACTAAAATAATATAGCATGATAATACAAGTGAATTCTGACAACCACATTACCGGCACTCAGGAAATGATCGATCGATTTTCAGAGGAGGTAAAGTCAACATTGAAAAGATTTGAAAATCAAATCACACGCATTGAGGTACATTTAGCCGATGAAAATAAAGGAAAGAAAGGCGTAGATGACAAGAAATGTACCATTGAAGCACGCGGTAATGGCCTTAGTCCCGAAGCCGTTAGTTTCAAATCTGATACAATTGACGAGTCATTTGTAGGTGCTTTGGGCAAAATGAAACATTTACTTTCCAATAAACTGGATCAACACAAAGATCATCATAAGATTTGAAATAATACTTGAGCATCCTCCCGTATTCAGAAGAGACCCATTGGCACAAATGGGTCTCTTTATATTTTACTTTATATCACT
>Ga0073902_10001977_pt1 | contig 10896 bp, 8 predicted proteins | sample KloWWTmeKNB19Kit_FD_66667 | JGI IMG/M metagenome (GOLD analysis project Ga0073902, IMG submission 66667) | Active sludge microbial communities from Klosterneuburg, Austria, studying microevolution and ecology of nitrifiers - Klosterneuburg... | ecosystem: Engineered > WWTP > Aerobic digester >...
TAATCATCGGAGAACCCAATAACTCCCATCCACAAAGTAGTAAAAATCATTACCTGAATATACACATTATCCAGCCTTGTTAAAAGCAGACATGGCACCATAATACCCAAAATAATAATCAGACCTCCCATAGTTGGGGTGCCTTCTTTTTCCTTTTGACCTGCTAGACCCAAGTCACGAACAGTTTCTCCTATTTGCAGTCTTTTCAATGAACGTATGATGCGTTCTCCAAACAGCATCGTTATAATCAAAGAGATAATTATAGCCAAACCAGCCCTGAAGGATATATAGTTAAACAACCGCCCTCCAGGGAGATGGAATAATTTTTCAGTAAATTGAAATAAATAGTACAACATGGTTTTTCATTAATCGGAAATTTAACAGTACAGCAGGGATCCAATCCCTTTGGTTGCAATACTCCTGCTGTAACTGTTAAAACCAACCTGAGAATGATAATAGAACCTACTCTATAATCTTTTATATGTTAAGTAAATACTTTCTAAGTTTTTCTTTGTCATCAAAAAAGGTCTTTACCCCTTTGATTTCTTGATATTTTTCATGGCCCTTTCCGGCAAGGAGAATTATATCCCCTTTTTGACTTAAGCTGCAAGCAGTTTTTATAGCCTGCTCGCGGTCAATCACAATTAAATATTTGTGGAAATTGTCATCAGAAATTCCAGTTTCCATCTGCCTTATAATATCCGCAGGATCTTCATCTCTCGGATTATCTGAAGTGAGTATCAGTTGATCACTCAACTCAGTTGCAATTCGCGCCATTTCTGGCCGTTTATCACGGTCTCTATTTCCACCACAACCTATTACAGTTATAATTTTCTGATTGGTTTTTCTCAATTCTTGAATATTACTGAGAATCTTTTCCACCGCATCAGGAGTATGGGCATAATCCACTATGCCTACTCTTCCATCCGATTCATTCCGCATCCAATCAAATCTCCCATCCACAGATTTCAAATCCGACATCTTTTGCAATACCTGATTTTCATCCTCACCAAGTAAAATGGCTACTCCAAGTACAGCTGCTAAATTATATCCATTGAACACTCCAACCAATCTTGAGAACCATTCAATGTGCTTATATTTCAAATGCAAACCATGTAAATTGTTTTCCAGAACCTTAATTTTGAAATCAGCTATTCCTCTTAAAGCATAAGTGTATATTTTTGCTTTACAATTCTGAACCATTATTTGTCCATGTATGTCGTCTGAATTGATCAATGCAAATGTGGCTTTTGATAACCCATCAAAGAACTTTTTCTTTGCTTTTATATAGGAATCAAATGTCTTGTGATAATCCAAATGATCATGAGTAAGATTTGTAAAAACCGCACCTGAAAAATTTAATCCGGCAATTCGGTTTTGATCCAGCGCATGAGAACTCACTTCCATAAAAACATGCGAGCAACCCTCTTTAACCATTCTGTCGAGCAATGAATACAGTTTAATGATATCCGGGGTAGTATGTGTCGCCCATTCTTCATCAAGATGTATTCGATTAATTACTGTGGATATTAAACCGGTTTTATATCCCAAAGATTTAAACAATTCATAGCATAAAGTGGCCGTGGTCGTTTTACCATTTGTTCCTGTAATCCCAATCAACTTAAGTTGATCAGAAGGATAATCATAAAACTTATTCAACAAATGTGTCAACGTGTCAAGCAAATTAGCACATCGAACATAACAGACATCTGTTTTAATTTCAATCGGCAACTCTTCACAAAGAATTACTTTCACGCCCTTTTCGATTACTTCAGGAATAAATGCATGCCCATCCACCACCAGTCCTTTTCTTGCTACAAACATTACATCTGATCCCACTTCTCGTGAATCTGAAGAAAAACCACCTACTGTATGATCCGAAGTCCCAAATATTTGGTATTCACCGGACTGAGGTAGAATTTGTGATAAACTTTTCAATGAACTTTTATTCTAAATAAACTTCTATTCTTTGATCACCACCTGGCAATAATGTTCCAGGTGCAATACTCTGATATTTTACTTTTCCAACCCCACGCGCTACAACTCCCATTCCCAACTTATCTAACACAAACATGGCGTCGCGCAAACCCATTCCTGTAAGATCAGGCACTTTACCTTTTTCCTGATATTGTGGCAATGTATACACGCCTTCCTTATTGGATATGGTTCTTATCCAGTCACTTTTTCTTGGATCAGTATAAGGCAATCCTATGTAACTAAAAAGATTCTTAAAGTCGCCAGCGTAACCGTAATTGCCTACTGGTAAAACTTCCATAGCAAGTGCGGGTTTCGGCTGATCATTTATCTGAACAGCAATTCTGTTCATATCCCTCATGCATCGGTCAGCAATTTTCTTAAAAACTGGCGCAGCTGCCTGCCCTCCGTAATATCCCCCTTTAGTAGGGTTGTATATTACTACAATACAACTGAATGCAGGATCTTCACTTGGAAAAAATCCACAGAAGGAAGCTTGGTAATCTTTTTGTTCCATTCCGGTGACAAAATAATTGGTTACAGCGGTACCAGTTTTTCCGGAGATAGAATATTGGTCTGTATAAATAATTTTCGCTGTTCCGTTATCAACTGCTCCTTTGAGCAACGCCTTTGCCTGTAATAATGTACTGTTAGAGACGATACTGTCTCGTAATATTTTTGGTTCAATTTTTTTAACTTCTACGTCGTTATCTAGAATTCCAGAAACGATGTAGGGTTTCATCATACGACCATTATTGGCCACTGTATTATAAAGATTTAGAATCTGAAGTGGGGTCAATTGCAATTCATATCCCACACTCATCCATGGCACGGACGTTCCATACCATTTATCCTTGTCTATATCCGGATGTTTAATAATTGGCGCCGGTTCTCCATCCAATTCAATTCCGGTTTTTAAATGCAATCCAAACTTTCTGTAATAATCTGCAAATTCCTTTTGACCCTGAATGCTACTAAAAACTGCGTTTGCCAACTTTGAAATTCCTACGTTTGATGACTTTTCAAAAGCATATTGCAAATCACTCATACCCACACCATGATTTTCAGAGTCCTTCATTTTCTTATTATAGAAATAGGCTTCACCACCATTCAAGTCTACTGCGGTTTTCAGATCTACTTTCCCACTTTCAAGCAGTGCCAATGTTGAAGCAAGCTTTAAAGTTGATCCCGGTTCAGTAGAACTTGCAATTGCATAATTAAAGTTTTCCACAAGATTGCCATCTTCATCAAATCCAAGATTAGCCATCGCCTTTATAGCACCTGTTTTAACATCCATAACCAATGCACAGCCCTTAACTGCTCCATGTTTTAAGATCGCTTCGGCCAAAGCATCTTCTGCTACTTCCTGGATTCCAATGTTAAGTGTGGTTACAATGTCCTTTCCACGTTTGGCTTCAATTTCCATTACATCATCCACTGGCAAATAAATGTTATGGCCCACTTTTTTCATCAACCTTTGTCCTTCTTCACCTTTAAGGTATTTGTTGAAGGAGCTTTCCAATCCTATTGCTTGAGCATTTTCTCTATTAAGTCCAATCGTTCTACTTGCTAAAATCTTAAACGGTTTCTCGCGCTTATCTTTTCTTATAACTATAAGTCCTCCTTTGTTTTGGCCCTCTCTAAAAATTGGATATTTTTTTAAAGATTCCATTTGCTGATAGTCTATTGACCTGGCAATTAAAAGATATCGGTTCCCCTCTTGTCTTTCCTTAACAAGCATGTTTTTGATTTCTCTAGGTCCTCTGTCAGTCATTAAATCTCTGGAGAGGAAATAGGCTAAAGAATCTACATTTCTCTTGAATACCTCTTTGGTTAAACCCTTTGCTTTGGTATCCATTCTAATTTCAAAGAACGGTAAGGAAATCGCCAATGGACTCCCATCATCTGCCAATATTTTTCCCCTTTCTGCCTCAATGGAGACCAACTTAAAATACAGCTCTTCCCCTTTTTGTCTCCACATGTCTCCCTCTATCGTCACAATCTTGATCGCCTTCCAGGACAAGAGCGCTCCGGCTAGCAGAAACACTGCCAAAGTCACATATACCCTAAGTAAAAATTCCTTCTTGCGATCCATTTTTTCAATTCTCCACACGAATCAGCTTTTTGGGAGCTTGATCCGGTACATAAATTTCTTTTTCCTTTACTTTTTTCAAAATCTGTCCCTCAGTACTGTTATACATGATTCCAGATTTCAATGACCAGTAATCCCATTTCAATTCTTTAATTTCTTCATTCAAAACTTGCGTTGTCCTCAAATGCTTTTCTGCGTAATGGACATTCGCTACATAAACCAGCGCTAAAACAAACAACAAGCAGATATAAGGCAAATTTTTATAAATCAGCATTGCATTCACACTGCTAAATTTTTTTCTATCTATCTTAGGAGGCTTGCTGTATTCCATTTTTAATCGTTTAATTTTATACCTACCCTCATCTTTGCGGACCGAGATCTGCTATTCCTTTCTAATTCATTTATGCTGGGCACGATAATATCTTTCGTCAACGCTTTCATTCTATTTTTCTGCCTTTCAAAAGAATGTTCATTATCTGAATCAATCGTCCCCCTTTTTATAAAATTTTTAACCAATCTATCTTCCAAAGAATGGTAGCTGATCACAACCAATTTTCCCCCTGGTTTTAATACCTCCGAAGCTTGTGTTAAAAACGCTTCAAGACTTTCCAACTCTTGATTCACTTCGATCCTCAAGGCTTGAAACAGTTGTGCCAGAAACTTATTTCTCTTTCCATACACAAATGGACTTACCCATTCTGCAAATGAAGCGCATCCATTTAACCTGATGGTTTTTCTGTCTTGAATCCATTTTTTTGCAATCAGATGTCCGTTGGTAAGCTCGCCATATTGAGTAAAAACTTTTGCAAGTCTTTCCTCTGAATATGTCTTCAGCACATCTTCAGCGCTTAATTCTTGCTCCTGATTCATACGCATATCCAAAGGATAATCAGATTGAAATGAAAACCCTCTTACATCCGTATCAAAATGAAAAGACGAAACACCAAGATCAGCAAGGATCCCATCCACTTTTTCAATTTTATAATATCTCAGATATTTCTTCAAGTACCTGAAATTCGACCACACCAATGTGAGCCTGTTGTCTTCAATTTTATTCCTTAAAGCCATTTCATCCTGATCAAAACTAAAAACCCTTCCTTCAGGATTCAGCTTTTCAAGAATGGCCCTAGTATGTCCACCGCCTCCAAAGGTTACATCCACATAAACTCCATCGGGAATACTTACCAGCACCTCAACAGATTCGTTGAGCAATACCGGAATATGAACATATTCTTGCTCAGACATCTTTATGTCTAAATACTTCCTGAGCCAATTCAGCAAAGTTTTCCGGCTCGTTATCTACCATTTGCAAATATTCTTCGCGAGACCAAATTTCTATCTGGTCATTATAGGCTAGTAACATGACGTCAGTCTTTATTCCTGCATGCTCCATAAGAGTCTTAGGTAGCACGACACGAGAAGCTGCATCGGGTTCTAACTGAGTTGCCCCTCGGTAAAAATACCGGGCAAACTCCCTGTTTTTAATGTTGTACGGATTGAGCTGGTTAACTTCTTTTGTCTTTTCTTCCCACACTTCTTGCGGGTAGAGTATTAAGCATTTTTCAAAACCACGGTTTATCACAAGGCCCTTTCTGTCACTAACTTCGAGAAGACGCATTAATGCCGATGGTAATCGCAATCTGCTTTTATCATCTAATTTAATCTCGTATTCGCCACTTAGCTTATACATTCTTTGGCCTCATGTTGGTTTGTTGGGTCAAATATATAACCTATTTCCACTTTCTCCCACTTTCTCCCACTAAAAATATAAAAAATCTATATATTATTTCCACTGACAATCAACATATAACCAAAATAGTTACAGAATATAAGCAAAATGATTACACTTTCATTTCATAATGGCCTCAAAAACTCTTGACTACACATTAATAATACTCAAATATATAAGAATTGTATAACCCATCACTTAAAGATTAAATAAATATATATATTAATTGATTGGATTGTGGTACCTAGGTTCTAGGCGAGCGCTCGAAATTTTTCATTAACCTTGAATAATAATGCAAATATTGGGGTCTGGAAATGAAAGGTATTCCAGTTTAACAAGCGGGGATAGACCAAATTTTCACTTGTCTTCTCAACTATACTTTATTTTGGAGTTGGATTATTCAATATCCAAATCTCATCTTGAACACTCCCAGAAGGGCTTCCCGGATAATTAGAATGTTCATCTTTGACTTTCCCTTTACACGATCCGGAAAAGTAATGGGAATCTCCTTGATCCGAAAGCCAAGCTTAAAGGCATTGTATTTCATTTCAATTTGGAAAGCGTATCCAACAAACCTGATTTTATCAAGATCAATCCGCTCTAAAACTTTCCTGGAGTAACACACAAAACCCGCTGTGGGATCCTTAACCCTCATGCCTGTTACCAATTGGACGTACACGGAGGCGGATTTTGACAAAAGCAATCGAACAAAAGGCCAATTTACTACTCCTCCACCGGGAATATACCTGGATCCTACTGCTACATCTGCTTCTTCAGATGCACAAGTCTGCATGAGTTCCACAAGTTTTTCGGGAGGATGACTGAAATCAGCGTCCATTTCCAGAATGTATTGATAATCTCTATTCAAAGCCCATTTAAATCCTGCTATATAAGCAGTACCCAAACCAGACTTCTGTTGTCTTTTCATTAAAAACAATCGCTCAGGGAACCTTTTAATCAATAGCTCAACTTGATCTCCAGTACCATCCGGTGAACCATCATCAACTATGAGAATGTCAAATTTTACCGGCAATGAGAAAACTGCCCCAATAATCGAATCGATGTTCTCGATCTCATTATAAGTAGGAATAATGACTAACGAAGTTGACAATGATCAATAATTAAGTTCCAAAAATACTTTGATTAGCTGAATAATCCTCATTCAATCTCAAACTCAGATTAATTGAACTGCCCGGGATCATATTCATGCATGAGCTTATAGATCACTTCAACTACATCTTCTGGATTAGGCTTGCTAAAGTAATCTCCATCACTACCATAAGGCGGTCGATGTGAAGAAGCTGTAATGCAGGTTGGTTTGGAATCCAATAAGCTAAAAGCATTTTGTTCTTCTAAAACCTGCTGTAAAATAAATGCGCTTGCTCCACCCGGCACATCTTCATCAAGGATAACCAATTTGTTAGTCTTAGCCAATGACTTTCGAATTCCTTTATCCAGATCAAAGGGCAACAAGGTCTGAATATCTATGAGTTCCACATCGATTCCATATTCAGATAAAACTTCTATGGCCTTTTCAGCAATCCGAATACACGATCCATAAGTGACCAATGTAACATCGATACCAGCACGCAGCACTTCAATTTTTCCCAACGGTATCGTATAGCTACCCAAATTGTCTGGCATTTTTTCCTTAAGTCGATAGCCATTCAGGCATTCTATCACCAGCCCCGGATCATCTGATTGCAGCAAGGTCTGATACATCCCTGCAGCCTGGGTCATATTCCTTGGTACGCAAATGTGAATACCCCTTAATGAATTTAAAAGCATACCAATTGGTGACCCGGAGTGCCATATTCCTTCCAAACGATGTCCGCGTGTACGGATTATAGTGGGTGCTCTTTGAATGCCATCAGATCTATATCGCAAAGTAGCAAGATCATCCATCAACGGAGACAAAGCATACACAATATAGTCAAGATACTGAATTTCGGAGATCGGTCTGAGTCCGCGCATACTCATGCCAATAGCCTGGCCAATGATGGTCCACTCACGAATACCAGTGTCAAAAACTCGAAGATCTCCATACTTTTCCTGTAATCCTGCAAATCCCTGATTCACATCACCAATCATTCCTACATCTTCTCCAAAGGCCAATACCTCCGGATGTTTTGCCAATAACTGGTCAAAATATTGATTGATAACCTGATAACCATTTAACTCCTTAGAACTGTTACTATATTCCGGTAGAATTTCAGGCACCTTCAAGGCAGAGTAATTTGTTTCAGAATATAAATGAGCGTGATAATCAATTTGTGCCTGCAAATATTGGTTGGAGATCCATTTTTCAAGCAAAGACATTTGAGAGGATATACCTCCCTTCCTTGCTTGTCCCAGACATTGCCTTGCAATTTGCACCAATTCATGCCAAGAGATGTCTTTACTTGAATTGATGGAGTTTATTGCCTGATCAATAGAAGGCATACCGGAAATTGACTTCAATATTTCTAACAATTCCTTTTTCCTAAGTTGTCCAGTAGTAACAAAATCGGACCAAGCCTCATTCTTTTGGTCGCGAACATGAATTTTAGCCAACTCTTTAAGTTGTTCACATAACTCACTGGAAGCAATACCTTTATCAGCAATCCACTTTGAAAACATTCGCAGACAATCATACTTTTCTTCCCATTCCAATCTTTTTTTTGATTTGTATCTTTCATGAGACCCCGAAGTGGAATGACCTTGAGGCTGTGTAACTTCCTGAATGTGAAACAACGCGGGCACATGTTCACTCCTTACCTCTTCTACACCCTCATGAAAAAGATTGACTAAACTAGGATAATCCCAGCCTTTGGCTGAAAAAATTCTTAATCCATTTCCATCTTTTGATTTTTCAAATCCACTGAGCGCTTCAGAAATATTTTGCTTTACTGTTTGCAAAGCAATCGGCACAGATATTCCGTATCCGTCATCCCATACACAAACTGCCAACGGAACCTGCATCACAGAGGCTGCGTTCATGGTTTCCCAAAATACCCCTTCAGAAGTTGACGCATCCCCAATTGTTACGAATGAAACCTCATTTCCTTTATTAGAAAAATTCTTTCTATACGTTTTAAGATCTTTATTTTGCCTGTATTGTTTGGATGCCAATGCCAAACCGAGGGCTCTGGCCATTTGCCCTCCCGTACTTGAGACATCTGAGGAGACATTGTAAGTTTTAGTATGATCCGTCCAATTCCCTTCAGAATCAATTAGCGGAGTAGCAAAATGTGCATTCATTTGTCTCCCTCCTGAAAACGGATCATTCTGTGGATCTGCATAGAGCTGTCCAAAATATTCTTTTACGGAACAAAGTCCAAGTGCAAACATGAATGTCTGATCCCGGTAGTACCCGGAACGAAAATCTCCTTTTTTAAATGCTCGAGCCATCGCCACTTGTGGCAGCTCCTTCCCATCACCCAAAATACCAAATTTTGCTTTACCAGTAAGTACCTCTTTCCTTCCCACCAGGGAAACTTCACGAGACACAAGACATATCCACAAATCTTTAAGTACTTCTTTTTTATACTCTGCTTGGGGTCCTTCAATTTGATCGAGTAGGTTCTGGATATTTGAATAGATAGACATGGCTCAGATTTACCCGGCAAAAATAAAAGATTATATGGCTCAAACATTGTTTTTCACCTTAATATATATATGATAAAAATAAAGTTTTATATTTAACACGGCTTTAACACACAAAATTGGATTCTGTGGGTCTATGTATTGTTAACCTTCCTATATTTGTATAACAAATTCAAAAAAAAACTTTTTGCATGAAAAATTTATTCTTCTTAGTATTTGCTCTACTGGGTTCCGTGGCAGTTTACGCACAGACAGCTACCCCGGTTGCTACTCCTGCTAAGTCAACCAGTGGTCCTAAAATGGTGTTCGACAACACTACAGTGGATTATGGTGACATTAAGAAAGGTTCTGAACCGCTCAGAACAGCCTCTTTTACCAACAAAGGAAATGAACCTTTGGTGATAAAAAATGCACGCGGATCTTGCGGATGTACTGTTCCGACTTGGCCAAAAGAACCAATTATGCCAGGTGAAAAAGGTGTTATTGAAATTCGCTATGACACTCAAAGAGAAGGAGCCATTAACAAAACTGTAAAGATTCAAACCAACGAAGGCGAAGAAGAAGTTACATTGTTTGTGAAAGGAAACATCTCTGCAGAACACGATGAAACTGTACCAAAAAGTACTGGTAACGTCCTTACCCCAAAAGGCTAATTTAGTCTAAAAATTTACGATTATATTTGGGACCCATTCAAGTTAAGACTTGGATGGGTTTTTTTATTTTTGAAAATTGATACCCAACATTAAAAATTATTCAAAGAATACATTGTAAAATTCAACCACAAATACTGAATGAAAGTCAACAAAATGGATTCAAGAGTTCATCCGAACTCAGCTTAAAATTAGTCAGCTATTCTGATTAAACGCCCCATTGAGGTTTCGATATTTTATCACCTCCAATCCAAACAATACTAACAAACTTTTACTTGAGGTTAGCTTATGTATATTTTTTTATCAAATCTGATTATTCAATTAATCCAATTTATAAATGATTTCACCAGGTCTCTTTAAAAACAACAATACCCATAGATATGGTATATTTATCACTTTAATTAGTATTTGCAATCCCTTCAAAAATCAATAGTGAATCACATTACATTTGGCCAATTCGTGTTGCCAATGGCAGAGATATTCAATATAGACTGAATAAATAATATTTTAAGCCTTGTTTCTTCCTTAGTAAATGACTCTCGCTGCTGGTGTATTTTCACACCAATTAGGGCAAGGTCCCCCATGCCCTTTGATTGATAAATCATAGGGAAAGTACGCCCCGGAACCTGTTTTCTCATTCAAAAATGAATTACCCGTTACCCGTATTAAATCAATGGTTAATATAAAATTTTGTGTACCATTCTTTCCTGGATAAAATCTCAAACCTTGAATTTGGTTATCATCTATACATCTTTTTGCTGCAAACGCGATCGCTCTACGATCTAAACTAAAACCGACAGCATCAGTAACCCCCGGTGAGGATGCATAATTTTGAAAATATCCCTTTAAAGCTGCATCATTTGGTT
>Ga0073902_10001978_pt1 | contig 10886 bp, 8 predicted proteins | sample KloWWTmeKNB19Kit_FD_66667 | JGI IMG/M metagenome (GOLD analysis project Ga0073902, IMG submission 66667) | Active sludge microbial communities from Klosterneuburg, Austria, studying microevolution and ecology of nitrifiers - Klosterneuburg... | ecosystem: Engineered > WWTP > Aerobic digester >...
AACAGGTGATGAGTGATTATGTGGGTATAGTCAGAAACAATGTTCGTTTACAAAGGGCTATGCGTAGGCTAGACCTGTTGTGGGAAGAAACAGAACAATTATATGAAAGCAGTTCCCTATCACCACAATTGCTTCAACTGCGAAATATGATAACGGTTGGTTACCTGATTGTAAAAGGAGCCAGCTTCCGGAAAGAGAGCCGTGGCCTGCACTTTAATACCGATTACCCGGGTAACAGCAACCTTATTCAGAACATTGTACTGTAGTTTTTATCTTTGCGCACCATGTATTATGTTGTTTACAGTTTTTTGTGGCTGGTTTCTCTATTGCCTTTCCGGGTATTATATTTTTTGTCCGATTGCATGTACGGATTAATGTTTTATGTATTTAAATACAGGAAAGAAGTGGTGTTGAGTAATCTTGCTATTGCTTTTCCCGAAAAGAGTGAACAGGAAAGAAGGGATATAGCTAAAAAATTCTACCATAATTTTCTTGATGCGTTTGTTGAGTCTATCAAATTTATTTCCATCTCAAAGCTGCAAATTCAAAAAAGAAGTACCTGTGATTTTGATTTAATCAATCAACTTTCGGCAAAAGGGTATGATGTTCACATTATGGCCGGCCACCAGTTTAACTGGGAGTTTGGCAATGCATTAGCAGCCATTAATCTTACAGCTCCTTTTGTTGGTATCTATATGCCAATCAGTAATAAGTCTATGGATCGGATTTTTTATAATTTCAGAAAGCGGTTTGGAACCATCTTGATTTCTGCCACTGAGTTTAAAAAAAATGCCAATCATCCTGCCTTTTCCAGCCAATACACATTTGGTTTGGCAGCAGATCAAAATCCCGGGCATCCATCTAATGCTTACTGGATGAATTTTTTCGGAAAGCCTGTTCCTTTTGTAACGGGCCCTGCTAAAGGGGCTGTAAGAAATAATACAGCCGTTGTAATTGTGGGGTTTAAAAAAATTAAAAGAGGGTCTTATCATTTCTCTGCCAAACTTCTTACAGAAAATGGTTCCTCTTTTTTGCCGGAAACACTTACGGTAATGTATAAAAATGCGCTGGAAGAAATTATCAGGTCAGACCCTTCTAATTATTTATGGAGCCACCGCCGGTGGAAATACGAATGGAAACCGGAGTATGGACCAATTATAGCTTAACTAAAAAGCCCCCGGAATTTCCGGGGGCTTTTTTATAAGACTAAAGGATCAGGAATTTTTATTTTTCTTTTTTAGCCCTTTTATCTGGAGATAATCAAGAAAGTAAATCACTTTCAGCGATATGTTATTATTATTATCTGTGTTCATGGTATTATTGAAATTCTTAAAATAACCATGGTCTATGATCCTGTTGAAATCGTAAGCAGCGTTTTTCCAAACAAGATTGATAAAACTTCCCGGAGCATACTGCCAGGTAAATACGGCATCAATATTAAAGGCATTATAATTCTGATTTACATTTTGGTTAAAGCTGCTGTTTTTTTGCAGACTGCCATCCTGTTGTAGTGTAAAAAATTCTTTGTAATCAACCTTGCTCCAGTAGTGACGAATGCGGGTATTAATATTCATTTTAGCATTAAAGCTGTATTTGAAGTTTAAGATGTTTTCTACACTTTTAATATCTCTTTTACCGAAGATCACTTCGCTGCCGTTAATGGAGGCAAACCCTGTATTATTATTTTGCGGAGCAATATTTACCCGGTGACTGATCGTAAGTTTATTACTAAATCGATACCGGTTGCTCAGAGTGAAGTTGTACTTCTCACTGTTGAAAAGACTTCTTTTTACATACATCAACTCACTGTATGCACTGTATTTTTTAGAACTATTTGACTCAAACCAAACACTGGTAAAATAATTTGACCAACCCCTGAACATACGGCCAGCAATCCTTGGTTCATAAAAATCATTGTACTTTGGTTCATATCCTATCATCGCACCTACATACCAAAGATTTTTTAACTGCCCGTTTACATTAGCATTAAAATTCGCATTCTGGAAAGTACCCGGTGCCAGGCGTCTTGAATAATATGCATTGAAGTTCAGGTAAATGCTATTATACCAGGTGGTGGGTTTTATCCAGCGATAGCCAACCCATGCATTGTGGTCAATAAAGTTGGTAAAAGTGAAATAGCCAAGATCATTGCTGTTAAATTTACTGTTAGTGAGATCCTGTCCTACGGTAAAATTGAAACGGCCACTTGTTTTTGAGAACGAAAGGCTATGGCTGTAGCCACTTTGTGTTTTCCCCTCAGGCAGGTAGCCAATCAGGCGACTATTTGCCACTTTACCACTTACATTCCACATATTCTTTTTATCATTCAGGCTGAAAAGCGCAGCGGTAACATTGGCGTCATAATCTTTCCCACTTCTCCATACATTGGTATTTACCAAAGAAACACTGGAGTTATTTTTTAATGTCTGGTCAAAAACAATTACACTATAATTAGTTAAAGGGTCTATTATAACTTTGCGTTGTCCTTTTGTTGCAGAATCTTCTAACGTAGCGTACCTCGTATTGGTCACCGCATTCAATACCCCAATCCCTAATCCTTTTGCAGTGCGTCCGGATATTTTTGTAGCATTGATAAGTTTTGATTCTGAAGGGGCCTTTAGTACAAATTCATCAGCGCCGGAATACTCACCAGCAGAATGCAGCAACACAGGATCAATTCCAATTCTTCTGGCATAAAACAAATTGCCTTTACTGAACAATTCAGTTCCTTCATTAAAGAAAGGCCTGTTCTCTGTGTATTTTATTTCAAAAGGGGTAAGGTTCAGTACCCGGTTGTCACTTACTACTTGCCCAAAGTCCGGAATCAGTGTTGCATCAAGCGTAAAGGCCTGGTTAATGCCATATTTAACATCCATCCCGCCGTTTACAGAGGAGGTCCAATTCTTTTCACCGGTTTTGTTGGCAGGAAAATGATTTACATATGTAGAAAAGTAGGGAGAGAATTGAAGACGTAAGGGCGGTTTGATATTAGAAATACCGGTCCAGGAACCTTCCTGTGTAAGAAACCCATTTACATTTGGATCAATGGGATTCCAGGTATATTGCTGTTCTGTTTTTCTTCTGCGTCTGGTTATATTTAGTCCCCAGTTTTGTATATCGTTTTTGCCAAATCGTATCGCTGAATAAGGAATGAACATTTCAAAACTCCATCCATCGTTATGTATCACCGCCTCACTTTTCCAGACAGCGTTCCAGGAAAAATCTTCTCCGTTGGTAGTCATTTTTGCATCCCATTGCTCACCAAGCGGTGTAATAAAATACTCAAAGCCATTTTGTTTATCGTAATAGGTATCGAATATTAACCCCACATAATCGTTGGTTCCAAAACCATCACGACCAGAGAGTTCAGTAGCAATACTATCTTTCGTACGTTCATAACAATAACCGCCAAAGTAAATACCCTGGTCATCATACAAAAGATAGGCAATGGTTTTTGTTTCAGGTTTTTCTGGTGCACCAACTGTCGGTCTGAATTCGACCAGATCAGTCATTACGGCTGCATCTTTCCAGGCTTCCTCTGTAACAAGTCCATCAATTTTTATTGCTTGGCTTGTGCGGATGGCAGCTAATTGTTTTGCAGATTTTGTTGGTGGCTGCTTTGGAGCAGGTGATTGTGCATGTACGCAAAGGCAAAGCAATAGCATTGCCCAGAGGGTTACATTGGTTTTGAGTTTCATGGCTATACTTTAAATTGTTATGTCGCTAAAAATGTCGGCTATTACATTTTCGTTTGGTGTGCGGCACAACTACTAATTCATTCGTAGCTCAAAAATAGATGCTGCGATAGGCGTTTTTATTTTATTTATCTGAGAGGTGACAATTTCCTGACGAATGGTGAAAAAAAGGGGTCGTTAACTTTTTGTTGGGTAAAATAATTTGGTTTACTAATCAGTTCGATCATTTTAACTGTATCTAATATTTCCTACATTAGCACATTAATCAACCTAATTCAATTATATGTCAACAGCTCCCGCCATATTCTGGCCCCACAGTGAACACTGGTCAGTGAAAATTCCTTTGAAAACTCCGCATTATCGTATGCCGGTGATGCAAGACAAGGGATATGTTATTTTGAAGACATTGGATATCTCGCATATCCCATCTGCTGAATGGGAAAATCTTGTATATATGGACTGGAAGAGTGGTGGCGACACCAACTTTGCTCCCTTAGCTTCCTGTGATGGTACCAATGAATGCAAAGGCTTTTGGGAAAATGGCAAAACAGATAAAGACGCCATCTTTACACCCAATGCGGAGCTTTGTCCTACGCTGATGGCTTATATAAAATCAATTCCCGCCAATTTCGGAAGAGTAAGAATTATAAAACTGGAACCGCAAACTCATGACCAGGCCATCCGTTCTGTGCACCGGGATGATAACAATCGTCTGAACCCGGAGGATGAAGGTTGGGTAGTACGAATGTGGATTGAGCTAACTGATAATCCTGATAGCTACATGCTGTTATATGATAGTGATGAAAATAATTTACCAATTAAAGAATCAGAAGCCAGAGTACCAATGCCAAAAGGGGCACATTTTGTAGTGGACTCACAACGGCTCTGGCATGTGGGTGTGCATAATGGAAATAAGCCCAGATATGCAGTCATCATCAGTGGTGAAAGCTCTCCTGAACTGGATGCATGGATTAAATCGAAAATGTAATTTTTGATGAAATAAAAAAAGCCCTGTCTTACTTATAAGACAGGGCTTTCTTATTATTTAAACTCTTAATTCAATACACTTGTTTCTTTCACTATCTGGGCTCTTTCCTGTTCTTTGATTTTTCCCCATCCACCAACAATATTTCTAAGATTATGGATGCCCTGTCTTTTTAATAAAGAAGAGGCGATAACACTACGGTAACCGCCTGCACAATGCACATACAGGTTTTGAGTTTCTTCCAGGTTAGCCATGCTTGCCGGATCAATCATGTCGTTGAGCGAAATATTAAGTGCTTCTTTCAGGTGTCCATCTGCAAATTCAGTCGGGCGGCGTACATCTATCACTACTAAATTAGGATCATGTGGAATATCCATCATCAGCTCATCTGCTTCCACATCTATAATCATATCTGTTTCTTCACCGGCCGCTGTCCAGGCATTGAATCCACCATCCAGGTATCCAATCACTTTGTCAAATCCAACTCTCGCCATGCGAATAATGGTTTCTTTTTCTTGTCCCGGTTCTGTTATTAATACAATGGGGGCATCAAAAGGCAAGAGGCTGCCGGCCCATTCTGCAAAACGACCTTCTAATCCAATGCTGATGGAGCCCGGAACAAAGCCCAATGTAAACACATCGGCACGACGGGTATCAAGAATGATGGTGTCATCTTTTATCAATTGTTTAAACTCATCAACTGATAAGGCCTTTAATCCCTTCACCATCACTTCATCCAAACTATCGTATCCTTCTTTGTTAATTTTAGCATTGATGGGAAAGTATGAAGGTGGTGCGGTAATACCGTCAGTCACTTCTTTAATAAATGCTTCTTTGGTGGCAGCTTTTAAGGCATAGTTTGATTTTTTTTCTTCGCCGATGGTGCTGTGTGTGTCAGGACCAAGATTTTTTCCGCAGGAACTGCCGGGGCCGTGAGCCGGGTACACAATTACATCGTCTGCAAGAGGGAAAAGCTTTGCATGAATACTGTCATACATCATGCCTGCCAGGTCATTCATTGTAATCTCCGCACCCTTTTGAGCCAGGTCAGGCCGGCCAACATCACCAACAAACAACGTATCACCGGTAAATACACAATGATTTTTTCCTTCACCATCTTTTAAAAGATAGCAGGTTGATTCAAGTGTATGTCCCGGTGTATGTAATACCTCAATCGTTAAATCACCTACTTTGAAAGTTTCGCCATCTTTTGCCACATGCACCGGAAATTTTGTATCGGTGTTAGGTCCATATACTATAGGAGCCCCGGTGGCTTTTCCTAAATCCAGGTGCCCACTTACAAAATCCGCATGAAAATGAGTTTCAAAAATATACTTGATACGGGTTTTTCTTTCGTTGGCTAATTCAAGATAAGCATCAATATCCCGGAGAGGATCTACTACCGCTGCTTCTCCATTACTTTCTATATAATATGCAGCTTCACTAAGACAGCCGGTGTATAATTGTTTTATAAACATGTTCATCTTGTTTAAAGCACAAAAATACCTGATTAAAAATAAAAAACGTCCCGCTTCAGGCAGGACGTTGAAAACAAAAATTTTATTAATTATTTCAAGAGGTCATCTACAAATTTGTTCAGTTCCTCGATACGGCTGGTATTTACCGAATAATAGATAAATTTTCCATCCCGTGTGGTCTTTACAAATCCGGCTTTACGCAGGATGGCAAGATGTTGCGATGCTACAGATTGTTCGAGTCTCAATTTTACATAGAGCTCAGTCACCGTCATTTTGCCATGTTCATCAATAAGTTTGAGAATCTGCTGGCGCAGCTTATGATTTACAGCCCGCAGCGTTAAAGCTGCTTTTTTTATATTCAGTAAATCAACTTTAAGCGTAGTGCCATTATCTGATAAATTATTCAGCGTTAATGAGTAGTTATTCATAGATTAATCGATTAAAACAAGGGTAAAAAGAAATTAATTGTGTTTTTTACAGGAATAGTTGCTTGTAAGACGAATTTATCGTTCAGCTCCTTCGGTCTTGTGAATAAAATTCTTTAATATATAAAGGCTCTGTATACGCAAGGTTTGAAAATTCTTTCTTACTAAAACGAATTTTTGATAGTGCCGAAAGATGAGAGGCGTTATGAGTAATATCGCAAAAGCTTGCATTTGTATTGTTAATAAGTTGTTTCAGCTTTATGCAGCCGTTACCGCAAAAAAGAACTTTATGGGAAGCCAGCAGTGAAGCAAAACTGGTTTCATCAATAATTAATGCATGAGCAGGAGTTATTTCCTCTACTGCAGTGTTATAAACAGCCATAAAAACTTCCATCCGGCGGGCATCAATTAAGGGACAAATTAAATCAGTGGCCTCATTTTTTACTGCAAAGGCCATTATCTCTAACGTACTAACAGTTATTAAAGGAATATTCAGGGCAAAGCACAGGCCTTTTGCGGCAGCTAATCCCACCCGGAGACCCGTATAAGAACCGGGCCCGATACTAACTGCAACAGCCTCCAGTTGTTTAATTGTATAGTTATTCTTTTTTAGTAGTTCAGCAATAGCAGTATGTATCCATGCGGCATGATCTTTTTGATTTTCATTAAAAGCTAATTGTACCATCTCTTCATCTTTTGTAAGACAAATTGATGCAGAATCCAGTGCAGTGTCAATATTTAGTATCAAACTCATTTATGCCAATGCCTCCTTTTGTAATAAATCAGATGGGGTGTAACGGGAATTTGTTTTTGATAACAACATCAGTAAACCATAAATATTTTTCAACCCAATTTTTTCAGACCACTCAAAAGGGCCAAAAGGATAATTAGTGCCAAGTTTCATAGCCGTATCTATTTCATCTTTGGTGCTTACTTTTTCAGCCAGTGTAAAATAGGCCTCATTTATAATTGTACTGATTACTCTTGCTGTTATAAAACCGGGAACATCGGCTACCCACTCTGTTGTTTTATTAAAACAGGAAATAATTTTTTCAGCGATTATTTTGTTTTCACCATTTCCGGCCATTTCTGCGACAGGTCTTTTTAAAAAACTATTCCACCCATTAAGCCTTATAAAACCTGCGGGCAGTTCGCTTAAAGTGACTTCAACACAATTTATTATGATTACTGATGGTTGTAATGCAGTTAGTTTGTTTATTCTTTCTTCAGATTGGATGAACAAAAGGTCAACATAGGCGTTTGCCCCTACGACAGGTGCAATTTCATGTTGCCATTCCACCTGCACATCATCCGGCATGCCCTGCTGCAACAGTTCTGCCTTTAAAGCATCATTGGTTATCACCACAATCTTCATAATCCTTTTTTGCAAAGAAAACGTATAAAGCTAAATTCGTACTGCTGAATTTTATAAAAACAAACTATGAGTAAAACCATCATCAAGACCACTACTGCTCCGGCACCCATTGGCCCTTATAACCAGGCGATATTAACGGGCAATCTTCTTTTTATTTCAGGACAAATTTGTATCGATCCGGCAACGGGAGAGTTAAAGAATAAAGACATACAGGAAGAAACCCACCAGGTAATGCACAACCTGAAAGCTATTCTACAGGAAGCCGGCCTTGATTTCAGCCAGGTGGTTAAAACAACCATTTTTATTACCGATATGCACCAGTTTGGTGAGATTAATGCCGTGTATGGAAAATACTTTGAAAGTGACTTTCCCGCCCGGGAAACGGTGCAGGTATCAGCCCTCCCCAAGTTTGTAAATGTCGAAATCAGTATGATAGCGGTAAAATAGTATTTACCATTAAAAATATTTAATTCTTGTATACCCAATTTGTAGTATTTATAAAATCTATCGAAGGATTTTCTTAATTTCATCGACTCAAAAATCAATTTAAATTTACCCCAACCCCTCATCCATGCGAAAAATTTACTCCACATTACTTGCCACTTCCTTAGTGGTATTTCTTTCTTTTTCTGTACTTACAGGATGTCAGCAGAAAAATCAAAACAAGATAGAAACAGAATTGGAAGAAGAAGAGAATGATAAATACGATGGCATGGATAAAGCCATTGAATTTGAAATTGAGAAAACAAAGGACCCTGCTACAGGGAAAGTGCCTTGGGCAAAGCTTCGTGTAGCAATGGAACAAACAGAAATAGCAAAAATAACGGCAGCCAGAACTGATGCTGTACAAGCATTGAGTTGGATAGAAAGAGGGCCAAATGGGGATTTTACAGGAGGAGGCAATCCTCGTCCTACCGGACAACAAACTTCAGGAAGAATCAGGGCTGTAATGATTGACTCGCTGGACCCCACTCATAAAACAGTTTTTGCAGGAAGTGTTGCGGGAGGATTATGGAAAACTACCGATATAACGGTGTCACCATCTGACTGGACACTGGTAAATGATTTTCTTTCAAACCTTGCCATTGCAGATATATGTCAGGATCCCAGACCGGGTTTTCAAAACATTATGTACCTATGTACCGGTGAATCATACGGAAATGCGGATGCAGTAAGAGGTGTAGGAGTTTTTAAAAGTATAGATGCCGGTGCTACCTGGAGTTTTCTTCCAAGCACCACCACTTATGTAAATGGTACCCGAATTCTGTGTGACTATTTGGGGAATGTATACTTGGGTACCCGTGGCAGCGGATTATTGCGTTCAACTAACGGCGGTGCCTCCTGGACAACTATCACTCCAACAGGAATTGGTAACGACGTATGTGACCTTGAAATAAGTTCTACTGCGGTAGCTGCAAGATTGCATGTAACAACAGGTATTTTCAGTACTTCAGGTTATCGTTATACAGACATACCAGTTACTGCTAGTTCTGGTGCTGGATGGGTGGCTGCAACTACTCCCTTTACAACCTTTAATCAAAGAACAGAGTTTGCTGTCAGCGGTGATATATTGTATGCATGTCCGGATAATTCAAGCCACCAGGTTCCTACTATCTGGAAATCTATAGATGGTGGTGATAACTGGGCATCTACTCCCGGTCAGCCAGTTTCAGGATGGGCAAGTCAGCAGGGCTGGTACTGCTTATCCGTTGGGATCAACCCTGCCAACCCCAATGAATGTATTGTTGGTGGACTTGATTGTCATAAAACATCAAACGGAGGTACTAGCTGGGGAGCAGTTTCTAGCTGGGCCACTGCATCAACAGGGTTTTATGTGCATGCTGACCAACACGATATTCAATGGTGGGATGGTGGTAGTAAATTAGTTTATGCCTGCGATGGTGGTATTCATTATTCAACTACCGGTGGTACTAACAATTCAGATAGAAATAAGGGGCTGCGGATAAAGCAGTTTTATTCTGTTGCTATCCATCCTCTACAGCCTAACTATTTTATAGCTGGCGCACAGGATAATGGAATGCATCGTCTTGATCATCCGGGCCTTGACAGTTCAATTGAAATAGTTGGTGGTGATGGATGTTATGCAGCCATTGACCAGAATGAACCACAATACCAGTTCGGTTCATATGTTTACAATGTTTATAGGAGAAGTACAAATAACGGGCTTTCATGGAGTACCCCAGTTAACAATCAAAGTTCAGGCAGGTTTGTAAATCCCTGGGATTATGATAATAATGCCAATATTATTTATGCCTGTAATGCTACGGGAAATTACCTGCGTTGGAATAATCCGCAAACAGGCAATACAACGCAGGTTGTAACTGCAACTGGATTTACTGGAAATGTTTCCGCAGTACATGCTTCACCCTATACCCCTAACCGGGTTTATTTTGGCATGGGTAGCGGTGGTATACAGGTTGTAGATAATGCAAATACCGGAACTACAGTAACTGCTAGTTCTATCACTCCTTCCGGATCTTCAGGGTATGTCAACTGTGTTGTTACTGGTTCTTCTGATCAATTCTTAATGGCTACCTATTCCAGTTATGGAGTTAACAATGTTTGGATTTCAACTAATGGCGGTACAACCTGGACTGCCAGCGATGGTAATCTTCCGGATATGCCTGTAAGATGGGCACTCTTTCATCCTGATGATAATTCTAAAGCTTTCATAGCAACGGAAACAGGTGTCTGGGAAACAGATCTGTTGAACGGAGCTTCAACTGTATGGGTTCCTAACACTACATTTCCCAATGTAAGAACCGATATGATTAAATATCGTTCTTCTGACCGCACCATTGCTGCGGGCACACACGGAAGAGGTATATGGACCGCACAAATTCCAGCAGCCGGCGGATTTTCTTTCGATAGTCCGGCAGCAACAGTAGCAACCTGTCCTGCACCATC
>Ga0073902_10001979_pt1 | contig 10881 bp, 7 predicted proteins | sample KloWWTmeKNB19Kit_FD_66667 | JGI IMG/M metagenome (GOLD analysis project Ga0073902, IMG submission 66667) | Active sludge microbial communities from Klosterneuburg, Austria, studying microevolution and ecology of nitrifiers - Klosterneuburg... | ecosystem: Engineered > WWTP > Aerobic digester >...
TTTTGATTCACGACGCGTTGCGCTTGCGCATCGTCATTGCGCAAAAGCTCTCTCAGCTGTTCCAGCACCCTGTCCCGCTGCGCGGGATCGATCACCGCTGTCGCCTGCGGTTCGTTTTCGGCGGGATAGCAGGCTTCAATGGCACTGATCTGGGTGTCCAGCAGGGCTTGCACTTCATCCAAGAGGGTGCCGACGGGTTCGCTGCGTGAGATGCTGCGCTCCAATCGCTCAGCCAGCGATTGCAGCTCGGCAGCGCCAATATTGCCGGCCAAGCCCTTCAGGGTGTGCGCATGGCGTTCGGCGGTGGCACGGTCGTTCCTGTCCAGGCTGCTGCGCATGTGTTCCACCGCGGAACATTGGTTCTTGGCAAAGGCGCGCAGCATGTTGATGTAGCGTGCCGGTTTGCCCAGCACGCGGCGCAGCCCGGCGGCCTGGTCAAGGCCTGGGACCTCTGGCAAGGGCTCGCCGCCCGGGTCCTGCACGAGGGTGCTGCTGATCACGGCTCTGGTCTGAGTCGGTTTGATCCATTGCAGCAACTTCTTGAACAAGTCCTCGGGTTCGATGGGCTTGGCCACAAAGTCCACCATTCCAGCCGCCAGACAGAGCTTGCGGTCCTCGGGCCTGGCGTTGGCGGTCATGGCCACGATGGGCAATTCGGAAAGCCCGAGCTCGGCGCGTATGAGCCGGGTGGATTCCATGCCGTCCATGGTCGGCATCTGCATGTCCATCAACACCAGGTCATATTGATTCCTGCGTGCCATCTCAAGCGCGATCTGCCCGTTCTCGGCAACGTCAACCGTCAGGCCAACGTCCTTCAGCAATTCGGAAGCCACCAGTTGATTCGTCAGGTTGTCTTCCGCGAGCAGAATTCTGGCGCCGCGAATGACCGCCATGTTGGCCATGACCGTGCTCTGGCTGGCGTCCTGCAAGACCGGCTGTTCGCGTTTGTCGTCCAGCAGCTGGATCAAGGTGTCAAAGATCACCGATGAGTTGATCGGCTTGATCATGATGTGCTCGATGCCGATTTCCTTGCTCTGCTGGCGAACGTCTTCCCGGTCATAGGCCGTGACGATGGCAATCTTGGGCTCGGCCGGGAGCTGGAGCTGCTTGATGGCCAGGGCGGTTTCGATGCCTGTCATGCCGGGCATTTGCCAATCCAGCAGCACCACATCGAACGCCTGCGTGGCGGCCGCCGCCTGGATGGCTTCGAGGGCAGCCGCGCCGCTTTCGGCCGTGCTGACCTTCAGGTCGAAATTGCGGAGCAGGTCGGCCAGCACCTTGCGGGCGCTGCTGTTGTCGTCCACCACCAGGACGCGGCGGTCACGAAAATCGATGCTGGCTGGCAGGCTCGGCCAGACCTGTTCGCCCAGACCCAGGCGCGCCGTGAACCAGAACGTGGAGCCCCGCCCCAGTTCGCTGCTGACGCCCACCTCGCCGTGCATCAGTTCAGCCAACTTCTTGGAAATCGCCAAGCCCAGACCGGTGCCACCATACTTGCGGGAAGTAGAGGTGTCGGCCTGCTGAAAGCTCTGAAACAGGCGGCCGACCTGTTCCTCGGTCAGGCCGATGCCGGTGTCGCGCACGCCAAAGTGCAGCAGGACTTCGTTGGTGCTGGCCTCCTGAACCCGAATGACGATGTCTATTTCACCGTGCTCGGTGAACTTGACCGCGTTGTTGGCGTAGTTGATGAGGATCTGGCTCAAACGCAGCGGGTCACCAATCAGGTGACGGGGCACATCCAGTCCTACATCAAACACCAGTTCCAGCCCCTTGGCGCTGGCCTTGTCGGACAGCAGGTTGGCCACGTTGTCCAGCAGTTTCGCCAGGTCAAACCGGCTGCTTTCGACGTCGAGCTTGCCGGCTTCGATCTTCGAGAAATCCAGCACGTCATTGATGATGCCCAGCAGGTGCTGCCCTGATTGGTGGATCTTGGACAGAAAGTCGTGCTGACGCGCATTCAGGTCGGTCTTGAGAGCCAGGTGGCTGAGGCCAATGATGGCGTTCATGGGTGTTCTGATTTCGTGGCTCATGTTGGCCAGGAAATCGGACTTCGCGCGGTTGGCATCTTCGGCTGCCAGCTTGGCCTCGAGAATGGCCATCTCGGCCTGCTTGATGGTGGTGATGTCCTGGTTCACGCCGAAGATCCTGTCGACCCGGCCATCGCTGGCCCGGTGCACCTGCACCAGCGTGCGCAGCCAGATGTTGCGGCCATCGCTGGGGCGCTTGTACAGATAGGTGGCATCGAAGGACGCGGCTTCACCGGCCAACACATCCTGGAACTTCTTGGAAATCTCGGCAGCCAGTGCGGGATCGGCCTCATGGATGTGCTGCCAGACCTCGCTCTCCAGGTCGTAGTGCCAATCGGGTGCGCGTGGCGGGTCGCCGCAAATCCTGGCGTTGCGTTCGGAGGAGCAAAAGACGCGCAGGTCATCGCCGTCAACATGCCACTCACCGGACTGGGTCAACTCCAGCGCCTGGTTGGCGAGGTGGTTGGTGCGCAGCAACTCGGCGGCAATGCTCTCCTGGTGTTCGTTCATGCCTTGCAACTTGGCGCGCATTTCGGCCAGCCGATGGAGAACACTGGCCGGGGGTGCGTTGCTGGCTTGCACCGGGGCCGTCAGGTCACCCTCGGCAATGCGGTTGATGTTGGCGTGCACCACGTCGATGGAGCCACCCATCAGCGCTTCCAGCTTGGCGACGTAGCGGTTGAAGTTGTCGGCCACGGCCTGGAATTCCAGCGTTTCGCTGACGGGCAGGCGCATCGAAAAGTCTGCGTCGCTGGTGGCAATTGTTTCCAGCGCTCGGCGGATCTTGTTGAGTGGGATCAGGACGATGCGGGTCAAGCTGGCGTAAAGCGCCGCAATGATGACGGCATTGGTCAAGACGATCTGAAAGATCAGGCGGTGCAGATCGCGGCGCGCGCTTTGCTCGATGAGTGACTTGGTTGCATAGAGGGTCACCACACCAATCGTGCTCTTGCTGCCGTCATCGGGCGTGGCCAGATTGAAGGTCTTGACAATGTCGGCCTTCAATTCCCCGTTCAATCCAATGATTCGATCGCCCTGACGCTGCAGGCCGAAACTGTTGACGCTGCTGTAGTCGAGGTGGATACCGGAGATGTGGGGCGATTGCATCTCCGAGCGAATGATGTTGGCGATCTGTTCCGTGTTGAATTGCCAGACGGCCACAGGCAGGGCGGTCGACATGCGCAACACCGAGCCTTCAATGAGGATCTCGAGTTCGGCTTCCTTTTCGTTGCGGTGATTGACGTGGTTCCAGAAGCCGAAGGCCCCCAGGCCGACCGAGACGATCAGTACAAACAGCGCGACGAATTTGAAGCGAATGGATTGGGTGAAGTGCATGGCGGCTACGAGCTGATGGCGGCAAGGGCGCACCCTGTGCGTACATCTGCGGGGTCGAAACGGCGTGGTGCCAAGGTGGGCGTCATCCAGGGCCCACCACTTCCGAGGTGGCCGCCAGCCTCTTCAAGCTGCCACGTATGCCGCCATGCACCTGCGCAGGGGCGAGCACTTCTCGCCTGCTGGACGCCCCGATCCGTGTTGGCATCATGGCGGCGTGCCACTTGGTCTGACCCGGGAAAGCGGCCGCCTTACGGGCTGGCCGGGGCCAAGTCCTTGACGCCGATCTTGCGCATACCTTCGGCGTAGTACTTGTTGATCAGACCTTCCTTCTGCATCTCCAGCAGTGCCGAATTGATGGTGGGGATCAAGGCGCTGTGCTTCTTGTTCAAGAACAGATAGGCTGGCTCTGAGGCCCAGTAGTTGGACCTGCGCGCGATGCCGGTCAAATTGCGTTTGGCAATTTCAAGTTCGGCATCAACGTAAATCATCATCGCAATGTCGAAGCGCTTGTTCTTCAGCATGTCGAAGGTGGTGCCCAGGGTTTGAGTGTCGGTCACGGCCATGCCTTCACTGTGTTTGACCAGGGCCAGGGTGCCGCGTGTCAGCCCCACATTGAGTTTGGCCAACTCTTTGCGGGGTAGGTTCACCAAGGCTGGGTCGTTGCTGTAGATCGCGACATGGATCATGGCCACCGGTGTCGGTACGGCCACCAGATTCTGAAAGCTCTTTGCGGCATCGGCGATACGCAGCAAGTCGCCGTCCAGTGCGGCCTCGTTGCTCATGTTGATGGACCTCAGCAGCGGCATCTTGTTGAATTGCGCGCTCAGGCCGCGGCGGCTCAATGCTTCGGAAACCACACGCTCTACGACGTCGGACAAGGGGGACGGGAATTCCGTTCTTCCGATTTGCAGCACTTGCTGTGCGGACGCCAGCGATGCCCCCAGAAGTGCCAGCAGACAGATCGCGATTCTTCCCGAAAGCGGGATTTTCATGCTTGAAATCATGGCGAGATCCTTCTAGATCGGTGGTGGTTTCATCTGGATTGGATTCACAGCGGCCGGGGTGCCCACCAATCGATCTTTGGCTGCGCCAAGCCCCACCTGAGTAGCAGGTCGGCACCTGGCTTCCAGACTTGAGGCCCGGTCCTCATGGATGGTAGACAGAAGTCGCACAAATTGACGAGTCGGTAGATTACCGAGGGTGACTTGGCCCCTTGCACGACCGCGACCCAACCCACCGGCATGGCGACCTTCGACGCCCAGGCGCGTCAGTTCCGCACGTGCCCCACGGCGTGGCTGCGCAGGCCCGGCAGGCCTTGCAGCGCGCGCCACAGCACATCCAGCGCGGCGGCGTCGCGGCGGTCGGTCACGGTGATGACGCAGCGGCACTCGGTGTGCGCGGCGTCGCCAGCCAGCGCCAGCGTGCCACGCGCCACGCTGTAGCCCAGCCTGCGCACGAAGCGATCCAGTGTGTCGGCGTCGGGCGCGGTGCCGGGGTCGAACTTCAACGTCAGCCCCACTGCCGGGTGCGATGGCAGCCAGCCTTCGATGCGCGCGCCCCACATCATGGTGCCGGCGGCCAGCACGGCCAGCAGGATGGACGCCGCGTAAAACCCCACGCCGATGAGCACCCCGATGCAGGCCGCGGCCCAGATCGAAGCGGCGGTGGTCAGCCCGCTGATGTTCAGGCCTTCCTTGACGATCACGCCGGCACCCAGAAAACCGATGCCCGTGACGATGCCTTGAATCACCCGCGTCGGGTCGGCCACCGCGGCAGTGGCGTGCAGGCCGCCGAACCACTGCGCCGGAAAGCCTGCCACCACGGTCAAGCCGGCCGAGGCCATGCACACCAGGCCGTAGGTGCGCATGCCCGCGGCGCGACCGTGATAAGCCCTTTCGTAACCCACCAGTGAACCCAGCAGCAGCGCGCCCAGCAGGTTGAAAAAGACGATGATGTTGGTCTGCAGTTCGGCGCCCGACCAGTAAGAAGCCAGGGTGGCAGCGAAGTTGGATTGGTCCATGACAGTCCCCCAGCTCAGCATGCGCCGGCCGCAGCGCGGCCAAGGCCGGAACAGGGGCTGGAATCGGCGCCAGTCCCGGGCTTGGGCGGGGCTCGTGCCATGGCGCGCATAAGCTCAGTACACCTTGTTCTTTGCCAAAAGACCTGGTTTGTCTGGACACTGGCGGGCCTTGCCCGAGCGCCCCCCTTCGTACCCATGAACTTCCAGCAACTGCGCTCCGTGCGCGAAACCGTGCGTCAGGGCTTCAACCTGACACTGGTGGCCGAGGTCTTGCACACCTCTCAACCTGGCGTAAGCCGGCAACTCAAGGAACTGGAAGAAGAGCTGGGCGTGGATCTCTTCGTGCGCCTCGGCCGCCGGTTCACGGGGCTGACGCCGCCGGGCGAGGCCGTGCTGCCCATCATCGAAAGGCTCCTGCAGGAGGCAGAAAACCTCAAGCGTGCCGGTGCCGACTTTGCGCAGGCCGACCGCGGCCTGCTGAGCGTGGCCGCGACCCACACCCAGGCACGTTATGCCCTGCCCACCGCGGTGCGCGACTTCCGCATTTCGCACCCCGAAGTCAATCTGCACCTGCAGCAAGGCTCGCCGCGGCAGATCGCCGAGCTGGTGCTCAGCGGCCAGGCCGATTTGGGCGTGGCCACCGAAGCCCTGGCGGATTACCCCGAGCTGGTGGCACTGCCCTGCTACCGCTGGACCCACGTGGTGGTGGTGCCGCCCCAGCACCCGCTGGCACAGGAAGCGGCGGCCGGCCAGGCGCTGACACTGAATCGCCTGGCGCAGTTTCCGCTGATCACCTACGAACCCGGCTACACCGGCCGCAGCCACATCGACGAAGCCTTTGGCCGTGAAGGCCTGCAGGTGGATGTGGTGCTCTCGGCGATGGACGCCGACGTGATCAAGACCTATGTCGACCTGGGCATCGGCGTGGGCGTGATCGCCTCGGTGGCCTTTGACGAAGTGCGCGACACCCACCTCGCGGCGCTGGACGCGCGCCACCTGTTTGCCACCAACACCACCCGCGTGGCCATCAAGCGCGGTGCCTGGCTGCGCGGTTATGTCTACGACTTCATCCACACCTTCGCGCCTTCGCTGACGCGTGAGGTGGTGGAAAGGGCGCTGGCCACCGCGCCGGGCGAGGTCATCCCTTCCTGATCGCCGCGCGCCGGCCCGCTTTCAAGCGCCGGGCGCCGCCTCGAAGCGGGTCACCTTGCGCGGGCGCAGCCAGACACGGCTGCCACGCTGCAGTTGCAGGCGCTCGCGCAGCGTGGTGTATTCGCTGCGCAGCAGTTCGACGTCGAGATAGCCTTCATCCCCGTCGCGCTTGAATTCGATGCGGGTGTGCGGCCCCACGGTGAGCGTCTGCGACAGCGTGGCGGCCCAGCCTTCGGGCACGGCTTCGGCCAGGATCTCCAGCTCATGCGGCCGCACGTAGACGGCTTCGCCCTGGACGGTGGCGCCGCCGGGTGTGTGGTCCATGCGGCCGTGAAAGAGGTTCACGTCGCCCAGGAACTGCAGCACAAAGGGGCTGGCCGGGTGGTCGTAGACCTGGTCGGGCGTGCCCACCTGTTCGATGCGGCCTTGGTTCATCACCACGATGCGGTCGGCCACCTCCATGGCCTCTTCCTGATCGTGCGTGACGAAGACGCTGGTCACGTGGACCTCATCGTGCAGGCGGCGCAGCCAGCGGCGCAGTTCCTTGCGCACCTTGGCGTCCAGTGCGCCGAAGGGCTCGTCCAGCAGCAGCACCTTGGGCTCTACGGCAAGCGCGCGCGCCAGGGCGATGCGCTGGCGCTGGCCGCCGGACAGCTGGTGCGGGTAGCGGTCGGCCAGCCAGTCCAGCTGAACGAGCTTGAGCAAGGCCATCACCTTGCTCTGGATCTCGGCCTCGCTGGGCCGGGTGCGAACCGTCGAGCGCGGCTTTGCCTTGCGCGGCCGCACGCGCAAGCCAAAGGCTACGTTCTCGAAGATCGTCATGTGGCCAAACAGCGCGTAGTGCTGGAAGACGAAGCCCACGTTGCGGTCGCGCACGTCGGTGTCGGTGGCGTCTTCGCCGTGGAAGAAGACGTTGCCCGAATCGGGCACTTCCAGCCCGGCCATGATGCGCAGCAGCGTGGTCTTGCCCGAGCCCGAGGGCCCCAGCAGCGCCACCAGCTCTCCAGCGGGGATGTCCAGGTTCAAGTTGTCGCAGACCACGGTCTTGCCGAAGGCCTTGTTGAGCTTGCGTACTTCGATACTCATGATGGGTTCTTGGCCTGTTCGTGGCGGTCACTGTCGCCGCGCAGTTGTGACTTCACGCGCTGCTCGACCAGGTACTTCAACCCCAGCGTCACCAGCGCCAGCAAGGCCAGCAGCGAGGCCACCGCGAAGGCGGCCGCGAACTGGTATTCGTTGTAGACGATCTCGATATGCAGCGGCAGGGTGTTGGTCTGCCCGCGGATGTGGCCCGAGACCACGCTGACCGCGCCGAACTCGCCCATGGCCCGTGCGTTGCACAGGATCACGCCATAGAGCAGCGCCCACTTCACATTGGGCAGCGTGACGCGGCGGAACATCTGCCAGCCGTTGGCGCCCAGCACACGCGCGGCTTCTTCCTGCTCGATGCCCTGGGCCTGCATCAGTGGGATTAGTTCGCGTGCCACGAAAGGAAAGGTCACGAACACCGTGGCCAGCACGATGCCGGGCACGGCGAAGATGATCTTCAGGTCGTTGTCGATGAACCAGCTTCCGGCCCAGCCCTGCAGGCCGAAGACCAGCACGTAGATCAGGCCGGCGATCACCGGGCTGACGCTGAAGGGCAGGTCGATCAGCGTCAGCAGCAGGTTCTTGCCGTGGAACTCGAACTTCGCGATCGCCCAGGCCGCGGCGATGCCGAAGACCAGGTTCAGCGGCACGCTGATCACAGCGGCGAGGAGCGTCAGCTTGATCGCCGACAGGGCATCGGCCTCGACGATGGCCGCCAGGTACACGTCCCAGCCCTTCTTCAGCGCTTCGTAGAACACCGTCACCAGGGGCACAAAGAGGAACAGCGTCATGAAGGCCAGCGCCAGGCCGATGAGCAGCACCCGCACCCAGGGTGCTTCGGTAGTGGCCCCGCGGATGCGCCGCGGTGCTGTGCCGGCGCGTGTCGGCGCGGCGTTTGGCAGGGCCACGGTGTTCATGCCAAACCCCCTTGCCGTTTGCGCGCCCACGATTGCAGCAGGTTGATCAGCAGCAGCAGGCCAAACGCTGCCACCAGCATCACGACGGCGATGGCCGTGGCGCCAGCGTAGTCGTACTGCTCCAGCTTGGTGATGATCAAGAGCGGCGTGATCTCGCTGACCATGGGCATGTTGCCGGCGATGAAGATCACACTGCCGTACTCGCCCAGCGCCCGTGCAAAGGCCAGCGCAAAGCCCGTCAGCAGCGCCGGCATGACGATCGGAAAGACCACGTGCCGGAAGGTCTGCCAGCGCTTGGCACCCAGCGTGGCGGCGGCTTCTTCCAGTTCACGGTTCACGTCTTCCAGCACTGGCTGCACTGTGCGCACCACAAACGGCAAGCCGATGAAGACAAGTGCGATCCACACCCCCAGTGGCGTGTAGCTCACCTTGAAGGGCAGGTGCTGGCCGAGAGAGCCGTTCTGCGCCCAGATCGCGGTGAGCGCGATACCTGCCACGGCGGTGGGCAGCGCAAAGGGCAGGTCGACGAGTGCATCGATCAGGCGCTTGGAGGGAAACTGGTAGCGCACCAGCACCCACGCCACGATGAGGCCGAACACGGCATTCAGCAAGGCGGCCAGGAGGCTGGCACCAAAGGTCAGCCGGTAAGAAGCCATCACGCGGGGCGTGGTGGTGGCATCCAGGAACTGCTGCCAGGTCAGCGTGAAGGTCTTTAGGAACGCAGCCGAGAGCGGGATCAGCACGATCAGGCTGATGTACAGCAGCGCAAAGCCCAGTGCCAAGTCGAAACCCGGCAGCACGCTGTGGCGCTTGAGCAGCGTACGGCGAAGAAACATCGAGCGTGCCTTTGATGATGCGACAGGTGAATGAGGCGTGCTGCGAGCCGCTGCGTCACTTGCGGGCGTAGATCTGGTCGAAGACACCGCCGTCGTTGAAGTGCTCCTTCTGCGCCTGGGCCCAACCCCCAAACACCTCGTCAATGGTGAAGAGCGCCACCTTGGGGAAGTTCCTGGCATGGGCTGCGGCGACCTTGGTGTCGATCGGCCGGTAGAAGTTGCGCGCCGCGATCTCCTGCCCCTCGGGTGAATACAGATACTCCAGGTAAGCCTGCGCCACTGCGCGATTGCCTTTGCGGTCGGCGTTCTTGTCCACCACGGTGACCGGCGGTTCGGCCAGGATGCTGATGGGCGGGTAGACGATGTCGAACTTGCCCGCACCAAACTCCTTGAGCGCCAGGTGGGCTTCGTTCTCCCAGGCCAGCAGCACGTCGCCCACGCCGCGCTCTGCAAAAGTGACGGTGGAGCCGCGCGCGCCGCTGTCGAGCACCGGCACGTTCGAGAACAGCTTGGCGACGAAGTCCTTGGCCTTGGTCTCGTTGCCGCCGGGTGCCTTCAGCGCAAAGCCGTAGGCCGCCAGGTAACCCCAGCGCGCGCCGCCGCTGGTCTTCGGGTTGGCGGTGATGACGCTGACCCCGGGCTTGATCAGGTCGTCCCAGTTCTTCACGCCCTTGGGGTTGCCCTTGCGCACCAGGAAGATATAGGTGCTGGTGTAGGGCGAGCTGTTGTGTTGCAGACGCTTTTGCCAATCGGCCGGGATCAGCTTGGCCTTGGCGGCGAGTTCGTCCACGTCATACGCCAGTGCGAGCGTGACGACATCGGCCTCCAGCCCGTCGATCACCGAGCGCGCCTGCTTGCCCGATCCGCCATGGCTTTGCTTGATGGTGACGATCTCACCGGTCAACTTCCGCCAGTAGCTGGCGAAGGCCTTGTTGTATTCCTGGTAGAGCTCGCGCGTGGGGTCGTAGCTGACGTTGAGCAGGCTGACCTGCTTCTGCGCCCAGGCGGCGGGTGCCAGCAAGGTGGCGGCCGATGCGGCCAGGACCAGCGCAAACCGCCGGCTCTTGAGTTGCAGGTGATGGCGGGCAGTGAGGCTCATGTGCGGGTCTGGGTGGGTGGATCTGAAAAAGTCCACGCATCCTAGGAAGCCCGCCCTTCACCGCCAACGAAGGATTTCAAGTCTGCTGATGCGAGAAACGCAGCACCGCGCAGCGACGCGGCGCGTGGGCATCAAGCCGGCGCAGCCACCGCAAATTCATAGGCCAGAGCCGTGACGCTGCCCACGAAGTAGGACTTGCGCCCCTCGGGCCGCATCCAGGCCACCTCGCCGCTCAGGGGCACCTGCATGCCGTCGCGCTCTTGATAGTTGGACCAGGTGCCTTCCCAGGGCATCATGACCATTTGCTGGCCCACAAGCCCACCCCGCGCGTCGGCGCGGAACGAGCCGATCAGGCCCGCCGCGTTGAACCTGAAGAGCAGGGTCAGCGTGATCGGGCCATCGGCCA
>Ga0073902_10001980_pt1 | contig 10879 bp, 7 predicted proteins | sample KloWWTmeKNB19Kit_FD_66667 | JGI IMG/M metagenome (GOLD analysis project Ga0073902, IMG submission 66667) | Active sludge microbial communities from Klosterneuburg, Austria, studying microevolution and ecology of nitrifiers - Klosterneuburg... | ecosystem: Engineered > WWTP > Aerobic digester >...
CCCTCCAGGTGAAATACATTTTTAAATCCTTTGTGCAGCATATAGGCGGAGGCTTTTTCGCAACGGATGCCTCCCGTACAATACATAATGATGTTTTTATCCTTATCTGCCTTCATCATATCCACGGCCATGGGTAGCTGTTCCCGGAATGTATCGCTGGGAACTTCAATGGCATTTTCAAAATGTCCTACTTCATATTCATAGTGATTCCGCATATCAATCACCACGGTGTCCGGGTCATTCGTAAGTTGGTTGAACTGCTCCGCATTTACATACCTGCCCCTGTTTGCCATGTCAAAGCCTGGGTCAGTAATGCCGTCAGCCACTATCCTCTTTCTTACTTTCACATCCAGCACATAAAAACTTTTGCCGTCATCATCCACAGCCACATTTAACCGGATGCCATTCAATGGTTCGATGGAATACAAATACTTTTTAAAGTTATCAAGGTTAGCGGTGGGCAAACTTATTTGTGCATTGATGCCTTCTTCTGCCAGGTAGATCCTTCCCATCACACCCAGTTCTTTCAGCTGTGCATACAACTCATCCCGGAAAACCGGAGGCTCCTCAATTTTAAAATAACAGTAGAAAGAAATTGTTGTTCTGGGAGTAGTATCGTTAAGAATACGTTCCTTAAGCTCCCTGCGGGAGATACGATTGTGTAGTTGTGCCATGTTGTTTAAATTTTATCCGCCTGGGCGGACCCAATTGCAGGTTGGGCAAAATTTTTAAAGCAGGGCAAAGATAAGCTAAGAGAAGAAAAGAGTAAAAGAGAGAAAGAGTAAAATTTTGAGAGATTAGCTTTTCGTTGCCATTTTGAATTAGTTTATACAGGCACTTAGTGCTTAAAGATTAAAAGCGAAGAAAAAAGAGTCATATACCTAAGTTCCCTTTAGGGACAGGGAGTCTTTCTATGGCCAATCATCATTACCCCTGTTTCCTCTTCGGCTTAAGCCCAGCTTAAATCCCGTTTGCCAGGGTTTTCCATTTTGGAAAGACTGGACAAAATCAACCCGGAACTGTTTGAAAATATTATCAAACCCGGCAAAGAATTCGTAGTAATATTTATTACTGTTAATATATAAACCATTAGCACCGGCTACCAGGTAAATATTTAATTTTTTTATACCCGGAATTTTGTTGGTCAAAAACCCGTTGAAATTATGTTCGATATGTGCCAGGGAATAAAAATTGGCGGTATTACTGTAATCGTAGATGGGTAATAATTGAAAACTATTTTTATACTCTGTGGCAAAGGTGGAGAGGTTACCATTGAAATGCATGTAATCAGGCACTTCTACATTACGGCTATTTAAAAATCCTCCCACGCCTAATTTATAACTGAATTTTCCCTGCAAATGAAAATTCAAATCATCTGCCATGGTGAATTTCCATTTACTGAAATCTGCATCATTGCTGAATAAAGTACCAAGAGTTTGGATATACACCAGGTCAAAAACCGGCATTTTAGATCCGATATTTATTTTTCTATCGGGCAATTCTATATACTTCGATCCCGGTTGCCAGCTAATGCCCAACAAACCAACCAATGATTGATGACGTGTAATATTTTGGGTGAGTAATTCCAGCGGATAGTTGGGGGTATACTCTCTGTCCGCCTTATCCCGCCAGGTATAATCTGTCTTATTCTCCAATGGCTGCCTGTCCTGGTATTGAAAAGCAGTGGTAATAAAAAGCCCGTTGGCAACACCTTGCCGGTAACTGCCACGCAAATAGGCGGCCTCGTAGGTTTTCATCCTGTTGTCTTCACTCATCAGTGATGAAATAGAGTTTCCCCGCTGCCCGACCGGGCTATTATTATAGAATTGGAAAACCCTTTTGCCACCGGAAATACTAATGGCAGAAGAATATTTTTTTCCAAACTTATACACCACACCCAGATGCGCATTAAAATGTTTGTTGGTAAATCCATAGCGGAGTACCGGAGATATAGCAATACTTTTCCTGCTGAAAGAAGTTGTATCCAATCTTTTTGTCCAGGTAACATCCGGATTGATAACCCAGCCTTCTGCAGGATTAAAGGCAATGAGTTCTGTAAGAGGCCGGAAGCTAAACGTGGTGCGGCTGCGCTGAAAAGTCAATCGTTGTTCAAAAAGCAACGCCATGAACGGATTGATTTTATTTCGCTTTTTATCAATCGAATCCATATAGCGGGGATCTTTTCTTGCTATTTCCAGGCTGTCTTTTCGCTTATAGTCTCTTATTTCATCTGCCATCAATGGAACAGGCCTTGTTCTTTCCCAATACTCGGCGGTTTTTTTGTTGGAGCTATCGGTATATTTTAATATCGTATTGTCAAAAGTTTTTTTGTCAAATACGGGATCCACATTAAAATCAGAATAAATATTTGCAAAACTTCCGTAAGCATCAAAACCAAAGATCTTAATAGCAGGATATACCACCTGGCTGGAAATAAACCAAACGTCTTTATTCAACGGCCGGTATAATTGCTCAACCCGCAATGTATCTACCAACTCCATTTGCGAAGTTTTGGTGAGGAGTAACTGAACAGAATGAATCCTCCAGTCATCCGCCACAATATCAATATAGCCACTGAATAAGGGCTCATACTGTCTTTTGGGCATTACTTTGATATGAGAAATTTCCCGGCCGTCTTCGAAATAAGTTCCTTCTAATTTGTAGCGATAGTAATTCAACGCATTCTCTGCAATGGGAGAAATAAAACCACGGGGATTCAGATTTTCACCGATAAAAACATTGTTACTGTAAAAAGAAAAAAAACGGGGAGCACTCAATCCAAAACCATCACTTTGGCCACTGACTTTCGAAGAGATAACTTCTATTTTTTCCTTGTTGGGCTTGTCAACCGAATACCTGGAAATAGTTTCCGACAGGTAAAGCATTTTTTGCTTGCTGGTGTCACCATCTTCAAAATCAACTTTTCTTCCAAAGAATTTATTAGGGTAATTTCTTACCCGCATCTGGCCTTTCGTATACACTTCACATTGAAACCTCTCCAGCTGACTTTGGTAATAGTTTTTTTTCTTTATCGTATTCCGGATTATCTGGTAGGCAGGATCTTCTCCATTTTTTACAATCACTTCGTCCAATGTCATCTCCTGCAACGCAAGTACGAAATTAATTTCAAGGTCTTCGTCCTTTGCCAGGCTAATCTTTCTTTCATCCTTTTTGTAGCCGACATACTGGCAAACCAATGTGTATTGACCCGGCTCCAATTTCAGCGAATACTTCCCCTCGGTATTGGCATTGGTGCCTTTATTATTCTCTTTAATAAACACGGATGCAAAAGGCAATAACTTTCCGTTGATATCAGTAACTACACCTTTTATTTTTTGAGAATAAGTTGCAATTGAAAAAAAGGAAATAATAGAAAGGGAAATTAATTTTCTCATATTAGTGTATGCAGCAAGATAATTTCAGAAATAACTTTACACATTACTTTTAATCTTGCTGTGAAAGAATGAACATCATTTGCTGGTGGAACGGAGGAAACTGCCACTCAAGGCCGCCAACCCTGCCACCAGCCCGCCAATAAGACCTGTTACTGCTATCAGCACCAATGAATTGCCTCCTAATGGAAGAATTGAAGCAATCTTAGTTGATAAAACACCGTTATTCTTCATATCAATCCACCAGGCCAGGCCGGCCCACAAAAGAAATACTCCCAATAATCCCGCCAGAAATGCTTTCCCTGCTTTTTGATGAATGAGTACAGCTACCAGCAAAGATGTAATTGCCATTCCCCACCAGGGAAGAAATAAACCGCTGATAAATGCCAGTAATGCAGTTAAGAATGTTGCCGTTAAAAATTTCATGCTGTTTAATATTTCTGTTTCGTTAAAGACTCTTTACCATCAGGGTTCATTCACCATTGCCTGTTCACTATTCACTACTATCCTTTATCAAACTTCATCACCCACTTCACATTTTTATCTGTTTTATCTCCGTCCCGCATAAACCAGAGCTTATTGTACTTTCCTTCCACCCAATTATTAATGTAATCATCATAATACTTGCTACCCGGGTTACCATTTTGCCCACCGGGATAAATACCATATGCTTCTGTTGTGGCGGTAAGTTGAACAATCATCCGCCAACTTGGGCCATGACTATGTGTGACAGCATTAATAATATCTCCGTTTCCGCCTACCTTCAAATTAGGTCTTGCAAATCCTTTTAAGTCTTTTATTAAGTGATAAACTGTTGGATTCTTATACTTAGTCCATTCTAATTTTCCCTCCGCTTCGGCTTTAGCCAAATTAGCCGAAGCATTTTTCAACGCTGCTGTTACCAAATCATACAATGTTTCGTTTGCGGGAGTATTAATATTGTCAATAAATTTCATCGCAGAGTCTCTTTTCAGCAACTCCATAGTTATCTGTCGTCCCGGCCAGGGAGACATGGGCTTTGTCCTTGATAAATCATCTTTCCAGATTGCAACTTCAAGACTGTCCCACCAGCATTGATATACTGTTTGCCCTTTTGAATCAGGAGCAGCCATCAAATCCCAGCTTTTAAAAAGGTCAAGATATTTTTTTTCTGTTGGAGACAATTCATTTTCCTTCACATACTTCAATAATATTCCTCTTGCATCTTCTGCCAGTGTATTGAAATAATCATTCTGTAAGGCCATCATGTCTGCCGGTGTAATACCTGACATAGCGGATAATTTATTTTCGATTGTAACACCTCTTGCTGTTATATAACTTCCGGGAATAAAATAAGGATAGGTAGAATCAACAGGTCGCTGATTTGCACTTTCCAGAAAACCCCTTTCCGGATTTTTTGAATGCGGATTTTCTGCCTGCGGAATAAATCCCTGCCACATAAAGCTGCTGTCTTCACCGGGCATAACGTATAATCCTTGCCCATTCCATCGTGCCGGAAATTTTCCTTGTTGCCAAATGGCTATGTCACCACTCTTGGAAGCAAAAACAAAATTCTGTCCCGGACATTCAAATAATTTTATAGCTGCTGCATAATCATCATAATTATTCGCCCTGTTAAGCTTGTAGAAAGTGGCCGCCTCATTGCTGGGGTCATGCGCCACCCAACGAACTGCGAGGTTTCTTTTCCCTCTTAAAGTGTCCGGATTACTTTCATCAAACATTACTGGACCAAAAACAGTATAGGCAACTGTATCTTTTATCTCAGCACCACCTTTAACTTTTATCGTTTCTTCTTTCAGGGTTGTTTTTTCCCATTTCCCATTAAACCAGTATTCCTGTTTGCTTTTGTCTTTGAATTTTATTTCATAATAATCCTTTACATCCCGTTGAGCATTGGTAACACCCCAGGCAATGCTGTCATTAAAACCAATAATAATAAAAGGACTGCCGGGTAATGAAACGCCATACGCATTGCTGGTTGGTGTCTTCAATTGAATTTCGTACCAGATAGAAGGCAATGAAAGTTCGAGATGCGGGTCGTTACACAAAATGGGTGCGCCACTTTGTGTTTTGCTTCCTGCCACCACCCAGTTGTTACTTCCATTATTGATATCGGGTTTTGAAATCTCCCGGGCTGCTACTGTTTCTTTTTTATCAAAGTAAAGGGAGTCGGCTGTTGCAGGCTTCACCGGCACTATTCCTGGCTTGTCAAAGACAGTCCCTTTTGGCACAATGGGCATTAATGAATCGGGTACTTGTGGGTACATCATTTTTAATTCATCGGGAATAAACACAGATTTTGCATTTGTATTTGCCAGGTCACTTTCTGTACCTGAAGAAAGATTTTTAGCCATCATCTTGAGCAATAAAGCCGAACGAAGATTGGACCATTTCTCTGGCTTAATATTTAGCAGTTTGTACTCAACCGGTATTTCAGTTTCTTTCAACGAATTAATATAGGCATTGACTCCATTTGTATATGCATCAAACATGGCTTTTGATACGGGGTCTTTATCCACTTCCTTCATAGCATTTTCTGCTGCATACACCATCCCCAGTCTTCTTTGTTCTTTATCATAATTAATGGCTTTTTTTCCGGCGATCTCACTGGCTCTTCCGGCAGCGGCTTTTGTTTGTAAATCCATCTGGAACAGGCGGAACTTTGCATGCAAATAACCCTGGATAAAATACAAGTCTTCATCATTCTCCGCAAATACATGCGGTACTAATCTTTCATCCAGGTAGACTTCAGCTTTCCCTTTCAAATCCGGGAAGGTTAGGTCGGCGTCAAAACGTTGACCAGCCGGCTCGGCATTCTGCCAAAATCCATGTTGCGGACTTAAAAACTTTCCGGCTGGCATTGGTAATGGGCCAAGTGGCCGGTTTAAGGCAAAAACAAGACCGGTAGTTGCAATGGTTGAAATAGCAAAAGGAATGATACGCATAAGCTAATAATGATGAGGAAAGATAAGGAGAAAAAGAATACACCCTGAACGACCTTCGCAACCTTCGCTAAGCTTGGTTGCCCTAAAGGGAGACTTAGGTCACTAAGTCTGATAAATTGCAATTCTTTCTTATAGAAATAAGTAACTATTACTGAGAGCCTACTTATTTTACCAATTGGAAATAATCTGTGATAATCTGTCTATTCTGCGTCAACAGTGTTCCAATTCATTTTTTTACTAATTTCAATGTCTATAAAACAAAACAACTATGGTAATATTAATTGTAGTCGGTGTAATAGTATTGATTGTCTTTTGGCTTATTAGCCTGTATAATGGATTGGTTCGTTTGCGCAACAGAAGGCAAAATGCTTTTGCTGATATTGATGTACAGCTCCGGCAGCGGCATGACCTTGTGCCGCAATTAGTGGATACTGTAAAAGGTTATGCTTCGCATGAAAAAGAATTGCTACTGAAAGTAACAGAAGCAAGGACAGCGGCGATGGCTGCCACCACTATTGATGGTAAAATTGTAGCGGAGCAACAACTCTCCTCTGCCCTTGCCGGCTTAAAAGTGCAGGTAGAAGCTTATCCTGACCTGAAGGCCAATCAGAATTTTTTGCAATTGCAGGAAGAACTTAGTGATATTGAAAACAAGCTGGCAGCGGCCCGACGGTTTTTCAATGCTGCTACTACGGAATACAATAATTCAGTGGAATCTTTTCCCAGCAACCTGGTGGCAAAAAACTTTGGTTTCAACAGGGAAATTATGTTTGACTTGGGTACAGATACCCGGAAGCAAATGGAAGAACCTCCTAAAATTCAATTTTAGCCCCATCTCCGCCATTGGGCGGATAGTTAAACAATATGCAATACGTAGGTTTAGATAAGCAAATAAGAAAAAATAATTTCAATTCGCTTTTATTATTAATAGCATTCCCCGCATTACTGCTGGGAATGCTTTATGCTTTAGCGTATTTTCTCCAAAACGAACACAAAGAAGATCCTGATGTAATTTTTCTTCAGGCCATGCCTTTCGTTCTTGGGGCTGTTGGCATTTGGTTTTTGATAGCCTGGGCAGGACATTCCGCTTTTATCAGGATGGCAACTGGTAGTAAAACTCTTGAAAGAATGGAGAACAAAAGGGTGTACAATCTGCTGGAGAATCTATGTATCTCGCAGGGGATGACGATGCCCAAATTATATATCATCGAAGATGATTCATTGAATGCTTTCGCAAGTGGAATTAATGCCCGCAGTTATTCCATTTCTTTATCAAGAGGCATCATTAATAAATTAGATGATGACGAACTGGAAGGGGTGATTGCTCATGAACTCACACATATCAAAAATAAAGATGTACGGTTACTGGTAGTCTCTATCATTTTTGTCGGCATATTTGCTTTCCTCGCCGAAGTTGCTTTTCGCAGTCTTCGCCATGTTGGTTCCGGCAGAAAAAGCAAAGACAGCAAAGGAAGCGGGGCCATTATTCTAATAGCAATTGTAGTAACAGCAGTCGCATATTTTATTTCGATACTCCTTCGCTTTGGTATCAGCCGTAAAAGAGAATACCTGGCTGATGCAGGTAGCGCCGAAATGACGAAGAAGCCATATGCTCTTGCAAATGCGTTACGAAAAATATCTGGCGACCCATTAATTGAAGCTGTAGAAAGCCGTGATGTGGCGCAGTTATTTATCGATAATCCTAAACCATCTGCTCACAAATCTGCTTCATGGGATAATATGTTTGCTACGCATCCGCCGATTGAAAAGAGGATTGAGTTATTAGAACAGTTTGTTTAATGAGTAGGGAGTCGTTAGCCAGATAAACTTACAAGGGTTATTTACTATATAACGGATTAATTTTAAACAAATCATTAAACGACCCGACTCTCAACTCCTAACTCAGGACTCCTTCCCCCCCAACATAGGCACAAAAGAAAAATGGCCGAACACTTCTTCTTTGAATGAACCATTCTCCATTTTAGTTATCCGCATCATTTGTTGTAAATCCCCCGCCCCAAGAGGAATGACCATCATACCACCGGGTTTTAATTGTTCGAGTAGTCTTTGCGGGATCTCCGGTGCAGCTGCAGTAATAATAACTCTGTCGAAAGGAGCATAAGTTGGCAGTCCGAGGTATCCATCGCCATAAAAAAGTTTTATAGCACTGAATTTTTTTAAGAACTCAAATGTTTTATTGGAATCAAATAATTTTTTTTGCCGCTCAACAGTGTAGACCTGTGCCCCCATTTCTGCCAGCACTACTGCCTGGTAAGCACTGCCGGTTCCTATCTCCAGCACTTTCATAAATGGTTTCACCTCCAGCAACTGGCTTTGATAGGCTACCGTATAAGGTTGGGAGATCGTTTGTCCTTCACCAATCGGGAAAGCTTTGTCTTCATATGCCTGTTCATCAAAAGCAGAATCAAGAAAAAAATGCCGGGGAACTTCCAATATTGCATCCAGCACTCTGTCATCAGTAATTCCTTTGGAATGGATATGCTGGACTAATTTTTTGCGAAGGCCTTTGTGGCGGTAGGAGTCGTCGGTTGGTCTCATAAGCAGGGCGAAAATAGTAAAGCAGCATTGTAATATGCTGCTTTACAAAAATTAAATCTTGCGTTATAGTTTCATATCCGCAATCACCGCCTTTATCTTTTCATCCAGTTCCTTATTCTTCTTGTCAAAATCCCCGGCACTATTCAATTGCGTATTCACACTAAAATAAAATTTGATCTTCGGCTCCGTGCCACTCGGTCTTGCAGAGATACTGCTCCCATCTGCTAAGATAAATTGTAACACATTTGATTTAGGTAATTCGATTTTCCACTCCTCTCCTGTTTGTGGATTGATCCCTTTTTGTAATTCATAATCCAGCAATTGTACAACGGCTGATCCATTGATCGACTTTGGGGGGTGGTTACGATAGCTTTCCATCATAGCTGCTATCTGTTGTTGGCCATCCATTCCCTTTTTGGTAATAGAAATAAGATGTTCTTTATAAAACCCATACTCTACATACAAATCAATCATTTTCTCATACAGGCTTCTTCCTTTTTCTTTTTCATATGCCGCCATCTCACATAGCAATGCTACGGCACTGATGCCGTCTTTGTCCCTTATCTTATCGCCAATCATCAACCCAAAACTTTCTTCACCGCCGATGATGTAGTTTTCTTTTCCTTCTTTTGCCCGTATCAAATCCGCTATCCATTTAAAACCGGTTAATACCCGGTAACATCCCACATTATTTCCTTTAGCAATAGCATCAATCATTGGGGTGGTAACAATAGTCGTTATCACCATATCATTCGCTTTGGCAATTCCTTTGGCCTTCCTCGCTTCCAATAAATAATTAAAGGCCAGTACGGCTGTTTGGTTTCCATTCATCAACACCCATTTTCCGTTACTGTCTTTTACACCAATAGCAATCCTGTCTGCATCCGGGTCTGTACCACATAGAATATCTGCATCCAGGCTTTCCGCCAGCTTTAAACCCAAACTCATCGCTTCACTTTCCTCGGGGTTCGGATATATAACCGTTGGAAAATTTCCGTCTGGGACACTTTGCTCTTTAACAATATGTACGTTTTCGAAGCCAAATTTTTTCAGCACATCCGGTAACAAAGTGATACCTGTGCCATGTATAGATGTAAAAACAATTTTTAAATCTTTTTGCTTTGCAATTACCTCGGGGTAGACACTCAATTCTTTTACCATCTCCATGTATACTTCATCTAATTCCTTACCTAGTATTGTAATATTGGCTTCACCACCGCTCCATTTCACATCATCCACCGATGCAATTTTATCTACTTCCTTAATTACATTCTTATCATGCGGAGGCACCAGTTGTGAGCCATCATCCCAGTAAGCTTTATAACCGTTGTATTCTTTCGGATTGTGCGAGGCCGTTACCACCACTCCACCCTGGCATTTTAAGTGCCGGATAGCAAACGATAATTCAGGTGTTGGACGCAAATCTTCAAACAAAAAAACTTTAATACCGTTAGCTGCAAATACATTGGCTGTTGTTTCAGCAAAGAAACGGCTGTTGTTGCGGCAGTCATGTGCAATAGCCACACTTACACCTTCCGGGAAACATTGCTTCAGGTAATTGGCATAACCTTGTGTAGCCATTCCTACCGTGTATTTGTTCATCCGGTTAGTACCCACTCCCATCAGGCCACGGAGACCCCCGGTACCAAACTCCAAATTTTTATAAAAAGCGTCGGCAAGCTCATTATGATTATCCTTTTGCAGCCTGCTTATTTCATCCCTGGTAGCCTGGTCAAAATTCCCGGCAAGCCAGGTATCAATTTTTGCTTGTATTGCTGTGTCCATTAATTTTTAGTATTAAGGCCCTAAGTTATTGAATTTCACCTTTTCAATCTGCTTTTGGACAGGAAACGTAAATTTGTTGTTTATGAGGTCATCACCTATACAATTATCATCGTCATTTGTATTGCACAATTTATCGTCCCGTTTAAATACGAGCATGTTGATGGTAATCCTTTTTATTTCAACAATGGCTTTCTCACA
>Ga0073902_10001991_pt1 | contig 10866 bp, 9 predicted proteins | sample KloWWTmeKNB19Kit_FD_66667 | JGI IMG/M metagenome (GOLD analysis project Ga0073902, IMG submission 66667) | Active sludge microbial communities from Klosterneuburg, Austria, studying microevolution and ecology of nitrifiers - Klosterneuburg... | ecosystem: Engineered > WWTP > Aerobic digester >...
GTTTTCACTTCTACTATGACTAAGGTTCTGCCTTTTTTAGCAATAATATCCAGCTCTGACTTTTTCCATCGCCAGTTTTGTTCCAGTATAGTATATCCGTGTTCTGAAAGATATTCTACAGCCAAATTCTCACCTGCTCGACCAAGATTAATCTTAGCCATGTTGGGGTCATTTGTTAATGAGGGGTTTTTGTCTATGGACTTCACAATAAGCAGATTAACTCTTCGTTTTTTTAATTGGTTAGTAAATTTAATGCATTCTGGTCAATATATCAATAGACCTTGATGTAATTAGATACAAGGGTTTTTATTTATTTTTTCATGGTTATTTCCGAAACTCTTCCCAAAGGGTTTCGGATTTTTTTTACTTTGTCCTCAAATACAGTCAATGAAACTCCATGATTTTCGACAGAATTACACCAAAGGAAGGTTGCTAGGAATTGAGATGGAAGAAAACCCATTTGAATTCTTTCAATTTTGGTTCAAGGAAGCTATTGATTCAGGTATTTCTGAGCCTAATGCAATGGCACTTAGTACCTGCGATAAAATGGGAAATATAAGCTCCCGGATAGTGTTACTAAAGGAAATGGATGCTGGTGGTTTTGTCTTTTATACCAATTATGATTCTACCAAAGGACGTCAGCTGATTGAACATCCTCAAGCGGCTCTTTTATTCTGGTGGCAATCACTAGAGCGACAGGTCAAGATACACGGTAGAGTGGAAAAGGTATCAGCCGCTGAGTCTGATTCTTATTTTAATTCAAGACCTTTTGAGAGCAGGGTAGGTGCATCTGTATCAGCACAAAGTCAACCTATACCCGATGATAACTATCTGGAGCGCGCTTTTGCGGAAGCACTTTCTCAGCATTTACCGGATACCATCACCCGGCCTTCACACTGGGGTGGATTTAGAGTCATTCCGGATAAGTTTGAATTTTGGCAAGGTAGACCTAATCGGCTTCACGATCGCTTTCAATATATATTATCTGAAGCTGGTACCTGGCAAATAGACCGACTGTCTCCCTAGGTGAAATGTCAAATAGTAAACTCACTCAGAAAATATTCACAATAAGTTTATATTGAAAATAGCCGTACTTACTTCCCGTTTTCCATATCCACTTGAAAAAGGAGATAAACTACGTATGTATCATCATTTGCGCTTACTTTCTGAGCAGCATGAATTGCATTTATTCGCCATTGTCCAGGTCGCTCCTACAGAACACGAGATTGCAGAAGTAAGTAAGTATTGTAAGAGTCTGGAATATTTCATTTTACCCCTCTACAAACGTCCTCTTTCAGTCCTCAGTGGCCTGATGAGGCATTTCCCTATCCACGTAGGCTATTTTTTTGACGCATCTTTGGTTAAGAATATCCAGAAAAGGATAAACCTTCTGAACCCTGATTTGATCGCTTGTCAACTCGTACGAATGTATCCATACATCAAGGGCCTAAAGCAAAATAAATGGATAGACCTTATGGATGCTTTCTCACTCAATATATATCGCCGACTTCAAAATGAAAATTGGCTCAATAAAATTTGGTTGAGTCATGAGGCGGCCAGCCTGAGAAGAATAGAACATGAGGCGATTGTCAACAGCGATTTAGTTTCTATCATCTCTGACCAGGATCTATCCGCATTGGATTCAACTGATAAAGCAAAAATTGTTATTCTTCCCAATGGTGTAGATATTGAGTATTTCCATCCCCCAGAAATTAATAATCCTTCATATGATTTAGCTTTTGCGGGAAATTTAGGATATGAACCAAATGTAAGCGCTGTAAAATACTTAAATGAAATTTGTAAGAACAATACTGAAGACTGGAAAGTAAATGTGGCAGGTGCACGACCTTCTTCAGAGGTACTGGCACTAAGTACAGATGCGTTTAGAGTAAGTGGTTGGGTAGACGATATACGGTCAGTGTATTGGAATGCACGCATCTTCGTAGCACCTCTTTTTACCGGCTCCGGACAGCAGAATAAGATTTTGGAAGCAATGGCATGCGGACGCCCGGTTATTACCACATCTCTGGTCAATGACGCTATCGGAGCTGACCCTGACCATGAGATCATAATTGCTGATAACTTGGCTGGGTTTAAAGCTCAAATTTCCTTATTACTTGCAGATGAGACAAGGCAAAGACAAATTGCGCTGAACGCTAGGCAATTTATTAGTCAGAAGTATTCATGGTCGCATGTAGGTGATATGTTTTCTAAAATGATAACTTCTGACCTGTAACATTTCTATCTTTGACACCGAATAAATACGACGCATTATATGCTAGATAAAATTGAAGATGCAGTAGAAGCAATCAGACAAGGTCAGTTGGTCATCGTGGTAGATGATGAACATCGCGAGAATGAAGGTGATTTTATTGGTGCGGCTGAATTGATCACACCGGATCAAATCAATTTTATGGCCACTGCGGGACGTGGTTTGATCTGCACTCCAATTCAAGAAGCCCGGGCAAAAGAATTGGATATCGATCTAATGGTGAATCGCAACACCGCTATGCATGAAACTGCATTTACCGTTTCCATCGATCTCATTGGACATGGTTGTACGACAGGCATAAGCGCTTATGATCGAGCTACAGGCATCAAAGCGCTGACGAATGAGCATGTCACTCGTGAAGATTTTGCCAGACCGGGGCACATATTTCCACTTATAGCCAAGAATGGGGGAGTGCTCCGTAGAACCGGACACACTGAGGCAGCTGTCGATCTGGCACAACTAGCTGGACTCTTTCCAGCCGGTGTACTGGTTGAAATCCTCAATCCAGACGGTTCAATGGCCCGGTTGCCACAGCTGGTGGAACTTGCTAAGAAACACAATCTAAGGTTAATCAGCATCGATGACCTTGTAGCATATAGATTGAAAAATGAAAAAATTATCAGCAGTGAATTCCAAGGCACTGTTAATACTGAGTTTGGACCAGTAGAGGTGTACCTATATCGTCAGGTATCCAATGATGATGAGCATCTCGCCATAAAATACGGCCAATGGGAAGAGAATGAAGTAGTTCCGGTGAAAGTATTCACCCAAGATAAAAGCCATGAATTGACCAACTTTGTTTTAGTTGGCTGCGGCAGCCGTTACGTTCGGTCCATGGAATATTTTAAGACGCATGGAAAGGGATTGGTCCTCTTTATGAGGCAAAGTGATAAGATGATTCCCCTTTCTACTTCTCTACATTCTCTGACTCATACGAAGGGAGAGGAAATCAAGACAGAACAACGTGATTTAGGTATAGGTGCTCAGATAATGCGTGACCTGGGTATCACCAGAATCAATTTGTTGACTTCGTCGAATGTTAAAAGGATAGGCGTTCAAGGGTATGGCCTTGAAATAGTTGAGAATACATATTTTGAATAATATCTATGCCTGATCATCATAATTACTTAGCTATCCGGGAAATTCGTATTTTCACTCCATAATTCCCTGGACAATCTTCACATTTATATGATATTTCATTCAAAATTCTTGAATGAGCTAAATTGATTTGCGTTTATGAGGCAATTGTATTTTAGAAAGCAGCACCTTGTTTTTAGTTTCTTGGTTTTAATCTTTTTCCTCTCATTGAATTCAGTGTCAGCGCAGAAACCGGCTGCCGCAATCAATGGATTGGCGACAGATCCGGCCATGAAAAATGGGATTATGAGCTTTTCACTATTGGAAAAGAATAGTGGCAGTATCATAGCTACTTACAATCCCAATACGTCGCTTGTGCCGGCCTCTTCTCTCAAGATCCTGACTTGTGCCTATGGATTAAAGCTATTGGGCGCTGATTTTAAATTTAAGACGGAGCTTCAGACTATTGGTGCCGTGGATGCAGAGGGCACACTTAAGGGTACACTCATACTAAAGGGGTATGGTGATCCTACTTTGGGTTCTATTTTGACAGTCGGTTCGATTCCACTAGCTGGGGTGCTGTCAGAGTTTGTATCTGCGCTAAAGGCTAAGGGAATCAAGAAGATAGATGGTCAAGTGTATGGAGATGCTAGTTTCTTGTCCTCAGAAGGCATATATGATACCTGGTCTTGGTATGATCTGGGCAACTATTATGCTACCGGAATTTATGGCCTAAATATTCACGACAACCTATATAAGCTCAACTTTAGACAAACATCCTCCGGTGGGAAGCCTAAGGTGGCTGATGTCACTCCCCTTATTCCCGGCCTTACTTTCGATAGTGAGGTAGTATGCAAGGGTACTTCAGACAATGCGTATATCTATGGCGCTCCAGGCCAATATGCACTTCGAATCCGAGGTTCTATTCCTCCGGGAAGTGGAAACTTTACTATCAAGGGTTCTATGCCTGAGCCACCCTTGCATGCAGCTCAGTTAATGCTCAATGCACTCACTGACGCCGGGATTCAGGTCACAGGCCAGGCCGTCTCATCACTACGTGAGCCTATGCCAAATGGAAACCGAACGGTACTTTATACTCATTTGTCTCAGAAACTGAAAGACATCGTAAATCAAACACTACTAAATAGCATCAATGTAAATACAGAAGCGATCATGCGATATTGTGGAGTAGTCTCTCAAAAATCGAATTATTCAAAAGAAAGCGTTGAAGGATTTAAAGCCTTCGTTTCTAAACAAATAAGTGATAACAGCGGCTTTTTTATTTGTGATGGTTCGGGCTTGTCGTCTTCTAACTGTATTCCTTCTCTGGGTTTCAGTAGAATGCTGCAAGAATTATTTCAGGACGAAAAGCTAAAGGATATCCTAGTAGCTGCCTTGCCTATAGCAGGCCAGAGTGGTACTTTAAAAAACTATCTGAAAGATTCTCCTGCTGCTAGAAATGTAGTGGCTAAGACAGGATCAATGGATCGTGTCCGAAGCTTCTCCGGGCTCATCACAGGACGTACAGGAAAGGAATATGTTTTTTCATTGATAGTCAATAATTATTCGTGCTCTTCAAGTGAAATAAAGGTGAAGATCGAAAAATTCTTTGATCAACTTTATCAAAATATTTGACCTTTATGCAGCAATTCTATGATACTTATGACGCTTATATTCTCTTCGGAGTATGGGTGCTGATTACTATTACTGTCGCAAGGATTTTTTCAAATAGAATCAGATCAAAATTGTCTAAGAGAAAGGATGATTTTAGTGATGTTACAAAATTAAAATTCTTACTACATTTTGTTACAGCATTGATTTATATTCTTGGTTTTGCTATTGCAATTAATTATCTACCTGGATTAAAGACACTGTCAGCCTCTCTCTTTACCGCTACAGGTATCATCTCTGTAGCAATTGGTTTTGCATCCCAGAATGCGCTAAGCAATATAATCAGTGGACTTTTTATTGTGATTTTTAAACCTTTTAAAATCGGGGATAAATTAATTATTAAGAAGGAGTTTGTAGGAATTGTAAAGGATATTACTTTGAGGCATACAGTGGTACTTGACTTCGAAAATAGACATGTCATAATCCCTAATAATATTATTAATAATGAAATTCTGATTAATTATAGCGGCACTTCCCAACCACTTGCAGTTCCAATAGAATATCAGATAGGTATCCGGTCAGATTTCGCTAAGTTCAAATCGAAGGTCGTTGAATTTTTAATAAATCACAAGTCCTTCACTCCCATTGCAAATTTCTATAATGCTAAGGGCGATTTTCAAATTCCTATTTATGTAACTAAACTTACTGAGACAAGTGCTACAGTCAAAATAACTGTGAGTGGTGAATCAGCCGGCGCAACTACGAATATCATCAATGATCTGAACTTGCAAATACTGAATCACACCGAGGATATGGGAGTGGTATTCCCAGATGTTATATATAGCAAATTCACTCCCTCAAATATGACAGAATGAAAGAAACCAATCTGCCTATTAATACAACGGAGCCGGAAGTAAAAAATGCAATTAAAAAAGCCGGTCTGCCTCCGGGCTCGTTAGTGTATACCGGAAAGATAGATTCACAATTACCTATAGTGCAGCATCTCTCTGTCCATGCTCATGAGATAGTCACTGGTTTTGTCCAGTATGATGAAATCGATAAAATACCGACAGGAGAGAATTATACTTGGGTGGATGTCAGAGGACTTTCCAATATTTCACTTATTGAAAATCTAGGCAATAAATTTGGCATTCATTGGATGTGGATGGAAGATATTTTAAATGTGCACCAGATAGCGAAGTTCGATGATCTTGAAGGCAATTGTTTCATCTCAATTCCATTTATGAGTTACAATACTTCAAATCAAAAAATAGAAAAGGAGCAGATAACTATTTTTTTTAATGAAAAGATTATTCTCAGTTTTCAGGAAATGAATAGTGACACATTCTTATTGGTCAAGGAGCGGATGTGGAATAATGCACAGCGATATGCACAGCGGCATCCAGATTACATAGCATATTGTTTATTAGATCTGGCAGTGGACAAATACCTGGAAGTAGTACATCATCTAAATGAAAAGATAGATAATTTTGAATTTCAAATAGAACGTAATCCTAATACAGTTTTAAAAAAGCGAATTTATCATTATAGGAGAGATTGTACTTTATTCTCAAGAGACGTTCTGCCAATAAGAGAAGTTGTGCTAAAGTTTAAGATGAGTATTTCGCCGGCAGTTCATAAAGATCTTAGAATTTATTTGACCGACTTGTATGATCATGCACAGCAATTGACACATTCGGTAGAGGTACTCAAGGATAATTTGTATAATCTGACTGATCTTTTTCATTCGGAGATAAATTACAAAACCAATATCGTCATTAAGACACTGACAGTGATCACAGCTATATTTATTCCACTCACTTTTATAGTGGGTGTATATGGGATGAACTTTAAATATATGCCGGAGTTATCTTCTCCCTACGGTTATTATGGTGTGTGGATCATTATGATTCTCATAGCGCTGATTGCATTTATCATATTTAAAGTCAAAAAATGGATTTGAACATTGGGATTTATTTTGCCTCAAACCTTGTTTTCACTACAAATCATAATGAATGAGTGAAATAAGTAAGCGTAAACTTCGTAATAAACTTTCAAGGTATGCCCTTCAGGCGGGTTCCAAAGTAGTGTATATAGTCTTGTTAATGTATTATTCTTATAAGAGAAGTGAAACCCCAAAGTGGGCTAAAGCTAGTATTTTAGGCAGTATTGCGTATTTTCTCTCACCTATTGATTTTATCCCGGATCTTACGCCGATCCTCGGGTTTACCGATGATTTGGGTGTATTGCTGGTCGGACTAACTGCGGTCAGTATGTATATCAACAAAGAAGTAAGAGATAAGGCAAAACACAAACTTACCCAATGGTTCGACGAAGAGGATATTGAACAAGCTGTTGAGGATATTGATCATAAAATCAAAGGTAAAAAATGAAAAGTTTATTAGGACTACTGGTGTTCGCAGTATTATCTCTTGCAGCACTGAACATCCATCAAGCTTATAAAATGGCAGCACTGCCTCAGCTCATCAAAGCTCCTGACCTCAACCGGCCATTTTCCTTCGCCGGTGAAGAAATTCCGCGCTCCAATCCGGATGTATTGGATCGCCTGGATAAAGAACTGGTAATGAATGCTTATTTGCATGGAACTATACTCATGAATCTTAAATTGGCCGGCCGATATCTTCCCCTCATTGAGAGAATTTTAAAGAATCAGCGTATTCCCGATGATTTCAAATACTTAGTACCGGTAGAGAGCAATTTTTCAAATGCTGTCTCACCTGCAGGAGCAAAGGGATTTTGGCAATTTATGGCACCCACAGCTCGTCAGTTGGGCCTGGAAGTAAACGATAAAGTAGATGAAAGATTTAATGTAGAAAAATCTACTTACGCCGCTTGCGCTCACATCCAAAGCTTGTACAATATTCTCGGAAGCTGGACACTTGCAGCCGCCGCTTATAATGGGGGCGATGGACGGATCAGACGTGAATTGAAATCCCAGGACGTATCAAACTTCTATGACCTATATCTCAATCCTGAGACTTCAAAGTATATATTTAGAATTCTAGCGATTAAAGAAATACTAAATAATCCGGAAGGATTTGGTTTCTCATTGGATGAAAATTTGAAATACCAGCCTTTTGAAGATCTTCGGAAGGTTCAGGTTGATTCTACAATACAGGATTTGGCCGCTTTTGCTAAAGATCAAGGTACTACTTATAGGATGTTACGCTACCTAAACCCTTGGCTAATAGATAGGGATCTGCCTGTCAAAGGTAAAACTTACGAGATTTTATTGCCGGCAAAAAACTAGAGAATTTAATTCCTACATGTATTTGCTGTGGTCTGTTAATACCACTAGACTTTTCTCTATTACTGGACTTAGCCCTCCAAAAACACTTTTTTTTGAGAGAAATTCAGCCTTTTGTGCAATACTGCCCTTTTTTTTAAAATATGGATGAGGTTTTAAAAAGAAGGATTGTACACTGAACTAATTAAACTTTTATGAGTAATAAGGTATTAAGACACGGACATATTAAATTAAATAATATTGGATAATAAGTGTCCACTCTTGGAATTTTTATAATTTTGCAGCCTTAAAAATAAAACTATGCCTTATTTATTCACTTCTGAATCAGTATCTGAAGGCCACCCGGACAAAGTAGCTGATCAGATTTCCGATGCACTCATTGATTATTTTCTAGCTTATGACCCCACTAGTAAGGTGGCTTGTGAAACTCTGGTTACTACTGGTCAGGTCGTAATAGCAGGCGAGGTGAAGACCAATGCTTATCTGGACGTACAGGAAATAGCACGTGAAGTTATTCGTAAGATTGGCTATACTAAGAGTGAATACATGTTTGAGGCTAACTCTTGTGGTATTCTATCTGCCATTCACGAACAGTCCCAGGACATCAATCAGGGTGTAGAGAGAACTGCACCGGAAGATCAAGGTGCAGGAGATCAGGGAATGATGTTTGGTTATGCCAGCAATGAAACTAAGAATTATATGCCACTGGCTCTGGATCTTGCCCATCTCTTACTGCGGGAATTAGCTGCTTTAAGAAGAGAGAATAGTGAAATAACCTATTTGCGTCCAGATGCAAAAAGTCAGGTGACCATCGAATATGATGATAATAATAAGCCCATGCGAATTGAGACTATTGTGATCTCTACCCAACATGATCCTTTTCATGAGGATGATGACACCATACTTAAGAAGATTAAAGAAGATATCATCAATATCTTGATACCTCGAGTTAAGGCTCAGTTGAGCTCTGAGACTAGAGATCTTTTCAAGGATAACATAGTTTACCACATCAATCCCACCGGAAAATTTGTACTGGGTGGGCCGCATGCAGACACAGGACTTACCGGCAGGAAAATAATCGTTGACACTTACGGTGGCAAAGGCGCGCATGGTGGAGGTGCCTTCTCTGGTAAAGATCCTTCTAAAGTGGATCGCTCAGCAGCATATGCTACGAGACATATTGCTAAGAATATGGTAGCAGCCGGCGTATGTGACGAGATGCTTGTTCAGGTTTCTTATGCCATCGGTGTAGCAAAACCATGTGGCATTTATGTAAATACATACAATACTTCCAAAGTAGGTCTAACCGATGGTGAGATAGCACTCAAGATTGAAGAAATCTTCGATATGCGGCCCTATGCTATCGAGCAGCGACTGAAACTGCGCAATCCTATATATAGTGAAACAGCTTCTTATGGGCACATGGGAAGAGATTACGAGAAAGTAACGAAGACTTTTAATGAAGGCAAAAGAAATGAGAAGAAAATTGAAGTCGAACTGTTTACATGGGAGAGACTGGATTATCTAGATGAAATAAAATCTGCCTTTAATCTCTAGCATGTTTCTGGAGTGCATAGCAAGTCGTTCCTAATTCTTTTAATTTAACTAATACTTCATCTTTGGCATCTACCACAGGTCGTAGACATATTGCTAAAATAACATTTACCATGACGACTCCCGATGACGATGGTCGGGAGGTGTTTATGACTGGCAATTTCAATGGATGGCAGACGCACGATCCCCACTATCGAATGACCCGTGTAGGTAATGGAAAGTTTCAATATACTCTGCCGCTTACACCTGAGATTCATTTTCCATTAAACTATAAATACACCAAGGGAAATTGGGATGCTGAGGAAATAGATGCTTCGGGAGTTAAAACAGGCAATCATGAATTGCTGTTGCCAAAAGCTAGAGTTAATGACAAGATTGACCGTTTTCTGAAAGATGGCCAGTTTACGGATATCGACTTTAGCCCATTGATTGAAACTGTTTCTGACCTTTTCCCCATTCAGTCACTTCATAAAAGGAGACGTATTCGGGTCTTACTCCCTCACAATTATCACACTTCTGATCAGCGATATAGTGTATTATACCTCCAGGATGCCCAGAATCTCTGGGACAAGGAAGCACCTTTCGGTACTTGGGGTATCGATGAACAGTTAAAAAAAATGGCTATTTCGAATATGAACAATCTTATGATCGTAGCGATAGATCATGGCGATGAAGAGCGAGTCATCGAGTTTACACCAGTTCAGAGCCCCCGTATAGGTAAATCAGAAGGTCGCGCCTATCTCAAGTTTATAGTGAGAGAATTAAAGCCCTATATAGATCTGCATTATCGGACTCTGTCTGCCAGAAGTGATACTGGTATAGGAGGAAGCTCCATGGGCGGACTCATCAGTATTTATGCCGGACTCATTTACCCTGAAGTGTTTAGTAAGTTGATGATCTTTAGCCCCTCATTATGGGTAACTCAAAATGTTTATCTGGATGCGATTCAGTTTCAGAGTTATTTTCCGATGCGTATTTATCTCTACGCTGGCGGTAAAGAGAGTACATCCATGCTTCCTAATATTACCAAACTAAAGAATATTTTTGAAGCGAAGGGTTACACTTCCGGTGATATAGCAATTAA
>Ga0073902_10001993_pt1 | contig 10862 bp, 8 predicted proteins | sample KloWWTmeKNB19Kit_FD_66667 | JGI IMG/M metagenome (GOLD analysis project Ga0073902, IMG submission 66667) | Active sludge microbial communities from Klosterneuburg, Austria, studying microevolution and ecology of nitrifiers - Klosterneuburg... | ecosystem: Engineered > WWTP > Aerobic digester >...
TTTATTTGGGTAAATTAGCACAAAAATAATAACGACGAATGAAGTATCATCACGAAAAAGTAGAAGAGAAGTGGCAACAATATTGGGCAAAAAATCAAACGTTTGCAGCATCAAATAATAGCGAAAAACCAAAATATTATGTTTTAGACATGTTTCCTTATCCATCAGGCGCAGGATTACACGTTGGTCATCCGCTAGGTTATATTGCTTCCGATATTGTAGCGCGTTACAAGCGTCACAAAGGCTTCAATGTTTTGCATCCGCAAGGTTACGATTCATTTGGTCTTCCTGCCGAACAATATGCGATTCAAACTGGGCAACATCCCGAAAAAACTACTCGTGAAAACATTGCACGTTATCGTGAACAATTGGATAGAATTGGTTTTTCATTCGATTGGAGTCGTGAAGTTCGTACTTCAAATGCTGATTATTACAAACATACACAGTGGATTTTTATTCAATTATTCAATTCGTGGTACAATAATGATTCTGATAAAGCCGAAGATATTTCAACTTTAGTTTCAATTTTTGAAACAGAAGGAAATTCAACTGTAAATGCCGTTTGTGATGACAATATCATTACTTTTTCAGCATCAGAATGGAATTCGTTTTCATCAGATGAACAACAGAAAATACTTTTACAATATAGATTAACCTATTTAGCTGAAACCGAAGTAAATTGGTGTCCAGCTTTAGGAACAGTTTTGGCGAATGATGAAATCGTAAACGGAGTTTCAGAACGTGGTGGACATCCTGTAATTCGTAAAAAAATGACACAATGGTCAATGCGAATTTCTGCCTATGCTGAACGATTATTACAAGGTTTAGACACGATAGATTGGAGCGAAAGCATCAAAGAAAGTCAACGAAATTGGATTGGAAAATCGGTCGGAGCTTCTGTAGACTTCGTAATTCCTAATTCGAAATTCGAAATTTCTGTATTCACAACTCGTCCTGATACTATTTTTGGAGTTACGTTCATGACTTTAGCTCCAGAACACGAATTGGTTTCAGAAATTACAACGCCAGAACAAAAAGCTGCAGTTGATGCTTATGTTGAAGCAACAGCAAAACGATCTGAAAGAGAAAGAATGGCCGATGTAAAAACTATTTCTGGAGTTTTCACTGGAGCGTTTGCCGAACATCCATTTACCAAAGAATTAATTCCAGTTTGGATTGGCGATTATGTTTTGGCTGGTTACGGAACAGGTGCGGTTATGGCGGTTCCATGTGGCGATGAACGTGATTATGCTTTCGCAAATTTTTTCAAAGGTCAGAATGGAATGCCCGAAATTAAAAACATTTTCAATCAAGATATTTCTGAAGCAGCTTATGGTGAAAAAGGCGGTTTCGAATTAGTAAATTCTGATTTCCTAAACGGATTGGGTTACAAAGACGGAACCAAAAAAGTAATCGAAGAGTTAGAAAAAATAAAACAAGGAAAAGGCAAAACCAATTACCGTTTGCGTGATGCCGTTTTCTCTCGTCAACGCTATTGGGGCGAACCATTTCCAGTGTATTATGTGAATGGATTGCCACAAATGATTGATGCCAAACATTTACCAATTGTTTTGCCAGAAGTAGAAAAATACCTTCCAACCGAAGACGGACAACCGCCATTAGGAAACGCAACCGATTGGGCTTGGGATAGTGTGAATTGTTTAGTTGTTGGTAATGATTTGATTGATAACAAAACGATTTTTCCTTTAGAATTGAATACGATGCCAGGTTGGGCAGGAAGTTCTTGGTATTGGATGCGTTATATGGATGCACACAATGAAAACGAATTTGCCTCAGCTGATGCACTAAAATATTGGGAAAACGTAGATTTATATATTGGCGGAAGCGAACACGCAACCGGACACTTATTATACTCTCGTTTTTGGAACAAATTCCTAAAAGATAGAGGCTATGCACCAACAGAAGAACCATTCAAAAAATTGATTAATCAAGGTATGATTTTGGGAGAAAGTGCTATTGTTTTTATTGTTTTATTACAATCGAAAACTACTTTAAACAGCACAAAATCAATTAGTGAAGATAAAATAACAGAATTAATTAATGCTCCGAAGGCTTTGATAGTTAGTGAAGAGATTTACAATGATATTAAAGCTAATAATTTCAATTCATCTGTTGATAATTGGATTAAAAATAACTCAACTGAATTAAAAGATATTGAAATTTATTATTCATCAGAAAACATAATTAAAACTAGTATCGATATTTCACTATTGATAGGAACATCAAATGTTGTTGATAAAGAAAAATTAAAAGAATGGCAACCTCAATATAAAAATACACCATTTTTAAGTAATGATGAATATGTGGTTAAGCGCGAAGTAGAAAAAATGTCAAAATCAAAATACAACGTAGTCAATCCAGATGACATTTGTAATGATTATGGTGCTGATACTTTGCGTTTATATGAAATGTTTTTGGGTCCATTGGAACAAGCAAAACCTTGGAATACTGCTGGAATTACAGGAGTTTCTGGTTTCTTGAAGAAATTATGGCGTTTGTATTTTGATGATAATGGTTTGATTGTAACCAACGACGAACCAACTCCAGAAATGTATAAATCATTACACAAAACCATCAAAAAAGTTACTGAAGATATCGAGAATTTCTCGTTCAATACATCGGTTTCACAGTTTATGATTTGCGTAAATGAATTATCGCAATTAAAATGCAATCACAGAGCCATTTTAGAACCTTTAGCGGTTTTAATTTCGCCTTATGCACCACATATTGCGGAGGAATTATGGTCTCAGTTAGGTCATCAAGGTTCTATTGCTACCATTGATTTCCCAGTATATGAAGAAAAGTATTTAGTAGAATCTGAAAAAGAATATCCAGTTTCATTCAATGGAAAAATGCGTTTTACAATTAAGTTACCTTTAGACTTAACCAAAGATCAAATTCAAGAAATTGTTCTTGCAGACGAACGTACCATCAAACAATTGGACGGTAGAATACCAAACAAGATTATTATCGTACCTGGAAAAGTAATTAATCTAGTAGGTTAATTATAAAAAAACATACTTTTTATACAAACAACCCTATTTTTTATAGGGTTGTTTTGTTTTTATATCGATTATTTTAACTTTTAACCCTAAAAATTTCATATTTTAAAATAAAATTACAACTTTTGAGGAAATTAAAATCATAGAATTATGAAAATAGGTGTCCCAAAAGAAATTAAGAACAATGAAAGTAGAGTAGGAATGACTCCTGCAGGTGTTTTTGAACTAACTAAAAACAACCACATAGTGTTTGTTCAATCCACCGCTGGCGACGGAAGTGGTTTTTTTGACGAAGACTACCGAAACGTTGGCGCGATCATCGTCAAGTCGATTGAAGAAGTGTACAGCTTGAGCGAAATGATTATAAAAGTAAAAGAACCCATCGCCGAGGAATATCCACTGATTAAACCACACCATATATTATTTACTTATTTCCACTTTGCATCAAGCGAAGCGTTAACCGTAGCCATGCTAAAGAGCAAAGCCGTTTGCATCGCTTATGAAACAGTAGAAGATACCGATGGAAGTTTACCCCTTTTAACTCCAATGTCCGAAGTGGCTGGTCGAATGGCTATCCAACAAGGTGCTAAATATTTAGAAAAACCAATCAAAGGTAGAGGCGTTCTACTTGGTGGCGTTCCTGGCGTTCCTCCAGGAAGAGTTTTAGTACTCGGAGCAGGTGTTGTTGGCGTTCAAGCCGCAAAAATGGCAGCAGGTTTAGGTGCTCACGTAACCATTTTAGACACCAATATGAAACGCCTTCGCTACGTAAACGATGTGATGCCTTCGCATGTAGTAACCGAGTTTTCAAGCGAGTACAACATTAGACGACACATCAAAGACCACGATTTAATCATTGGTGGCGTTTTAATAAAGGGTTCAAAAGCACCCAAATTGATTACCAAAGAAATGCTAAAAGAAATGCGTCCAGGAACAGTTATCGTAGATGTAGCAGTCGATCAAGGCGGTTGTTTTGAAACAACAGTACCAACTACTCACGAAAACCCAACCTATATAATAGACGATGTTATTCACTATTGCGTTGCCAATATGCCTGGTGCAGTTCCTTATACATCTACTATGGCGTTGACTAATGTAACTTTGCCTTACGTTCTTTCACTTGCTAATTTAGGTTGGGAAAAAGCATGCGAAAAAGATGTGTCTTTAGCCAAAGGGTTAAACATCGTTAACGGAAAATGTGTTTATAAAGAAATCATCGATGCGTTTGATTGGAAAGAAAATCACTTTGTTAGCGAACCCGAAACCGTATAAAAATCAAAATTAGAGTTATGAAAATCCCAAACTAGAATATGGTTTGGGATTTTTTTTGTAACATTTTTTTATTTCTACGTATAATAGATAAATGTCAACTTGTCATTTATAAAATTTGGCGTATAATTTGATGATTAATAAATAAATTAAAAAAATAACGACATGATAGGATATTATATTTTACTCGGAGCCATCGCTTTAGTAAGCTGGTTAGTAAGTTCAAAACTGAAAAGCAAATTTGCAGAATACTCAAAAATTCACTTAAGAAACGGCATGTCTGGCGCCGAAATCGCAACACAAATGCTTCAAGACAACGGCATTTATGACGTAAAAGTAATTTCAACACCAGGACAATTAACCGATCATTACAACCCAACAGACAAAACGGTTAACCTTTCAGAAGCGGTTTATAATCAACGAAATGCTGCCGCAGCTGCAGTTGCCGCACACGAATGTGGACACGCAGTCCAACACGCAACGGCTTACAGTATGTTACAATTACGCTCACAATTAGTGCCAATCGTAAATGTATCATCAACACTTTCACAATGGTTAATTTTTGGAGGATTAATTCTTGGTGCCGCAGCAGGTTTAGGATTTGGATTTTACATCGCTGTAATTGGTTTAGTCTTAATGGCAGTAGCAACAGCGTTCAGTTTTATCACATTACCAGTAGAATATGACGCAAGTAACCGTGCATTGGCATGGTTAAAAAATAAAAATATGCTTTCGCAACAAGAATATGCTGGTGCCGAAGATGCTCTAAAATGGGCAGCGCGAACTTATGTCGTAGCAGCAATCGGAGCTTTAGCATCACTACTTTATTGGGCGATGCAAGTCTTTGGAAGCAGAGATTAAATACAAAATCCGTTACGAAAGTGGCGGTTTTTTTTCTTTAACTATTTTGAAGCATCATGATTTTTCCAAAACGTTTTATCAGAGTTTATTTTTTCAAATAAATTCAATTCGTCTTTATAGGATATTTTATTTAGATTTTCGGTCTTAAAGTTTTTCCAAGTTGAACTTATATTGATTTTAAGAGGAGTTGTTGTTTCATCTGATGTATATAATTTCCCAGACAACTCTATTTCAGAACTTGTTAGAAAATAGAAATCATTTTTTTTTTCAAAAACAGTTTCTATGGTTTCACTGCTTATTTCCTTCTTAGAGTATTTTTTATCCCAACCATAGATATCATGTTTAGAATTGTCGGGATTTTCCAAAAACTCCCAATTTTCAATGATTTTTACAATGGCATAATCATCTTTGTTGATGAGTAAAGTTCCTGAATAAACACTAGGATTTCCACGATGAGTGAAAGTGAAATGATTTCTAGGAATAGAAAAATCAATTACATATACATTTTGATTATTGTGTAATTTGATTTCATTCAGTTTATAAATGAATTTTTTTGATTTTCGGCTGTTCAAAAACTTACTATACATTATAGGATTGTTGTATGATAAACTCCAAAATTGACGAATGCTTGTTGGAATAAATTCATTTTTAATATTCCATCTAACTTCTTTTAATTGTTTCGAATTTCTATCAATTTGATTATAACCTTGATCATATTGGTCATTTATAAAATCAATATCAGTAGTTGTTTCATTCTGAACTTTAACAGTAACATTTGAATATTGTAGTGAATTAAAAGGATTGGTTGGATAGTTTTTGGTTATATTTTCTATTGTTTTCTTGATTATTGAATATACAAACTTTTTGCTGTAATTATAAACGACAACATTATCTAAAGCATTAATTTCAGATTGTTGATTATTCGATTTGTCTAAATTATTTGGTTTTACAGTTTTATTAAGGTTAGAATTTGCTAAATCATTTGTTTTAAATTTTCGATCATTTTCTTCATTATCAATAGGTGTTGATGGTTTCACTTCATTAAAATGTAAATAACCATCATGTAATAAATCCAACCTTGATTCAATAAACTCCATAGGACTAAATAATCTGTTTAATTGTGTTTTTTTCATTTCATCTTGCTGAGATGAAACAAACAAATGCGGTTTGTTTTGGTTTTTTAAAAAATATTCAAATGACTTTGGATTTATTGGAGTTTTGCTCCAAACGTTATTTAAATAGATTGAGTCAGCAGAAGTAACTAAAGCTAAACTATATATTTTTTCTTTTAACTCTTTTTTTAAATAAGAACCCATCGAAATAAATTCTTTGATAATAGGTGTTTTTACAGAAGACAAATCGTTGGCAAAATGGACATTTGCACCCCAACAAATTATTTTTTCATTTGGATGTTCTTTTATATAAGATAATAGATTGTAAGCCATTTGCTTATCCCGAATATTATCATCTGAACTTGTGTAAAAAGCGCTTACTACTGGTTCGTTTTTGATGTAACTATCTTCACCAATGGATAAAAGACTTTTTATTATTTGTTTCCAATAAAAATGAGTTTCACTTTTTGGTTTCTTATCGATACTAGTTATTAAGTTATTTAGTGCCGATTTAAATTTTTCGTAACTAATATCTTCTTCATCAAAAACGCCCGAATTATTAATAGATTCTAACAATAATTCGAAATCATCTTGATTGAGATTTAGTTTAAACTGATTGAGTCTGCAATAGTCAACGAAGTCTTTTACAAGTTGTTCTTTGCCATATTCTGCTGTGATTTGACTGTCAAATCCAATAATTTTTAATTTAGTTTTATTTTCATCAAAAAAAGTTATAAAACTCTGAAATTCTTTGGTTTTACTCCAAATAGAGAACAATGATTTTTCAAGAGCAATCTTTGTTTTTTCTCCTTTATTGATGTTGTCTTGTGCTTTCCAAACATCATATATTCCTGATTCGAAAGCAATAGTATTAAAATCTAACTCTTGATGTAGGTATTTTATAATTTCGGTTTTTATTTCAAAAACATTTCCATCAAAATGAGTGTTTTCTCCGAGCATTACCACTTGAGCATTTTTTAATTCGTCTTTCAAAAACGAAAAGTCTTGACTGCTCAAATTTTTGGGAAGCGTTACTACTTTTGGATTACTATTTTGAGCATTTCCGTAGAAAATGATGAGACTAAATAGTAAAAAAAGTGTCTTTTTCATTGTGTATGTTTTTGAGCTTTAAAGATAGTTTTTCCCAGCTCAAAATTGCAATTATCTTTAATAACCTTAACACTACAGCTGAATTTGTCTTTCAATTTGTTGTTCGAGAGAAATAAAAGTTTCTGTTCTTGAAACACCATCAATCGGTTGAATTTTTTTGTTCAGCAACTGCATCAAATGTTCGTTATCGCGACAAATAATTTTGATAAGAATAGACCAGTTTCCAGTAGTATAATGACATTCCAACACTTCAGGGATTTTTTTCAACTCACGAACCGCATCCGAATTGCTAGAAGCTTTGTCAAGATAAACACCAATAAACGCCATTGTTTTATAACCCAAAACTTTGTTGTCAATCACCACTTTTGAACCTGCAATAACGCCAGCATCTTCTAGTTTTCGCAACCGTTGATGAATTGCCGCACCAGAAATTCCAATTTTATTCGCAATTTGTAGAATAGGTTTTCGAGCATCTTCCATCAAATCACGAAGAATTTCTTTATCGATACCATCAATTTCTATTTGTAACTGATTTATTTTCATTTTCAACTAATTTGAAAGTAAAAATAAGATTTTTGTTTTAAATAAGAATTAAAAAATAAGTATTGGTTATTATTTAATTTAAAACCATTAAGAAATTAAGTTTCATTAAGAAAGTTAACAAAAATAAAAATGGAAAATCTTTTAGCCCTGATTGTAGTGGTATCGTCTTTTGGGACGATAGAAACGGAAAGCAGGAATTACCATCACTGATAATTCCCGAACGATTCGCTTCTAGTTATAAATTAATTTCCTAATAATCTATCCGGATTATAACCAACATAAGGCATTTCAGTTTCTTTGAAAATCACGCCAAACTCCTCAAGCTCTTTTATGATAGGCAAATAAACTTCTTTGTTGATAGGCAATTGAACTCCTGGTGTTGTTATTTTTCCGTTCAGTATTTGAATAGTTGCCATTGCAACAGGCAAACCTACTGTTTTTGCCATGGCAGTATAGGTTTGGTCATCGCCAATGCAAACCATTTTAGAATCGATTTGTTTTTTCTCACCATTGATTTCATATCCAAACTTGTGATACATTACAATCATGTCTTTGTCTTCTGGTTGCAAAGCCCAGCTGTCGTTAAGGATATGTTCTAATATTTGGGCTGGCGAAGCATTTTTTAGTCCAACAATTTTAGTTGGGTTGAATAAATCGAGTTCTAATAATTTATCCCACATGATATCGTCTTGTTCAATGCCAAGTTGCAAACGGGTTTTCATTTCTACACTATCAGTCGGCGAATAAGGCAAAAAGGAGTTGATGAAGTCACGGTAAGTCATGGTTTCTGAGTTTTCCATCACATAAGTGTCATCGGTCATTCCAAGTTGAACAAACATATTCCAAGCTTTTGAATAACCCACACGACGAATCGTTCCTCGATATAAAGTCAAAATATCGTCAAGTCCATAAACACTTCTGTATTTTAATGAATCACGATTAGCATAGGCTTCAAATTTTCTAAAACCTTCGACTTCTAGAAATTCAGTTCTTCGGAAGAGTTTATTATAAGGAATGTATTTGTATTTTCCTTCTTGAATAAATTTTGCTGCGCCACCTTGACCTGCTAAAACTACGTTTCTTGGTGCCCAAGTGAATTTGTAATTCCAAAGATTAGTATCGCTTTCTGGAGCGACTAATCCGCCACAAAACGATTCAAACAAAATCATTTTTCCGCCTTTTTCTTCAATTTCATGGATAACTTTCATGGCACTCATGTGGTCAATTCCTGGGTCAAGACCAATTTCGTTCATAAAAATCAAACCATTTGCTTTCACTTCAGAATCTAAACTTTGCATCGCATCGGAAACATAAGAAGCAGTAACCATGTTTTTCTTAAAAGTCACGCAGTCTTTTGCTACGTCAATGTGCATGTGTGCTGGAAGCATCGAAATGACAATATCAGCCTTTTGAATTTCGCTTTGGCGTTGTTCAACATTATTAATGTCTAATGCTATTGGTGTTGCATTTGGGTGATTATTGGTTTTGCGTTGCGCCAATTCTAATGATAAATCACCAATAGTAAGATGAAGATTTTCTTGAGTAGATTTTTCAAGAAGGTATTTTATAAGTGATGATGCTGAACGACCAGCACCAATAATAAGTATATTTCTCATTCGTTTGTTTGTTGTTGTGGCAAATGTATGAATTTGCAGAAACATAAAACCCATTCAATTCGAATGGGTTTTGAAATTATTCTAAATCATTTTCAAGTTGCTCTAATTCTTCGAGATCTTTTTTAGCTTCTTGTTTGGTTTCTATTTTTTGCTGTTCGAATGTTTGGTCAACGACAACTTCGTCTTTTATTAAAAGTGTTTTCCCAATCACAAAAACAGAACATAAAACGCTAATGGTCAACAACCACTTTGGGATTTTAACTTTATTTTCCTCCGATTTTCTAATAGTTAGTAAACAAAAAGCAATTGCCAATCCAATGGGTAATAAAGCAATTGTATCCATTGGCAAAATAGAAAAAACTAAAGCCAAAAGTGTAAAAACAAAACTTAAAATGAGATATATTTTTTGCATTTTTTAGGTGGTTATTAAATTCCTGTTGCAGATGATAATGCTATTTGTCCTGTTCCTACTGGAATGCTAAATTTCATTAATGCAGGAATTTTTTTATCGTCAGCAGTAAGCCAAATTAAATTTTTATCTTGTCCTTTTAACGCATCGGTTTTGGCACCAATAGAAACTTTATAGCACTCTTTTTTTCCTAAATTACCAGCATTAACAGTTTCTTTCCCAATATATTTTAAGGTCACAGGAATTTCTTTTTCATCAAAAACAATGGTATATGACTTTGTTTGACCAGCTTTATATTTTGAAAAATCAACAGAACGCAATTGATATAAAATTGAAATAGCATCAATGCTTGTTGGTTTGATAGTGAATTTTTTCACCGACTCAGGATAGTTTCTTTTTCTAGCCGTACTTGTGACAGTGTTGTTTTTGAAAACATATTTTTCTTTTTTGGTATAACCACCTTCGTCAATGCTTCTTTTGTAAAGAGCAGGTTTCATCGTGATTGGATCAACGTAGGTTTCATAAATATCTCTAATTTTAAAAAATTTATCCCATTTACTATAAGTTGCCAACTCACAACTCAAATGAAGATAATTGTTTTTTGAAGTAGAAACATTTTCCGTACTCATGGTTACTTGAGCCAATTGGGTCATTAATCCACTCATGTTATATGAACCAGTGTAAACCAATTTTTCGCCTGATTTTATTTTAGACTTTGTAGTAGTTCCAAACGAACATAATAGCAAAACCGAAGTTATAATTAAAAATATTTTTTTCATGAGAAGTATTTTTATGGTACAAATGTAAATTTTTTAAAACGGATATTTTTAAAAAGAAAACTTAAAATTTCTTTAATATCAATACATAACGGGTAAATTTGTGTTTTAGTATTTAAAATTAATAAAATGAACAATAAAAT
>Ga0073902_10001996_pt1 | contig 10855 bp, 5 predicted proteins | sample KloWWTmeKNB19Kit_FD_66667 | JGI IMG/M metagenome (GOLD analysis project Ga0073902, IMG submission 66667) | Active sludge microbial communities from Klosterneuburg, Austria, studying microevolution and ecology of nitrifiers - Klosterneuburg... | ecosystem: Engineered > WWTP > Aerobic digester >...
CAAATATCAAGGTATTTCAAAGCCAATCATTGACAAAGTCGAGTAGTATGGGAAGTAATACATTGAAAATAAATTTGGACCTGATTTATTAAGAGATCACAATCACATGGCGCCTTATGGTAAAGCAAATATTCAACCTGAATCGAGGTTATTTAAATGATATATATATATCAAAATCATCTTCCAAAAGTCTTTACATCTGTTAAACTATATTTAACGATTCCAGAAGATCTTGCAAAAATATATAGAGTTTGATCTCTTGGGTAAACTGAATCAGTTGAACATTCGAAGATTACTTCAAAATTACTTATATTTTGAACGTTTATTCCAGTCAATACATGTGGAGCTTCGATAAATGGTGTATATGTGATTGAATAAGCTGCCTTTCCAACACATCTATTTTCATGTATGTATGACATTCCCATGGCAGTGTCTGCATTCACTGAATGAGGTGTAAATATATAGTTAGGGTTTTGTATCATCGAAGGATCATAAAAAGTATTTTGATTTGTAATTGTATAAGGTCTTTCGTTTAAAGCAAAATTATAATTATTTATTCGAGGAAGAGAAGACTTTGAAAACATGTAATTTCCACTCCAATATAAGTTTTACACATAAGCACTGTTGTCATAGTCAGGTTGATTAGAGCAAGGGTTTCCTCCGTTTCCTTTCCATGGTTGTGGGGGCCAATAGTCAATTGCTAATTTTGACCAAAATTTGGTGACGTTATTCGATAATCTGTAATGTTTTCTGGCAAATGTATATGCTTGATAATCATTCGATACAAAAAGAGCTACAATTTAATTAAGATGAGTTGAATTGCATCCAACAATATAAGTATTATTCGGAGGAGTACCTCCTGGTATTTGGTATTGATTGCTCATTTGCCAAAACGAAGCTATAATTGGTATTTATTTCACTAAAGCATTTTAAAGATACTTTTAGAGTTAAGGTGAAGCAAAGAAATATGTTTGCAATTTGTATATTATTCTTTATATAACATAACATCTTTTCTGCATTATCTTCATCCCAACTGTATCTGTTTAGCAATAATCAGAATAACCGCTTGTAAACATTGCATATGGGTCTAAAGTAATTTCCATCAAAATCGAATTTATTGATTGTAAAGGGATTAATTTAAATTGAGAAGGATCAACTAATACACCCATCACAGCTGACATTAAAGGAATTTTAAATTTCTTCCTTACAATAGGAAATTTAGTGTATGAGAATCTTCCATCCATTAAACTTGCTTGAGGAACTGTTGGAGAAATAAATGGTTAAAAACATCCTCTTGTAAAAAAAGGACAAAACAAACTATTAAAACCAAAGTTAGCGCAATTTATTGTATGTGGGGCGCTTTGGCTTGTTGCACTTTGAAAATAGAGTCCGTTATTCCAAGTACTTCTTGCTCCAGTAATATATGGAACTTTATTTTATACTGAATACGGAAATTTTTTGTTGGCTACTTACGGAGCTAAAATAATCTAAAAATTAGGAATGGACTGTGTATGCTCTGGAAACGTCTGGCTGATGTAGTTCGAATTATATTAACTTCGTATATTACTAGCATATCCAAGTAAATCTAATGACGTTTGCAAAGGAGTTTGTGCATTTGTTTAAGTTGAATTTAGTTCAGATGTTGGACATAGAAGCACATTACTATTAGTTATATGTCCTTTAGCATTTTTTGATGCAGTGAGTACTGTATTGTTTTATCCATAAATTGTGTCTCCCCAATAATTTGGCATTGTCGGAAATGTTGTTGGAAATCCATTTGTTTGAAGTCCTCCATATCTTGTCGATGCAAGTGAATTTCCTTGAGATTTAGGAAATGGCATAGTATCAAAGCTTCCATAACCAAGTCCTTAAGTAATTCTACCTTACGAAATCATTTAATTTAGGCCTACATCGTTCAAATAAGCTGCTAACACACTATAATCATTAATTCTCTAAATTTATCGATTATTTGAATAAATAACAAGTTGTTGAAAGAATGATTGTGCTGAGTTATCTATTTGAAGCAGACCAACAGGTAAATCAGTAGCATTGCATGATACTGTTATTTAAATATATGATCGATATGGATCGAAGACACCTTTTCCCATGTTCATGAAATTGAATCTAACAATATCAGTATTCACCCATTGCTTGTTGCTTGTCATGGGATCTAAATTCCACTATTTAAATATTGTTGGAAATCCTTTTGGCAAGACTTCTTCGTAAATTATTTCTTGTGGCAGTCTTTATTCAAGCATATAATAATTTTTGAAATATATTATAATTCAAATCATTCGTGTCATCCATTTTTGATTCGGATGTAATTTGCCTTATTTTTATTTTTCAAGTGCATCTTTATGATACATGTATACAAGATCGTTGAATTCTAAGCCTGGCATAAAGGCATATTTTTAGTGTAATGCTTTCAGTGTTGACCAATCTTGAACTTCTCTATATTATTTCATGAATTATTTTTGGTGCTTGAGGAATGGTGATAATTGATCCATTATAAATGAATATAAAATCACAGCTTCAAAACCTCCATACTAATTCTCGAGTAATTTTTCATAAACTTGAGAATGTCCGAAAAAAGAGTAAAAGACTGAAAAGAAAAATAAAGTAGAAAACAAAGAAAGAAGATGAAAAATAAATTATGAATTTGATTGAATAAAAATCTCAGGCAGAAGACTTCTAAAAAAACCTTGAAAAATAAATTGAAATAATGAACGACAGTGATTCTTAATAGTATCACAAGAAATCAGCCAAGAAAACATTTAGAGTCATTTTCTAAATAATAACATTGATTCCAAATATGATCAGAGCAGCTTCACCTGGATTAACTTTAGTTAATGATATGTATGATTATGCTTTGAGTTGGATGTGATCACTTTCTCTTTCTTGTTTTTCGCATTGACAAAGGCACTTAGATTATTTGTGATTCTATCATTTAATTTTCCTTTTTATTTTGCAGTACACTTTTCTTCAGTTCTTGAGCTTTTATCAATGAATTTTTCAATTATTATTAAGTTTATTAAATTGTCTTTATCATTTCTTATTCCTCTTATTATTTCCCTTATTTTGACATTGATACTGCTCTTGCAATCAAAGCACTTTTCAAATCTTTAATAATGTGAAGTGGAAGGAGTTTCTAACGCTACAATTCTTCGATATATGTATCAATCAACATTTTCTTGTATTTCAGTGGTTTATTAGAGTCAAGTATGACAGCTATTGTCATAAGTTAAGGTGTTTTTAATGCTTTTTTTATTAGTTACTTTGCAGCATATAATTTCTTTACAGCTTTTCCAGCTTAACCTACAACATATTTCCCTGTTTAAAATGCTTTTTTTATCGGTTACTTTAAAAAATTGTATGTTTTTTAAGCAGCGTTATATGTTTTTTTTGCTGCACCATATGTTTTTTTCGCAACATCATATGTTATTTAGCCGACTTTTTTAGCAACACCAGCACCTTTTTTAGCAACACCATATCCTTTCCTAACAACACTGTATCCTTTTCTGAGCCCACGCCCGATTTTTCTGACGACTGAAACTCCTTTTAAAATTCCTTTTTTTATGTTTTTAGTTTTTTATGCAAAACCCATTAAAATTTATAATATTTAAAACATCAAATAATTTCACCTTGCTATATTTGATCAAGATGTTCTCGTGATTCAGTCAAACCACGGCCTTCCTATTAAGCAATTTGCTATCGTCCCTATTCTATGTCTCTTCTTTCTCCTCTTTCTCCTCTTTCTCCTCTTTCTCCTCTTTCTCCTCTTTCTCCTCTTTCTCCTCCACCTCTTCCTCCTCTTCCTCTCTCTCTTCCTCTTTCTACTCTTTCTCCTTGTATAATTTGTTCTCTTAGGATATTTCGACGCCTTTATAATTAACGGACTTATTTTCGATTTTATTATACCATCGTCATATTTTGATTATTTCTACTTGCTTCTACTCGATTGCCTTAAGCATCATCATCTCCATTTTAATCATCGCCATCATCATCATCGCCTTCATCATTGTTATTGTTTTGTTAAACAAGAGTTCGTCTACTAGCTTATATAAGCAATTAATTTAGTTTTTAAGCAACAGATTATTACTTAAAGAGGATTTTCTTTTAAATTAAAAATAATTTCACCATGCTAATTATTTCTTATTTTTCAGCTTTTGATAATCTCATCAGTTCTTCTTTTTCAAAGAATTTGCCATCAACATTAAAGTTCAAAGTCCCAGTGGAATCTTTAACATATAAATTTGGATGTTTATTGAGTGGGATCAATATTTAATTTTCATGATACAAATAATTCGTCAAGTTCAATTAGCTTTTTTTGACGATTTTGTTCTCAACAGTTATATATTGTCGGACAAGCAATAATAATCTAACAAAACCTTTCACTACTTTAGGAACATCCATATCTTCAACGCTGACACTCATCAATATTTTTTTGATATAAAAAGAAGTAGGATTTGCTAAGAATTAATTGAATTATTTTTATGTTTCTATTCCTACTCCTTTTAATTGCGTTAATGTTCTTTCAGATTCTTGTTTGAGTGTTTAGTTTACTTGAGCGATATATTTCAATTGTTTAACATGAGAAGCTATTGCTTATGATATGACAGTTTGTATTATTTTTTCAGTTTGGAGAATTTAGTGTTATTTGTTGACAGCAAATTAACTGAACTAACCAAATTTGTAAATATTTCCATTCACATCACGCTGTACAAATCGTTATTAATTATTATTATTTTCAGGGTTGAGGTTGGGGTTGGGGTTGGGGTTGGGGTTGGGGTTGGGGTTGTTTTGAGGATTATTTTGATCATTGGCACCATCAATATTAGCTGGTTGAACATCAACTACTAATCTGCTTCTTAAAGGAAAAGATTATAATGGGTTCGCTTAATTTCTTCTATTTTATTAATTATTTCCTCTTCTAATAATTCCTCCACTACTATAATTTGCAGGTTGACTGAAAATATTTGTCGACATTATAATTAAATTATATAAATTATAATTCAAATGTTTTGTCCAAAGTAATCATCAACGATTGAAGCTATAGTCAGTATCATTACAATGGTGAGCAGTGTGATTGGAACATGGATAATGTATAGAATATATGTAAATAATCCAACTGAAACGTAAAAGAGTAAATGATTGTTCGATAGACATTTATTTAAAAGAATAACTTTATAGAATATATGAATAAATCAAAGCAAACATTACGATTATGAATCATTCAACATTCATTTAACTTAGATATTATTTTGATTTTTCAATAGATCCATCTAGATCTTCGCAATATTTATAAGCTTCATTTATTAAATTTATAGCTTAATTTATTCTTCCCAAAACTCTTTCGCCCAAATTTTCATTAAGCAATTCTCTTAAAATAAATATTACTTTAATCATTGAACTCAATAATTGAGTTTTCTGATCTTCAGTATTGCGAATAATTTCTGATACACTTAAAAATAAAGTTCTTATTTGCTTTAATCTTTAAGGGTCTATTGAAGTACTGATTGTCTCGAAATCATCTTTCATGAATTTTGGAACCGTATCTCTGTACCAACTATACCATTTTTTACTTTCTGTTTCAGTAGATTAGTTCATCAATTTTTCAATTTCTGATCTTTGTTTTTTTAAGTTATTAAATCTTTCTTTTTCATACTGCTGTAAAGGAAGATCTATAATTTAAGCTTAAATAGCATTTTGATGTGACTATATAGCTTTTTTCTTTGATTAAAACTCTTCCAACTATTTTTTTAACGATTCTATTTCTATCAGCCATGTCTGCTTCATGTTATAAGCAACTCCTTTTTTAGCATAGTGTTGTTATGCATTTTGTAAACTTGCCTTCAATCTCTGAACAATTCGATCATAATAAACATTTTAATCAAATAAAAGTTATTTTCTTCTTGCAAAGAATTCATATGATCTCATATTTTTTATTTTAAAATAATGGATATCGTACATTATTTGTGCTTTTTTCCGTTCTAAATATTCCTCGAACCTTTTTTTTTCATGCTCATGAAATTTATTAGGTAATACTCTACTTTAATGTTTACCTTTTACCAGTTCAAAATAAAGTCCTTTGTTTGGATCTTACTTGATTTTTTACAAGCTTTAAAACAAATCATCTACTTCTTTATGAACTTAATCAGCTGTCTTTAGTTTTGTCGGAATCCTTTTTTTTCTTTTTTTAATTAATGTTTATTAAGAAGCTTTATCAAGATCTTCTTGATTCAACTTTCTTGATAACACTGATATTGGTTAATCGACTTATTTAAAACCACGTTTAAAAGGACTTTATCTAATAACTTATTTAATAACTTCTTTAGGAACTATAACTTATTTAATAACTTCAACTGGAACCTCTCTGATAACCTCTCTGACAACTTCAACTGGAACCTCTCTGATAACCTCTCTGATAACTTCAACTTCTCTGATAACTTCAACTTCTCTGATAACTTATCTTATTTATACAGCTCTTTAAATTCTTTAATCTAAGACGGGTATCTGGATGACATTTTACATAACATTTATTTATTGTGGCTTTATTTGAATTTCATCTGTTTTCTTAAAGTCTAGCTTAACTCTTTTTTTAGGTTTTTAATCTTACTCTAGCATTTGATCAAAGTTATTCTGATTTTATTTTATTGTATTTATTGTCTCTTTTAGTGCTAATTTAACAACTTAAATTCTATCAACTTTCTGAAAGAAATAAAATAAAGGATAATATCCTATATTTAAAGGGGTTTGTATTTTTTAAAGCGTGATAGTTGCTCTAAGTGATTAATAATATTTATCCATGTAATTCATAACAATTTCAGAAAAGAAAAGCGTATTTTCTGTCGCATAACAAAGAATCTGAATCGCAAAAAAAAATGATAGAGGAATAGAATATTTGTCTTGCCACATTTGTAAGAATCTTATTACTTCTTTCTGTTTTGCTATAAGCGGATAAGGTCCGTATGGTTAAATTAGCTTTTTTTAGTTGATGATGTTTTTAAACAAAAAGAACCCAAATTAATAAATATTCATGCTGTTTAGATCGAATCTCATTTGCAAAAGATCATCAAAAGTTAGAAAGTTTTCATTAGTTTATCTTAGTTGTTTGTCATATTAGTACTTCATTTCTTCGAAAGTCAGTGTAAGGTTTAAATATTAGATATATACATTACTCATCTTTTATTTTGCTAATGTAGTAATTTTCTAAGTCACTGTTTATTAATTGTGTCGCAAATTTTAAATATATTATTTAGCGTACGCTATCATCATATTCTTTTTCTATTGAGGTGTAAATTAATGATATTAGTTTCTTTTAACTAATCGCGCATGCGACTTTGGTAACTAAAATTAATTCATTACATCGTCAAAACTTTCACCACCCCTCATTAATTCTTATTTCTTTAAATCAGAGATTTATCGCATTTCATAGAGTGCTTCAATATATTGAACACCTAAATGCTTCTAAAATGCATATTAAGATAGTATATCATAGTCTACTTACATTAAATCATTTCGAACTGTATCCACCTGAAAAAATTACATTTTAGCAAGTTGGTTTGATTATTAAACCGTGAGTTTATCATAGTACTTTCTAAAGATGCTATGGTAAGTTTATCGTAAAGATCTGGTTTATTATTATTTCTGTCTATATGATTTTAAATATGCTGTCTAGAGCATTTTAAACTATTTCAATAAAACTGATAATTTATTATTCACAGCTTGTCTTAAAATTTCATTATGAGTTCGATCTTTAGTGATTACATTTTCAAAGAACATCGTTCTTGCATAATATTCATCTTTCTATTTTAATTTTAAGTTTTTAATATACTTGACTGTAGCTAGCTATTTTTCAAGATATTTTTTATCATTTTTTGTCCCATACGGAAATATAAAATCAGCAAAAGAAAAATATATTTGAAATGTTTACGTGATCAGAAATGGTTTTGAAAAAGTAAAGAAAGTCCTTTATCTTGCCTTTAAATAAATCTAAGGAGTATCTGAGTTCGATAACCTAGGATTTACTTGAATCTCTTCGTACAAATCTTTCATTTCTTTTAGTATATAGAAAAGTGTTAATAAACTTAACTTCGCCACATAAAATATTTATTGAAGTAAAAAGTGTTTTACTAATTGATGTGTTTTGCTAGACAATGATCGAGTCACCATGAATGCTTCATATAAATTTTAAGTAGCTTCAATTATAAGTGAACATCTCACGATTATTTCTTTCAAAATCTATTAATTTGGAGCAAGTTGCATATTCAACATTGACAATCTCAAAGATTTTTACAAAATGCTGGCAATGGACTTTATTGCAGGATAAATTGGAGTTGTTATTTAGAGATTTGAAGTGGTACAATTTGACCAAAATACTTTCGCATTTTTAACGAATTTATCATATTATGTCAGAGGGAATTCGTCTAATTTAAATTTCAATGCACTTTTCACAATTTAAATAGCTTCTGAACTAGATTTTGCTAAAATAAATTTTCTTTAAGAAAAAAGTAATTATTGAAAGTTTGTTAACTCCTTAGCAAATGTATCATTATCAAGCTAACCGGTTAAGATTCTTCTCATTGAAATATCTTCATTTATTTAAAAAAATGAAATAAAATATGGAGTAATATTCATTTTCAATTTTTTCGCGATTGACTGTCGAATGTAATAATTCAGCCATCTTTTATAAGTCAGTTTTTTTAAGAGAACTTCATATTGACCTGGTTAATAGTCGTCAGCTACATTTTGCTTTAGTCTTTATTTTATCTGCGAAAGAGGAATTAATTAAATATCATTAATCATATTTTGGTAGTTTTAATACAAAGCTAACTATTGATTGAGCTACTTTTGTTATTGAAAAGTGTAAGGAACTTAGAATAATCTTTATTTATTTTTTTTTAATGATGTGAACATTATAATAATTATAATTTTGAATGAGTGATATTTTCTTACTTGCGCAAAAAGAAGCATTGAAGAAAATGGCAGAGCTATCGCCAGTCAAACCTAAATATTAAAAAATTGAAAATGACTTCGGGCCTTCTCAAATGACTAACATATTTGATGAAATAAAAGATCTTCAAAAAAGAAAGAAAATAAAGAAAAGGTGAATCAAGCTGCCAATGATCGTGAATATTATGTTATGTTACTATATATATCTGCTATCCTGGGATCATTATGAGCTTCTATGAGCATACGAGTTTCTTCAATTTGTTGATTATATGCATGTAACTTCATCTGCTTTAAATCTAATTATCTGTCATCATCGTTGACTATTGAAAAGAATAAAGGTTTTTAAGGTATGAGTTATCGTGAATTCACATACGCAGCTAGTGTCTCACGTAAGTTATTTGTTAGTTTCTTTTGACATTATCTTAAATATTATACATCAGATTTTTCTGGCTCCTTTTTGCTTTCAATGAATTTGGAATATCCTTGAACAATTTAATTTGTTTGATATTTAATGATTTAATCAACATCATGCACGAAATGGCCATCAAATGGGTTCAAAAGAAGAGTAATAACAGCGTCTTCTTTGATCATAAATCCGAAATTCTTTTCAATAATTCTCATAACAAACTCTAAAATACTTTAAAAAAAAAAGAAAGTCGCTTATTCTTTGTTTTCTGGAAGTAGATTAAATCCTCCCTTTATTTTTTTTAGATAATTTTTGTAGAGATTTTTGTGAATTTGAAAAATATCGTCTTTCTTTAAAGTTTAAGAAACAAAATCGTGTACGTAAACTCCAGAAGGCATTTTGATAAATTTTTTAGTAAAAATATCAATTTAAAATTCAATTTATATTAATTTCTTCATTTCTTCTAACACTATTGTCCGAACGATTGGTATCACAGACAATGAAGCTAGTTTTTTATCATCGAAATTAAATATCTTTTCATAGTCATAAACTTTAATTGAATTCAGTTTATTGAAAATATCTTTATTGAATTTCTATGATCTTGATGTTAATCTTTGTATATTCTTATTTTGCTGAACAGCTTCGTTGAGGTTTTACATTAGTTTTAAGCGACTCTAATGAGGTAATCTATGAACTATCGACGTTCCGATTCTTTAAAGGTGTGACTATGAGTCTAACATTGTTTCCATTTCTTCGTCAATCATTTGTAGTAATATTATAATTTTTATATAATTTCAAAAAATAACATGCATCCATATATAGTCTTCTATCTATGTATTCAAATAAACCTTCAAGATTGCTCAAAAATCTATGTCCTTTAAGAAAATGAAATTCATAGTTCATATGAAATTATCAGTAAATTTACACAATCATCATTTCATCAACATAATCAAGACAACACACAAGTTTATTTGCTAGAAGAGATTAAGTAATATCAACATAATCAAGACAACACACAAGTTTGTTTGCTAGAAGAGATTAAGTAATATGAGAAAGGAATCGTTGAGAAATAAAGTTCTTTTTTCTGTCAAATTCTATTGAACGTCTGAAAAAATTGATTAAAATAAAACAATGTATTAAACTAATTTAGATTCATATAATCATTTCTCATTCTCATTATCTTCTTATTGGTCTTCTTATTGGTCTTGCCTTTCTACTTTTCTTTAATGATTTTATTTAGTTACTTTTCTCACAATCGAGTTTCACCAAAGATTTCACTTTTTCTTTCCTTTTTTCTCTACAATCAACACAAAACTATGCTCTCTTTTCATCTTGAATCTTGTTGTGAATCGCACAAAATCGAGATTCTTTTTCTTTTTCAAGTTTTTCATTTTCAACAATCTCACGCGCTCTCCTCATCAAAATCATCTTTGATCTACGATTGATCATTTTAAAACTTCTGCGAATCCTCATTTATTTTACTTTTTACGCTTCTTA
>Ga0073902_10002000_pt1 | contig 10843 bp, 10 predicted proteins | sample KloWWTmeKNB19Kit_FD_66667 | JGI IMG/M metagenome (GOLD analysis project Ga0073902, IMG submission 66667) | Active sludge microbial communities from Klosterneuburg, Austria, studying microevolution and ecology of nitrifiers - Klosterneuburg... | ecosystem: Engineered > WWTP > Aerobic digester >...
GGACAAGCATTGGAAGAGAGATAACTTACTTTACCACTACAGGAATGATAATGTCAATGTCGGTTTCGCCACCTGCATTGGTGATATCACCCGACATTACATATTGAGCAGTTTTATCAGGCATATGCCTAAGTATTATATTCAACTTTTCACTTTCCGCTCCTCCGGAAGACAATTTGAATCTTAACCCTATAGGATGATTCATCATATCTTCATCATCATAAGAAAATTCCAGCCCAGATCCTGGTCCAGTGAGATAGAAAAATTGATGCTCAGCACTTTCTTCAGCTATTTCTGAGGTAATATTTGCAGTGGGGGTGACCAGTGTATTGAACAGCGCGATATAGCAGGTAAAATGCTCTCCTGAAGGGATAAAGAGTGTATCCGCCACCGGCTCCTTAGTTCCTTCTCCATCTTCGTCAAAATACCGTACTTCATATGATTTCCCCTTGGAATCGGTGAGATGTAGTTCGATTCGATTTATTATTTCTTCCTGGTTGATAGGCCTCGGTTTTTCACATGCATAAATCAATAATAGGAGAATAATCGAAGACAATATTATGGATGGTTTTATGAACATTGATTAGAATCTTATGATTGAAAATTAAATAGCATTTTTAGTGAAAGGCTCCGTCCTGACTCTGATTTGGAAAAATATCGAAGTCGATCCAAATAATTACTGTATGCTATATTGAAGATATTTTTTAGTTCGAGATCTAATATTAGCTTATTGTTCCTTGACTTATATCGCGTACCTAACCCAAATAGGTGGTATTCGGCAGGTGGAGGTGAAAACACATCCGCCTCGTCATATCTTTTTTGCCTGGCAGTATAGCCCCAATTGACAGAAAAATCATAGTGACTCTTGTTGGTTATTGACTTATTAATCGACCACGTCAAAGACAGGCGATTCGAAAATGGAGGTATCATGGGCAAACCCATCTTTGTGGTTTTATTAACCGCATATAGATAGTCTGACTTTTCTTCGATCAATAAAGCAGGAGTTAAAATAAATTTGGTAGAGACATCAGCTCCAAAGAACTGTGCGTCTGACTGGGTGTATTGGTACTTCAACTTAGCCCCTGCAATGGTAATAATCGAGCCTTCAGGACGCAAATAAATAAAGTTCTGCACTGAATTGTGGTAGATATTAGCAACGAATGATAACCTATTCAGATTATTCTTTTCTATGCTGAGGATTGTCTTCAGCGCTCTTTCAGACCGAAGGTTCGGATTGCCCACTTCGTATGAAGCGGCACTGATATGGACACCATTACTGTACAGCTCATTGATATCCGGAGGTCGAAAGCCCATGCCGGAGTTAAATGTAAAAATTAGTCCAGAATGATTCTGGTACCGGATGCTTGCTGAAAATGTACCATTGAAATATTTTTTTCTATCGGTGATCAGATCATTGGTAAGTGTATAATATATGGAATAATAATTGGTAAAATCCCCTCGTCCACCTACCTCAGCAATAATATTTTTATGATACCATTTTTCTATGATGAAAAGCCCCCCATTGATCTGATGATACCAGGGTATCAGGGGGAAACGATCTGTCTTATTGTCATTTTGATTGTGTTGGTGCATGAAAGCCATTCCCCATTGTCCACTAAATGCATTTGACCATGTATGATCCTCTACGATCTCTAGTTGTGTAGTAAGCAGATCCATATTGACAGCGGGTATATTAGATCTTCCGCCCCGCCTTATGTCAAACTCCTTCCTGTTATTCCATTGAAAGGAACCATTTAGCCTGATGATTTGATTGGCATTTAGCCGATAGGAATTATTATAAATAGCGCTGGTATGAAGCACTTTTTGACTTGGAGGCGCTATGCCAAAGGTAAAGGGCCTGATTATAGTCGGCCTAGATAATTCCAAGGCGTGTTCTAAATCTGCCTGACTGCCTATTTGGGTAGAAAGCAGTAGAGCGGAGCTGGTATATTGAGTCATCAATGTGATTCTATGAAACCATTTATCTTGTAAGAAGGTGCACATGAAACCTGCACTAACGTTTTCTCCTCCTGTATTCGACAGTACAAAATCTGGCGCGTGGGAGTCTCCGTAGCGTGTTATACCTGCAGCTAATTTCCAGCCTCCTTTATCCTGTGCTCTGAAGCCTCTTGCCAATTCCAGGCTGATAGATCCTCCGGGAGCATTAGTGCTGGCGCCTAGATGAATAGTTCCATCGAGTTGCTGGCCTGTATATGGAATTGATGGCTCTATTACGATAGTACCACCGAGCGACTTTGCACCATATCTGATAGCTGATACACCCTTGACTACCTCGACATCATCAAACAATAAAAGATTGACACTAGGTGCATGTTCACTTCCCCATTGCTGATCTTCCACCTTCGATCCTTCTACCAGTATTCCTATTCTGGAGCCAAACATGCCATGGATAATCGGCTTTTCAATATTTGGTCCGGTAGTGAGTGAGTTCACTCCGGATATGGATCGCAGATTTTCAGTTAAGGTCCCATTTTTGGAAAGATTGAGTTCAGTGCGATTGATTTTTTCATGTGGAGCGACCGGCCTTTTATTTGATTTGGCCTGTATGTTCACCTGGTCCAACTGCCTCACATGATGTTCCAAAGCGATATCTAATTGTATTACCCCTTTGTCCACTGTGATCTTTCGGATTATTTCTTCACAATCGATATGTGTAACCTTTAGTGTGATGGTGCCAGGGCATACATTCCTAATGATATAGTTTCCCAGACTATCTGTTAGTGACCCCTGATCTGTGCCCATGATAATAATAGAGGATAACTCAAGTCCTGACCTATCATGTTCGTCATAGATCCGACCTCTTATAGTTGACTCGCAGGACTGTGCTGTTAGTCCCTCCATAGATCCAAATAATATGAGGATAATTAATACTCTCTTCAACATATAAATTCTGATGCGGCGAAGATAGTAATTGTTACATTGTTGCAATAAATTATTAATTTTGAGACCATAAATAAATATAATGCTCCCCGAAAGTATCCTAGACAGGCATAAGCTAAGGAAGACTTCAATCAGGCTGGCTTTGTTGCGATACTTGAGTAATAAGCATAGGGCTGTAAGCCAATCTGAATTGGAAGATTATTTTAAGGCAGAAAACCGGGTGACTATCTATCGAGTATTGAAAGATTTTGAAAGGAAAGGTATGATCCACCGGGTGCTACATACAGAGCAGGGAAATTTATTTGCGCTCTGTCGGGATTGTCATCATTTGACAGCGCATCCGGAAGAGCACGCACACTTCAAGTGTACCGATTGTAGTAAGGTATATTGTATGCCTAAAGTAAAATTACCTTCATTATCTCTGCCAAATGGTTTTGTGCCAAAAGTCTTCGTATATCATATACTTGGTACATGCAATCATTGTAGCCAAGCTTCCTAAACAACTGTAACCTTTGTGAATTGTTATACCTTTGAAAAATTGGTTTTTTTAATATGAATACTAATGAGCTTTTAGATAAATCTTTAGATCTGCAGTGGTTGACACCTGAAGAAGGTGTATTTCTCTTTGAAAATGCGCCAACAGCGCAACTAATGGATACTGGCAACCAGCTTCGGCAATACCATGTACCAGGTGACACAGTCACCTGGATCATAGACCGGAATTCAAATACGACCAATGTGTGCGTAGCTAATTGTAAGTTTTGCAATTTTTATAGAGTACCTGGCCATCCTGAGCAATATATTACCTCTATCGAAGAATATAAAGTTAAGATTGATGAGCTCTTTGAGTTAGGTGGCGACCAATTGCTGTTACAAGGGGGACATCACCCTGCACTCGGATTACAGTTTTACGTTGATTTGTTTCGGGAACTGAAATCTTTGTATCCCACCTTAAAGCTGCACGCTCTCGGACCACCTGAAATAGCACATATTGCTAAGTTGGATAAGCTTACCCATCATGAAGTATTGTCGCGTCTTAAGGAGGCAGGCCTGGATTCATTACCAGGAGCAGGAGCGGAGATATTGTCCGATAGAGTTCGCAGGCTGATAAGCAAGGGCAAGTGCGGTGGGCAAGAATGGTTGGATGTGATGCGCGCGGCCCATCAGATAGGGCTCACTACTAGTGCCACCATGATGTTTGGTCACGTTGAGACCAACCTGGAACGAATGGAGCATTTTGCCGCACTCCGACAGGTCCAGTCTGAAAAACCATCTGGGGCAAAGGGATTCTTGGCATTTATACCCTGGCCTTTCCAGGATGAATCCACTATGCTCCGCAAACTAAAGCGAGCCCGCAATAATTGTACTGGTGATGAATATCTTCGTATGATAGCTATGAGCAGAATTATGCTACCTAATGTAGTGAATGTGCAAGCTTCTTGGTTGACAGTAGGTAAGAAGGTAGGACAGTTGAGTCTGCACTCAGGTGCCAATGACTTTGGAAGTATCATGATCGAAGAAAATGTTGTTTCCGCCGCCGGTGCCGCTTTTCGTTTTACTGCGGATGGGATTCAGAAAGCTATACTGGAAGCCGGATTTACGCCAAGACTTCGTGATCAGCAATACAATTTCCGAGAGATTCCTGCAAACATCAGACAACAGATTTTGGACACCCAGACGATGATTGTAGATTGAAAGAAAATTAATATTTAGGGTTAACAGTGCCTTAACATAGCAGCAACAATTTGGAAAGGGTTTTATACGCTTTATATTCAAATTAATAAAAATGAAAAAAGTATTTTTAATCTTATCCATTGTACTATTTGCAGGATTATCTGCTTTTAGTCAAGCTACCCCGAAAGCAACTTCAAAAGACGCCAAGGAAATGAAAAAAGACGCTGACCACAAGGCGAAAGACTCTGAAAAAGAATCTGCCAAGGCTCACAAGTCTAGGAAGGCTGCTAAGCATAGTGCTCATAAGGCCAAGCATTCAGCAAAAAGTGCGGACATGAAAGCTAAAAAAGCAGATCAAACAGCGACTACTTCAATGCAAAAGTCAACTAAAACTCCAAAAGCGGACGTTAAGTAATTCGGGAAATCCAATTCTAGATAGGGCTGCAGGGTAAATCTTGCAGCCCTATCTTTATTTTTTGACATAATACAGTCATTTAATTCAGAATATGATAAACACTATAGCTTTTAATTCATTTATTAAGATATGGAACAAAAAGATTTATTTGACAAATTTTTAGAAAGGTTTGAGCCTGCCTCATTTCCATTGACACTTGCTTACGATGTGACCTCAATGGAATCTTTTTCGAGTGAACCATTACCAGCTGTATTAGTGGATTTATTTATTTCAGACGACGAAAATTTTGAACCGCGAAGTGTGGAAGGAGACTTTAATGAATATGCTCCCGTATTTAAGTATGAATTAAATGAAAAATATCATGCTTGTATTATTTGGAAAGCAGGTTTGGGAGTATATGAATACTTCCTCACGATTTATGATTTGGAGGGGAATATTATTGAGTCAGATGCTATAGCAGGTACCTACTTCGACCCCAAAGAACCCAATCATAAACTTGAATATCAGGTATGTGAATTTACCACCGCTGATAAGGCAATAATTATTAAAGGTATCCTGACTTCTCAGGAAGAAGCATTTGATCCGACCAATTCTCAGAAATATTTACTTGAAATTTCTGATATTGGAGAGTTTAAATACACCATCATTCCAAGCATATAGAATGTCAAAAAATCAACACCCATCTATAAAAGGCAGAAAATTAGATTATTCGGACCTTAAGATGGCCACTTTTCGTGAATTGAGAAAAAGTCCTCATCGTAATTTCTCTGCTCCTCAATTGCTCAAAGCGCTTAAGATAAGCAATACTAAAGCTGAGATGAGTACGATGTTGATCCAACTGAAAAAAGAAGGTAAGATAAAGGAAGAAGGGGATGGTATCTATAGGGTACTTAAACTGTCAAGTAATAAAGTCTACACAGGTGTAGTAGATATGACCAGATCGGGTGCCGGATATATCAAAGTAGAAGATAAAGAAAAAGACATTTACGTGCCTGGAAATTTCTTAAATGGAGCTCAGGACGGTGATGTAGTAAAAGTAGAAGTAATACCCGGACGTGGTCGGAGAAATCCGGATGGTCGGGTTCTCTCAGTTTTAAGAAGAGCACGATCTACTTTTATGGGTAAGTACTTTGGAAATGAGCGTCGGGGTTATGTATTGCCTTTTAAAGCAAGAGAGGGTTTTGAAATCACCATTTTTGAGGAAGATAAGTATGAGGCGACAGAGGGTGATATTGTCTTAGTAGATGTTATTCAGTGGCCTGACGCCAAGCAAAGATTTACCCGCGGTAGGGTGATTGAGGTCTTGGGACAGCAGAATTCATCAGATCTTCAGATGAAATCTATATTAATTCATCAGGGATTTAACTTGCATTTTTCAGAAGCTGCATTGGCAGAAAGCGAGAGTATCTCACCGGAGATCTCTCAGACTGAGATTAGTAGGCGACGTGATATGCGTACAGTCACTACTTTCACCATTGACCCTATCAATGCTAAGGATTTTGATGACGCTCTTTCGTATCATAAGCTTGAAAATGGAAATCTGGAAATAGGAGTTCACATAGCCGATGTAACCCACTATCTTCAGCCCGATGGCGCTCTGGATAAAGAGGCTTATGAACGCAGTACTTCAGTATATCTGGTGGATAGAGTATTGCCTATGCTTCCTGAAACCCTATCTAATGATTTATGTTCACTTCGGCCTAATGAAGATAAACTGACATTCTCAGTGGTCTTCGAACTAGATAGTAATGATAAAATAGTCAATACCTGGTTTGGTAAGACGGTAATTAATAGTGATCGACGCTTTACTTATGAGGAAGCGCAACAAGTTATTGTAACAGGTGAAGGTGATTATGTAGATGAGGTCCGGAACTTGAACCAAATCGCTCAAAAACTGAGTAAGGAAAGATACAAACATGGGGCAATTTCATTTGAATCTGATGAAGTAGTATTCCGCCTTGATGAAGATGGCTATCCTGTACAGATTTATGTGAAAGAACGAATGGAAGCTCATATGCTTATCGAGGACTTCATGTTACTAGCCAATAGATCAGTAGCTGAATATATTCACAAAAAAGGAGCCTCAGGTGAGATTCCATTTATCTATAGAGTCCATGATTTACCCAATGAGGATAAATTGGCAGATTTTGCAAAATTTGCAGCTGAGCTCGGGTTCAAAATGGATATAAGTAATCCCACCGCTATCGCAAGGTCTCTCAATGCGCTGGCTAAAAAGGCTGAGGATGATGAGACGCTGAAAGTATTAACGCCATTAGCCATTCGCACTATGGCAAAAGCTGAGTATACCACGAAAAATATAGGGCATTATGGTCTGGGTTTTGAGGATTATTCTCATTTTACTTCACCCATCCGCCGATATAGTGACGTGATAGCCCACAGATTATTGTTTAAAAATCTAGGTGATGAAGTCTTTCGTGCAAATAAAGATGAGTTGGAAGCAAAATGTAAGCACATCTCAGCTCAAGAGCGCAAAGCTATGGATGCTGAGCGCGAGTCCATCAAGTACAAGCAGGTAGAATACATGACTAAATTTATTGGTAAAGACTTCGAAGGTATCGTAGCCGGCTTCCATGATAAGGGGATTTTTATTGAATTAGTAGAAAATCTATGTGAAGGAATGGTTCGTTTCGACCGTTTTGGGGAAGGTTATACACTGGAAGAAGGTAAGCTCCGTGCCATAGGAGATCGCTCAGGCCGGATTATTAAGATGGGTGACAAGCTTATGGTCCGTATCTTAGACACTGATCTAGAAAAACGCCAGATAGAGCTAGACATAATTTAGATAGTTATGTCCTTTGCCTGGTAAATATGACTACTTTTGCGCTCTGAAAGAGAGCTTATGGCGTCATTAATCAAACTTGAGATATTTTGGAGTACACTCGCGATCTGTATTTGCTTATTGGTCGTATCCCCTATTTTTCTTAATACCACTTATTACCCTTTTTATATTGACAATATTTTGTTTGTGTTTGTCTTTATCACCATCATGCGGCTCATGATATTTGTCAGTACCAGTTTTCTGTCACTTCATACTTACATTAAATTGATCTTTATACTCGCAAGCGCTTCTGTAATTTTCTATTTAATCTCAAGACTTAACAATTTTAATACTTATATTGATAACTATGGTTGTGTTCCTTTCCTTGGACATCTTTCGGATGCGGAAATGACAACCTTAGGTACTTACGTAATAAATGAAATGAATTTCTTTGGAATTGGAGCTGTTGCGGCCAGTATCATTTTTCCTTTCTTTTTGGTACGTAGTATTTGGATGAAACGTAACAGAGGTAGACATATTTAAAGAGTAATGAGTGCAATAAAACCGTTATTTATAGTACTGGAAGGCATCGATGGAAGTGGCAAAAGTACACAATTAGAAATGCTATACGAGCGCATGCGTACTGAACATATACCTGTAATTCTCACGCATGAACCTACTGATTTTTCTACAGGTAAGTTCATCAGAAGAGTTTTAGCTGCAGAGGAAGTTGTAACCCCCGCTACTATGGCAGGATTGTTCTTGGCTGATCGACTGGAGCACATTACTCACCCGGAGATGGGATTGCTTAGACGCATGGAGGAAGGAATGAATGTATTATCAGGTCGATACTATTTTTCCAGTATGGCTTTCCAATCTGAGTATGTTTCTATGTCATGGCTTGCAGCAGCTAATGCACTTTGTAAATCAAAATTGAAAGCAGATTTCACTTTTTATATGAATCTCGATCCGGATATTTGTTATGCACGCTTACTGGCCGGAAGGACACACTTTGATATATATGAGAATCCTGAAAAATTACATCTGACGCACGGAAAATACATGGAAGCTTTTGATCATTATGGACAGGATGAAAATATCATTATGCTGGATGCGGATAAGACAGCAGAACATATACATCAGGAGATTTGGAATTATTTATTTCCAAGCCAATCAACTTAATTAAAGTTTTTACCACCTCGCTGCTGATATTCTTCTATTAGATTTACGATTAATGCAGTCCAGCCGGTCTGATGAGATGCGCCCAGTCCCATGCCTGTATCGCCGTGAAAGTATTCGTGGAAGAGAATTAATTCATTTTTACTTTCATTATAAAATGAATTATATCCCGCATATACCGGACGATCTCCATTATTATCCGGTGTGAATATAGAGACTAACCTTTCAGTGAGTTTAAATGCGACGTTCTCAAGTGAATATTTATCTCCTGATCCTACAGGAAATTCAATCTGAAATGAATCTTGGTAAAAATCGGCGTATTTATATAGTGACTTGATCAGAAGATAATTTAGAGGCATCCAGATGGGTCCACGCCAGTTAGAATTACCGCCATACATATCGCTGGTAGACTCCCCAGGATCGTATTCTATCATATAGTTTACACCTTGAAGATTCAGTTGATAGGGATGGTCTTTATAATACCTGGAGAGCGATCGAATACCAAAATCGGAGAGAAATTCACTTTCATCTAGAAGCGAAGTAAGAATAGCACACAATTTTTCTTTATTGACCATCGACAGCATCATTTTCTTTTGATCGCTGGTTTCACTATTGGGTAAATAGGATTTGTGATAATTACGGTACTTTTCAAACCATTTCATTCGCTTTAGAAAATCAGGCAACTTGTCTAAGACTTTATTATCGAATACAGTAACAGCAAACAATGGAATCATGCCTACTACACTTCGTATGCGCAAGGGTAATTTATCCTTTTGATTGATGAAGAGTACATCATAGAAAAATTGATCCTCCTCATTCCATAGGTCTAATTCATTAAGTGCCTCACCGATAATGACAAAGTGCTCGTAAAACTTGGTCGCAGCATCTTCAAAGGTAGAGTCAGTAAGTGCTATCTCAAGTGCCATCTCCATCATATTGAGCGCATACATCCCCATCCAACTGGTACCATCTGATTGCTCCAGGATTATATTATCACCTAACTTAGCATTTCTATTGAAAATACCAATATTATCAAGACCTAGAAAGCCACCTTCGAATATATTATTACCATTGTGATCCACTAGGTTGACCCACCACGTAAAATTGATAATTAACTTTTGGAAAATTAACTTTAAAAAATCTACATCTGCCTTTCCATAAATTGATTTTTCTGTTCTGTATATTTCAAGAGCGGCAAATGCGTGAACAGGGGGATTTACATCATTAAAGTCCCATTCATAAGCTGGTAGTTGGCCCTTCGGATTCATATACCATTCTCGCATTAACAGGAGCATTTTGTGCTTGGCATACACCGGGTCAACCATAGCAATTGTGATACACTGAAAAGCGGTGTCCCAGGCAGCGTACCAGGGAAATTCCCATTTATCCGGCATAGCAAGTACGTCCTTATTCTTAAGATATTTCCAGTCCTTATTTCTGCCTTGTTTGCGCTGTGGAGTAATGGGCGTGATCCCATCAGAGCTATTAAGCCACCACTCTATATCATAATAGTAAAACTGGCGATTCCACAATATACCATTCAGAGCCTGTTCTTTTATAGTGTTTATCGCTGGTGAGGAGGGTGCTAACAGATCCTTGTAGTATTCTTTTGCTTCTTGCTTTCGTAGTTCAAAGACGGATTCAAAATCTTTTGAAAAAGGTGCATCATGTGCATGTTTGGACAGCCTAAATTCAAGCGTAGTTGTTTGCTTGCTTTCTATCTCAAGCCGATACACTGGTGAAGCTTTTGTGCCGACGTTGGCTAAGTTTACTGCTTCCTTATTATTACGGATGATGGCTTCATGAAAACCATCCTTTACAAATTTAGATTTATTGGGCTTGCCAAAGAGTCGTTGGAAATTTGTCTCATTATCTGTAAATAATACTTCATCAGT
>Ga0073902_10002002_pt1 | contig 10835 bp, 9 predicted proteins | sample KloWWTmeKNB19Kit_FD_66667 | JGI IMG/M metagenome (GOLD analysis project Ga0073902, IMG submission 66667) | Active sludge microbial communities from Klosterneuburg, Austria, studying microevolution and ecology of nitrifiers - Klosterneuburg... | ecosystem: Engineered > WWTP > Aerobic digester >...
TGCGGTCGATATCAGAAAAATCGAGCCCCGGATCGACGCCCTGCGAGTAGAGGTTCAGGGCGAGCGTGACCAGATCGACGTTTCCGGTGCGCTCGCCGTGGCCGAACAGGCAGCCCTCGACCCGTTCGGCGCCGGCCATGAGCGCGAGTTCGGTGGCGGCGACGGCGCAGCCGCGGTCGTTATGCGGGTGCACGCTGAGGATCACGCTGTCGCGGCGGGCGAGATGGCGATGCATCCATTCAATCTGGTCGGCGTAGACGTTTGGCGTCGATACCTCGACGGTCGCCGGCAGGTTGAGGATCACCTTGCGAGCGGGCGTTGCGCCCCAGGCTTCGGTCGCCGCGTCGCAGATCTCACGGGCATATTCGAGTTCGGTGGCCGAGAAAGTCTCCGGGCTGAACTCGAGCGTCCATTCGGTTTCGGGGCGGGCAGCGCAGAGTTCGCGGATCTGGTGCACGGCATCGACGGTCATTAGCACCACGTCCGCCTTCTGCATCGCGAATACCGTCTCCCGGAAGAGGGGTGAGGTCGCAGAGTAGACGTGCACGATGGCGCGCTTTGCGCCGGCCAGCGATTCGATGGTGCGCGCGATCAGCGCCGGGCGAGCCGGGGTCAGCACCTCGATCGTCACGTCGTCGGGGATGTGCCCGTTCTCGATGAGGGTGCGCACGAAGCTGAAGTCGGTCTGCGATGCGGCCGGAAAGGCGACTTCGATCTCCTTGAAGCCGATCTTGCAGAGCATCCTGAACATGCCGAGCTTGCGCTCCGCGTCCATCGGCTCAAAGAGGGCCTGGTTGCCGTCGCGCAGGTCGGTGCTCATCCAGACCGGCGCCCTGGAGAGGGTCTTGTCCGGCCATGTCCGGTCGGCGAGGCGGACGGGCGGGAAGGGGCGGTACTTGCCGGTGGTCTTCATATTTGAATCGTTCACGCGCGAATGCGGTTCAGTTGCGGCAGTTTAAGGGGGGCAACGAGGTGAATAATTGCGAATGACACGAAGTTTCACTGAATGAGGGCAATCGGATTGCGCACGTATAGCGTTTAAAGCAATATACTTGTGCCTGTTTCACATATGCCGCAATCTGGAGCTGAAGACGATGGAACTCGATCGTTATGACCGCCGCATTCTCGAGGTGCTGCAGGCTGACGGCCGCCTCGCGAACCAGGAGCTGGCCGAGCGTATCGGGCTCTCGCCCTCGCCTTGTCTGCGTCGCGTGCGCGCGCTGGAGGAGGCCGGCGTGATCACCGGCTATCGTGCCCTTGTAGATGCCCGGAAGCTCGGCCTGTCGCTGATGGCGCTCCTGCACATTTCAATGGACAAGCACACGCCGGAGCGTTTCGCCAACTTCGAGAAAAAAATCGCCGCGCGGCCGGAAGTGCTCGAGTGTCTGCTCATCACCGGCCAGGAGGCGGACTATCAGCTGAAGGTGATCGTGCGCGACATGGACGCTTACCAGGAGCTGCTGCTGAACCGGATCACGCGCATCGAAGGGGTCACCGGCGTGCATACCAGCTTCGTGCTGCGTCGGGCACACGACAACACGGCCGTGTCGGTCTGAACGACTCTCTTGTGGCGCGCTCTCCTATGGTTCGCGGAGAGGACCGCGCTCGCGCCGCTGCTGATGAGACGATTCGCGAGATCCTCCGTCGCGAGGGCGTGCCGGTGCCGCCTGGCGCTCCTGTTCGCGAGGCTGCGATTGCTGTTGCGGCTGGGCGGGCGGTTGAACGCGTGCAGGCCCGCGCAATTCGCCGCCGTGCCGCGGCTCACGCACGCGAGGCGCCGCCGGCTCCATCGGCCGATTCGGGGCCGCGGGGCGATAGATCGGGCGATTGCCGTTCGATGGCGCAGGAGAGCGCCAGACATCGCGCTCATCGGGTGTCCGCCACTGATTACCGCGACCGCGGGGGGCGTTGTCGGCAGCGTCCACGTGGCCGTCATTCGGTCGTGTGGCGGGTCGTGACATGGGTCGATTGCCCATCGAGGGCGCGGATCGGAGCAGAGGCTCGCGTCGCAGGCGTTGATCAGGCGCCGGTCGATAGTCGGTGCCGCGTGCGGGACGCTCGGGAGCTGCAGGGCGCAACAGACGCCCGCCCGCGGGATCGTTCCAGTAGCGCGCGGTGGGGCGAGTGGCTGCGAAGTTCGCGTTGCCGGGGCGTGCGTACACGTTCTCCGCCCAGCGCTGCGTCGCTGCGTGGCGTGTGCCGAGTCCTTTCACCGGGCGCGCATCGGGGCGATAGTGCGGCGGGCGGGGCGAATGCACGGGTGGGCGATAGCCGCCAGGACCGAACCAGCCACCATCGTGCACGCCGTGCCAGTAGCCGTTGTTGTAGCCGTTCCGGTAACCGCGGTCGTACCCGCGCCCATAGCCCGGGCGCCACTGACCCCAGCCATCGCCCCATGCCCACGAAAGACCGATCCAGCCGGCATTCCAGCTCATGCCATAGTTCCAGCCGTACGGCGAGTAGTGGATACTGAATCCCCAAGTCCAGGGGCGCGGGTAATACCAAGTCTCGCCGTAATACGGACGGTATCTGTACCCCGTGCCGTAAACGACGGCGCCGCCATAGGGGAATGACCAGAGGTAGCCGGGCGTGTAGCCCATGTAGATGACGTCGGGCTGCACGTCATAGATGTACACGTAGCGTGTGTTGTAGGCGGGGCTGCTGGGTGGAATGTCCTCGAGCCCCACGGGTCGCGTCCCGGATACCTCCCAAGGCCCGTACGGCGAATCCGCGATGAACCAGATGCCCTGGTCGACCGCGTAGTAGTGCCCATCCGCCAGAAAGACCTGCGAGGCCGTGTTGACGGCGTAGCGCAGATCCGTGCGCGGGACGGGCTCGAACCGGGCGGGACCGTCATAGGTCGCGCTGAAGTGCGCGCTCTCACGATCGACCGCAGCGACCTGAGGCACCGCGGAGTCCATCACGGCGTCCTTCGCGGCCTCGGTGCCTGCTACGTAGGCGAGTGCGTCAGCCTTCGAAGACGAGGGCGGGATGCGCGCGAAGCTCGCCGGCAGGTGATCTGACTCGACGAACGACCAGTCGCCGTTGAGGGAGCGCGCACGGTACCAGCGACCGGAGACCACGATGTACCAGGTCTGGCTCGGCACGTCGAAGAACAGGTCGCTGTCGGTGTTGCTGACGGTCAGGAGTTCGCTGCCGACGAGCGGCTGCAGGGCGGGGCGACCATCGGTCGAAATGAGCTCAGTGGGCTCGGTCGCAACGAGGATGCGTGCTCGACGCAATTGTTCAGCCGAGAGAGACGGGGTGTCCTGCGCGCTTTCTGTCGCGTCACGTTGCTTGTCGGCAAATAGCGCGACGACATTCGCGGGAGGGTTCGATGCCTGTGACCAGCGGCCGCGCGTCAGGTCGTTCGTCACAAACCAGGTGCTGCTGCCGTAGAAATAGTAGCGCTTCGAGGCGCGGTCGAAGACGACGGGAAAGGGCGTGTTGACGACGCGCTCGAGGCCCGTGCTGCCCACCGAGCGCAGGCGCGGCTCGCCGTCGATCGAGATGAGGATTGCCGGCTGATCGACATAGAGGAATTTCGGCGGTGTATTGCGCAGGTCTTCGGTGCTCGCCTGCTGCTCGAGACGCTTCTCGATGTCGGCCATGGAGAGGTCGAGATTCCAGCGCGGCATTTCGCGCTCGAGCGCACTCGACAGTTCGCGGGCTTCTTCGCTGTCCTCGCGCATGCCCGGGAAGCGCACGCGATCGACGGTGAGTTCGGCGATGCGCGCGCGATCACCATCGATGTCGAGTGTCGCGGTCGTTTCAACAGCACCGAAGACCGGCGCCTCGTCGCCGGAGTGCTGGATCGAGACTGCGCTGCGCGAAAGCAGGGTATCGCCGTCGAGCGAGTCGAGCTGGGGCTCGTAAATCACGTAGGTGGTCCCGTCTCCGCGGGTGATTTCGCGCGGCCAGTCGGCCTGCGCCGCATGGAGGTTGCTCGCACAGGCGGCCAGGCAGAGAACAGCAAACGCACTCCTGATCATGGCCGTCATCCTACGCCGACCGGGTTGAACGGTGCCTGAACGGCTGGCCCGGGGCCGTGGCTGGTAAACTGCGCGGCGCGCGCCCCCGTAGCTCAGTGGATAGAGCGACCGCCTCCTAAGCGGTAGGTCGTCGGTTCAACTCCGGCCGGGGGCGCCATCGGGAAATGGTGCCGGGTTTTCGGTTATTCGGTTATTGCCGGTACCGGGCGCGCCAATAACCGAATAACCGAAAACCCGGCACCATGCGGCACCGTGCGTCCGGTCACACATTGCTCCCTCAGTTCCGCCAAAGCGTCGCCGATACCTGACAGGCAGAAGGGAACTCCGAGAATTGATTTGACCAAACCGGACACCAGGATCGACGGGCACCCGTCAGTGCAGGCGCTCGTCGCACGCCAATCCATCGTGAACGCGCAAATGGAGGTCGTTGCCTACGAACTGCTCTATCGCGGCCTCTATGGCATGGCGATGGCGACCGACATCGATCCCGCCGCGGCTACCTCTTCGCTGCTGGTCGATGCGATTCTCGAGCTGGGATTCGAGCAGCTCGCTGGCAACCTGCCGATGCACGTCAATTTCCCTGAAAGCATGCTCGAAAGCGACGCGCCTCTCGGAGCGCCGCCGGATCGGCTCATCATCGAAGTGCTCGAGTCGGTGCGCGGCACCCCGATCGTGCTGACGGCGCTCGCAGCGTTCCGGCAGCGCGGATACCGGATCGCAATCGACGACTACGTGCCGGGGTGCAGCGATGCGGCGCTCCTCGCACAGGCCGACATCGTCAAACTCGATCTCGGGGTACTGAGCGCGGAAGAGGCGGCGGCCAGCGCGCAGAGCCTGCTCGCGCAGGGCAAGGTCTGCGTCGCCGAGAAAGTGGAGTCACGTGCGCAGTTCGTGATCTGCAGGGACGCCGGGATCCAGCTCTTTCAGGGCTACTTCCTGCAGCGACCCGAAACGTTCTATGGGCGGCGCGTCGCGGTCAATTGTGTGACTGCCGTCCATCTGCTTGCGCAACTGCAGCGCATGGACTGGTCGATTCGCGATGCCGAGCGGCTGATCGCGTCGGACGCCGGACTCAGCTACAAGCTCCTGCGCGCGGTGCAGACGGCGAGCTTTTACGCAACGCATCAGGTGTCGAGCCTGTCGCAGGCGATCGTCGTTCTTGGACGTGACCAGCTCATTCGCATTCTCTCGCTCATCATGCTGTCGCGCTTCCGTGGCAGGCCGACAGAACTGATGCGCATCGCACTGCACCGCGCGCGCCTGTGCGAGCTGCTGGCCGGGCGGTCGGGGGTTGACGACTGCGGCCCGTACTTCATGGTGGGTCTCCTGTCCCTGATGCCGGCGATGCTCGGCGAGCGAGTCGAAGAGACCGTGAGTTCGTTACCACTGAGCGAGGACGTCCGCAATGCGCTGCTGACTCACGCAGGCGATCTGGGAGCGGCGCTCGACTGCGTCGATTCGCTCGAGCGTGCCGACTGGAGCCAGGTGCGCTTCGGGGCGCTCAGCCTCACCGACATCAACACCGCCTACGTCGAGGCCTGTGGTTGGGTTGAGGATTCGATGGCGAGAGTTCAGGCCATCTGAGAGTGGCGAGGCTGGGTGCAAAGCAGCGTCGATGCACTTTACATTCCCGTGGGCCGGTCATTCGAAGCGACACTGACTTTCCTTGACATCTGATTCAGCGCAGAGGTATCCGCTACAATCGGCCGGGATGCCGCGCCTGTCGATTCTGAGTCTGCTGTTTCCGGCATTGACCGGGGCCGGTGACGTATCGAGCATCAAGGGGGTGCGCGGCGTGGGCCCATGAATTGGCAGCGAAGCGACGCCAGCTCGCAGAACTCACCGCCGCGTTGCCAGAGCGCGGGCTCTCCACGGCGGATGCGTGCGTGGCGCAAATACTGTGCGTGAAGCTCTCCGTGTTCGAGAAGCCGACTGCACCGGGGCTCGAGTGAGGGTGCTGTGAAGACCGTTCGCGCAAGGATCTCAGCTACGCGGCGCTGGGTCACGCGCTCGTCGACTGTTTCACGCAGTTACGGCACATCGGGCACTGAGATCCGCTCGCAAACTCGAATCTGCGCGTGCATGTCGGTGTGATAGACGAGGCGGGTGCCCGCGGCATCCACTTCGACCCGATATCCGGGCGTCAGCACCTGGATGGCGAGTTCGCCAGGCGTGCGACAGCCGAGTGCGCCGTCCGACCAGGTGACCGCTTCCACCGCGACAATCGTTGCCTCTTCGGGTTTGATGCCGGTGCGCCGCGCGGCGTCGGCTTTCACGAGAGCCTCGATCTTCGGGAGCAAGCCGTCGATAGCCTGATCTGTGACGGCTGGCGCGGGCACGACTGCAGGCGCCCGCGCATCTGGCGGCGCTGATGCCTCCGCGCGCGCAAGCGCCTTGGCACTCGCAGGAGCTTTGTCGTGGGCTGAAGCTTCCGCGACCCCTTGCGCTGTCATCGCCGCCTGCTGCTCTCCCTCCAGAGTCACCACGCGGCTGCGCTTGGCGAGACTCTCCGCTGCGTCCACTTCCGGTGCGGCGGCAAACGGGGCGGAGGGTGCTGCGGACACCGGCGCGGGGCTGGATTCGAGTGCCTCACGAGCAACGGGGACGTCACGTGCCGGAGCCGGATTCGGAGCCTGCCGCACGAGCAGCAGCGCGATCACGCCCACCGAGGCAGCGGCGGCGAGCGGCACGTAGCGCTGCCACGCGGGACGACGACGCATCGCGCGCTGCGCCGCGGTGCGAATCGCCTCGTCGAGCCGCCTGGACGGCAGCTCGGTCGAGCGCGCGCGCCACTGACGTTCGAGCTCGTCATCGTTCATTGCAGGTCTCCGAGCGCCTCACGCAGGCGCGCGTACGCATAGCGCAGGCGGCTCTTCACCGTCTCCTGCGTGGTGCCGGTGAGCTTCGCGACGTCGGCGAGTGCGAGCCCGCCCTCGACGTGCAGCAGGAACGCGTCGCGCTGGGCCTCGGGTAGCGCACCGAGTGCCGCAACGAGGCGGGTTCCGTGTTGCTCCGACGCCGAGGCGGACAAGGGGTCGTAGCTCTCGGGTGCGGCGTGCGCGTCGTCGTCGAGTGCTGCCAAGCGCAGTGGCGCGTTGGCGCGCCAATAGTCGATCAACCGATTGCGGGCGACCGTGTACAGCCAGGTCGTGAAGCGCGCTGTCGGCTTCCAGCTGTCCCGCGCCTTGATGAGCTTCAGCCAGACATCGTGATGCAGTTCTTCAGCGCGGCCCCGGTCGCGGCACTGGCGCAGGAAGTACCGGAACACGCCGCCGCGATGTCGCTCGTACAACCGATCGAATGCGGCGGCGTCACCGGATTGCCAGGCGAGCATGATGGCTTCGTCCGTGGTGGCGTCGTGAGAGTCGTGCAGCAGCATGCGCGCAGCAGTATGGGGCGGCCCTTGCGCTGCGACAATGACTACTCCGGTCACCGCAGGCCCTACGGATCCGCAACGAAGCCGAGCGCGGCCGGAAACGGCTCGGGCCTGTCGCCGGGCACGCGCGTTCGAGGCAGCACGCCCAGTGCAATCAATGATTCGCGGCTCTCGTAGCGCAGCACGACGACCTGATCCGGGGAATCGCTTGCGCGCTCGAACGAGGTTCTTTCTGCCGGCGAATACTCGCTGCGGCCGTGCCCGGTGCCGAGCGAAGGTGACGCGGGAGCAGCCTTCTGCGTCATGCGGCTGTCGGCTGCAGTGCCCGCGCTGCGCTCCCCTTCACGCGCCACTTCCGCGATCGGCATCGGTGGCTGCTCGCGCTCGCGAAAGAGCGCGACGCCGATTACGCCCACGTTGTCGGGGCGGCGTGTGCGCGAAGCGTAGGAGCGGTTCGGTGCGGTGAAGACGAAGGCAGCCGTGCGTTCAAGACTCTTGCGCCAACCGTCGATGGTCACCGACCCACCAGGTTCGATCACGTAGCCCGATTGCGACGGCGCGGCCGTCTGGCCAGTGACCGCATTCACCCCATCGACACTGACCACCGCGAGCACCCGTACATCTGAAGTGTTGTGAACGCGCACGGAGTATTCATGGCCGCGCTCGCCGGCGATCCACCGCTCGCCGAACTTGCGGTGAATCGGCAGAACTTCGCGGGTCGTGCGGTCGTGAATCTCAACTTGCGCGACACCGTGCGCTGCGTGTACAGGCGCTGCAAACCACGCGGCGAGGCACAGCGACAGGAGTGCTGCGCGCCTCGCGCGACGGGCGGCGGGCAATGACCGTGGCATGGCAATGTGATTCGGCTGCATGGCAGCTCCCGGGTGCTGGTACTGCATCCTTGAACGCGGGGGAGCACGCCACGGGGTTAAGATCGGGATATGTCGATAGAGAAAATGTGGCTGCTTGCCACTGCAGAGGTGCTCCTGCTGGTGGGCTGTCGATCACTGCCGGGTGGTCTGACGCCTGCGATCGATCCGGCGCACCTCACCGCAATGGTGCAGACGTTGGCCTCCGATGCCTACGAGGGGCGCGCACCGGGCACGGATGGCGAGACAATGACGATCGCATATCTGCAGGAGCGCTTCCGCTCGCTCGGCCTCGAGCCGGGTGGCGAGAACGGCGGCTGGACCCAGGCGGTGCCGCTCATCCGCACGCAGATCGGTGTGCCGCGCGGCCTCAGCCTTTCCATCCGTGGACAATCGCGTGCGCTGACCCAGGGAACGGAGATCTACCTCAACACCGTGCGCAACTCCACGCATATCGACGTGCGCGCGGCACCGCTCGTATTCGTCGGTTACGGCGCGACGGCGCCCGAGCGGCAGTGGGACGATTTCAAGGGCGTCGATGTCGCCGGCAAGGTCGTGGTGATGCTGGTCAACGATCCGGATTTCCACGCCGTGGAGGGCGAGCCGGTCACCGGCCGCTTCGGCGGTCGCCGCATGACTTACTACGGACGGTGCAGGCTATGGCTGGCCGACCGTCGTCGCGTCGGCGGGTGAAAACTACGACCTGGCGAATCGCGATCCGGCGCAGCAACTTGCCGTACGGGGCTGGCTCGCGCACGAGTTTGCCGCGTCGTTGTTCCATGATGCAGGCCTTGATCTCAACACGCTGCGTGTGCAGGCGCGGCGCAGTGATTTTCGCCCGGTCGCAATGCCGGTGACCCTGACTGCGGATATCCCCGTTTCCACGGAAGCGACCGTGAGCCACAACGTTCTGGCGAGAATCACGGGCTCGACTCATCCGGACGAGATAGTGATGTTCGCGGCGCACTGGGATGCTTACGGCATCGGCGCACCAGATGCCGAGGGTCGCACGGTGCGCGCCGGGGCTAACGATGATGCGCTCGGCACAGCGGGTGTGCTCGAACTCGCGCGCGTGTCTGCCGCCGGTCCACGCCCCGAACGCACGCTCGTCTTTGCGCTCTGGACGGCAGAAGAGCGCGGTCTCCTCGGTTCAATGGCGTACGCGGAGCGCCCGCTCTATCCGGTTGAGAAGACGGTTGCCAATCTGACGATCGACATTCTGCAGACGGCAGGGCCTGCGCGTGATGTGCTGCTGGTCGGCGAAGGGCAGAGCGATCTCGAGGATGATCTGGCACGTGCGGCTGCGGTGCAGGGGCGCCTCGTAACACCGGAAGCGCTACCCGAACGGGGGCTCTTCTACCGCGCCGATCATTTCCCGATGGCAAAGATGGGTGTGCCAGTGCTGCTTCTGATGGCGATGAGTGGCGGCGCCAATCTCGTCGAGGGCGGTCGCGAGGCGGGAGACCGCTGGCTTGCGGATTACATGAAGTGCTATCACCAGACTTGCGATCGCTGGTCACCCGATTGGGATCTTCGCGGGGCGGCGCAGGATATCGAGCTCTTGCGCGCGATCGGCACGGAACTCGCGACCTCGCGACGCTGGCCGCGGTGGCGGCAGGATTCCGAGTTTCGGGCAGTGCGCGCGCAGTCGCAATCCGCGCGGCCCTGACACGTGCTCACCTTTTCGATCCGGTCAACCCGGCTCCGCCTGTCGCGTTGTTAGTCGCAGAGACCCAAGCAGGAGCCTTGATATGTCGAATCGAATGATTCTCCCCGCACTGGCGGCGTTTGCGGTATCGGTCGTCATGAGCGGCGTGGCAGCCGCAGACTCGACCCCGCGACTCGATCATCTCGAGCACAACCAGCGCGAGCGGATCGGGCAGGGCGTGCGGTCAGGTGAGCTCACGCGTCCGGAAACGCAGCGCCTCGTGAAAGGCCAGGTGCATCTGCGCGGCATGGAAGCGCGCGCCAAAGCTGACGGCGACGTGACGATGCGCGAACGTGCGCGCCTTGAGCATGCTGCCGATGTGCAGAGCAAGCGAATCTACCGGCAGAAACACGACGCCCAGGATCGTCACTGAACCTCGCGAGCCCCCTGCCGTGGCGATGATGGCCCGCGGCAGGGGGGCGCACTCAGAGTCGCAGGTCTATGGCAGCGACGACTGCCTCACTTGCGCTCGGCAGCCGTCGCATCACGCGCGGCGCGGAACTCCGAGTCCGCAGACCAGTTGGGCCACTGGTCCGAATTGGCGAGGTCGGAACCCACCTTGTAGAGCAACGCAAGATCCTGTTGCATCCCGGTGAACGGCCACTTCGCATTCCATTCGTCGGCGGGCTGGTGGTAGCGATTCGTCGAGTAGTCTTCGGAGGCGGCTTTTCCCGCCGCAACTCCGCCGTCGACCCAGTCCTCGCCTGAATCGAATGAAACCGCAGGCACGCCGCGCTTGGCGAACGGAAAATGATCGGAGCGGAAGAACAGCCCCGCCTCGGGTTTCGCATCCGGGGTATACGTCCGCTTCCAGGCCTTCGCGGCGCCGATCAGCCTGTCGAGCAGGTCGAGTTTCGCGCTGCCCGAAATCGAGAAATCGCGCGTCGGGC
>Ga0073902_10002003_pt1 | contig 10832 bp, 9 predicted proteins | sample KloWWTmeKNB19Kit_FD_66667 | JGI IMG/M metagenome (GOLD analysis project Ga0073902, IMG submission 66667) | Active sludge microbial communities from Klosterneuburg, Austria, studying microevolution and ecology of nitrifiers - Klosterneuburg... | ecosystem: Engineered > WWTP > Aerobic digester >...
GGGCTGTGCAGGCGGTCGATCAGGTTGGCGGCGAGGATCAGGTCGTAGCCGGTATGGATCGGCTTCAGGTTGCAGGCGTCGCCCTGGATGAACTCGACCTTGTGGCGGACGGTATCCAGCCCGAGGTCGGACAAGTGTCGTTCGCGATAGGAAACCAGCTCGCCCTCGTCGGCCAGCGTGTAGCGCAGTGTTCCCTGTTCGGCGAACTGGCTGCCGAGGCCGATGAAGCGGGCCGAGAAGTCGAGGCCGGTGACTTTGTCAAAGTGGCGGGCCAGTTCGAAGCTGGCGCGGCCGGTGGCGCAGCCGAGATCGAGCGCGGTGCGGGCAGGGCGCCCGGCCATCGCGGCAATCGCCAGTTCGGCCAGGGTGCGGGGGAAGTTGGGGACGCCAAAGTATTCGTCGCCGTAATGGAATTCGGCGTATTCGGAGAGCAGGCGGTCGGTTTCGTAGTTGGAAGCGGGTGGGGCAGCCAGGGGTTGGCCGACCACATAGCGGAAGCCGGCGTGCTGGAAGAAGTGGCGGCGGAAGGCGTAGCGTGCCGAATGCCGGGCTTCGTTGCCGCAGGAAATCCATGAGCCGCCTTTGAACAGGTTGTGGCGTTGGTCGAAAGTCGGTGTCGTGAAGTCGTCGTAAATCGGGTGCACCGCAAAGCCGTCAAAGGGGTAGATCGGTGTTTCGGTCCATTGCCAGACGTTGCCGACGACATCGAACAGCGGGCCGTGGGCGAAGCTGTTGACCGGGCAGGATGAGGCCCAGTGGTCGAGGTGAATGTTGGCGGTGGCCGGCGCGTCGTCGGCAATTTCGTCGAGGCCGGCGACGGCGAGCAGGCGATACCACTCGTCTTCGCTGGGTAGCCGAACGGCTAAACCGCTGGTGCGCGCTTTCCAGGCGCAAAAGGCTTTGGCTTCGTGATAATTGGTTTCCACCGGCCAGTCCCAGGGCATGTCGACAACTTCCGTCAGCAGTCGCAGCCGCCAGTTTTTGCCGTCGGGCAGCCAGAAAGTCGGGTGGCTGGCTTTGGTAAAGGTTTTCCAGGCGAGACCTTCGGCCGGCCACAGGCTGTCGTCCTGATAGCCGCCGGCTTCGACGAAAGCGAGAAATTCGCCATTCGAAACGAGATGGCGGCTGGCCTGGAAGGCGGGAATGGCTGAGTGATGCTGGCCGTATTCGTTGTCCCAGCCGTAGTAGGCATCGGCAGACGGTTTGCCGAGGCGAACTTCGCCGGCCGGGATGTCGACCAGCGAGTTTTCCGGCGCCGCCCCGCTGATGCGACAGGGTGCCCAGGCGGGGTGCGGATTGACGTAGTCGAGCCGGTGCTGGCGAATCAGGACAGAGGAAGTTTCGAGGTGAATGCGTTCGTGTTCGATACCCATCAGGATCGCCCACCACGGGTTGTTCCAGTCAATCGGCAGGGTCAGCGTTTTTGTCCGGATTATCCGGTCGACCGTAGCACGCACCTGATCGCGATAGGCTTTGACTTCGGCCACCGTCGGCCAGGCGTAATTGGCTTCATTGAGGTCGTCCCAGCTCATTTCGTCCACGCCGATGGCGAACATCGACTCGAAACGGGGATTGATCCGCTCGCTCACCAGACCCACCAGCAGCAGCTTGTTGATGAAGAAGGTCGCCGTGTGACCGAAGTAAAAAATCAGCGGGTGGCGCAGGGCAATGGGTTTTTTGTAGTACGCCTCGTCGCAGGCCAAGACGTCGAACAACTGCTCGTAGCGGTCGAAGGTCTGGTGGAAATGCGCCAGGATGCGGTCGCGGCTCCTGGCTATATCGCTACCGGCAAGCGCTGGCGTTCTGGAAAAAATGGGCTGAGACATGTTTTTCATGATCGGTCTGGGGAATGAGCCATCTTACCTCTGTCATTTCTTCAGGCTAATCACGTTTGAAAGACCGATCTCGAAATGGTTGCCTAGGTGAGTATATTTCAAATAATATTGAAATATGGAAACGATAACTGCTGTAAGCGCACTGGGGGCACTGGCGCATGAAACCCGTCTGCAAATTTTTCGTCTGCTGGTGCGAGCCGGGGCGGAAGGATTGGCCGTGGGCAAGATCGCCGAGGCGCTGGGCGTCGAGGCCAATGGCCGCTTGAGCTTTCATTTGAAGGAACTGGTTGCCGCCGGCCTGGCTTCGGCGCGGCAGCAAGGGCGATTCATCTATTACTCGACCAACTACGCCGCGATGAATGAGCTATTGCGCTATTTGACCGAGGATTGCTGCGGCGGCCAGCCTTGCGGCGAGCCGGTCGAAGCCAGCAATGCGGAAACTTGCCGATGAAAAATTTCAATATTCTGGTGCTATGCACCGGCAATTTGGCCCGTTCGATTCTCGGTGAAGCCTTGTTCAATTATTTGGGCAAGGGCCGGGCTCGTGCCTTTTCGGCCGGCAGCCAGCCGAGTGGTACGGTGAATCCCGTGGCGTTGGCAACGCTGGCGGCGCACGGCGTGCCGCTGCCGGAAGCGCGCAGCAAGTCGTGGGACGAGTTCGCTGCGCCGGGGGCGCCAGCCCTAGACTTTATCTTTACCGTTTGTGCCAGTGCGGCGGGGGAAGCCTGCCCGATCTGGCCCGGTCATCCCGCCACGGCGCACTGGGGAATCGCCGATCCGGCCCATGTCGAGCCATTGGCGGCGCGGCAAGCGGCGTTTGAAACTGCCTATGCCGAGCTGGAAAAGCGGATCACGGCCTTCCTGAAATTACCCCTGGAAACGCTGTCGACCGCAGCAATCATCGACGCTGCCCGAAAAATCCATAGCGAGACCGTGACGTGAGCGCCATCAGCAAAAAACTCTCTTTCCTCGACCGGCATCTGACGCTCTGGATCTTCGCCGCCATGGCGCTCGGCATTGGCCTCGGCTACTTTGTGCCGGGCACCGAAGCGTTCATCAACCGCTTCCAGGTCGGGACGACCAACATTCCGATTGCCATCGGTCTGATCCTGATGATGTATCCGCCCTTTGCCAAAGTGCGTTACGAGGAACTGCCGGATGTCTTCAACGACCGGAAAGTGCTGGGCCTGTCGCTGATCCAGAACTGGATCATCGGGCCGCTCCTGATGTTTGCCCTCGCCATCATCTTCCTGCCGGACAAGCCCGAATACATGGTCGGCCTGATCATGATCGGCCTGGCCCGTTGCATCGCCATGGTCATTGTCTGGAACGATATCGCCAAGGGTTCGACTGAATACGCCGCCGGGCTGGTTGCCTTCAATTCGTTTTTTCAGGTGCTTTTCTTCAGCGTCTATGCCTGGTTTTTCGTCACCGTGCTGCCGCCGATGTTTGGCCTAACCGGCATGGTGGTGGATATTTCAATCGGCCAGATTGCCGAAAGCGTCTTCATCTACCTCGGTATCCCCTGCCTTGCCGGCGTGCTGACCCGCGTCATCATGCTGCGCCATGTTTCGAAAGCGTGGTACCACGAGCATTTCGTGCCGAAGATCGGTCCGGTCACGCTGGTTTCGCTGCTATTTACCATCGTCGTCATGTTCAGCCTGAAAGGCCAGCTGATCGTCAGCATTCCGCTCGACGTGGTGCGCATTGCCATGCCGCTGCTGATCTACTTCGTGGTCATGTTCCTGTTTTCCTTTTACATGAGCAAAAAGGTCGGGGCCGGCTACAAAAAGTGCGCCACTTTGTCGTTCACCGCAGCCAGCAACAATTTCGAGCTTGGCCATTGCGGTGGCGGTGGCGGTATATGGCATCAATTCCGGTGCCGCCTTTGCAGCCGTTATCGGCACGCTGGTCGAAGTGCCGGTGATGATCGCGCTGGTCGGCGTTTCGCTGTGGTTCCGGAAACGCTTTTTTTGCGCTGAAGCCTGATGACGGCGTGGACGCACTGTGAAGCCGAACTGCGCGGCTATTTATGCCATCGGCTCGGCCACCTCGAAGACGCAGAGGAATTGCTGCAGGAGGTCTTCATCAAGGCCATGCGTCAGGGAAAACAGTTCTGCGGCGTCGATAACCCGCGGGCCTGGCTCTTCCAGGTGGCGCGCAATGCCCTGGCCGATCGCTTGCGCCTGTCGCGCCAGCACGTGCCGTTGCCGGATGAGCTTGCGGCGCTCCCGGCAGAAGGCCCTGCGCCGGTCGATGCCCTCAGTCAATGCCTACCACGCGTACTCTCGGAGCTTTCTGAAGAAGATCGCTTGGCGATCACTATTTGTGACATCGACGGCGTTTCGCAGCAGGCATTGGCCGAGCGACTGGGGATTTCCCTGTCCGGCGCCAAATCCCGCATTCAGCGCGCCCGTCAGCACCTGAAACAAAAAATGGAAAAAGGCTGCCAAATACGTTTTGATGAAACCGGCGCCATCGGCAGCTTTACGCCGCGCCCACCCTTGTCCGACGAATGACGCTTAACGCACAAACAGGCGCGTCGTTTGCCGGACACCATCGTCTCCTGTAGTAAGTTTTTGGTGAAAACAGTTGCGAAATCTCGACTGAGTTGACTGCATGATCTCATTACACCTGAGCACGAAATATCGTCTTCTCGACCAGGTGGTATCAGGCAGCAATCGGCCATTATGCACAGTGCCCAATTGGACTAAACCGCTGGCGCGGTAGGCGCCCGGTTTGAGAGCCGGCGGGCGGGGTTTTAGCTTGGGCAGATAGGCTGGAGGATGGCAGGTCGGGTTCACAGGAAGCTCGGATCGGAGAACGATGGAATTGCTGTTCGCAGCATTTCCCTCAATCGCGAGAAGGAGCTTTGCCATGACACCGCTACGTCAGCGGATGCTCGAAGACATGGGCATTCGTAATCTTGCCGAGAACACCCAATCCGCCTACCTGCAGCAGATTGCCGCGTATTCCCGTTACTTCAACCGCTCGCCTGATCAACTCGGGCCGGAAGAGATTCGCACCTACCAACTGTATTTGATGGAGGTCAGAGCGCTGACGCCGAGCAGCATCTGCGTCGCGATGGGGGCACTTCGCTTCCTCTACAAGGTCACCCTGAAACGCACCTGGGCTGTCGACGAGATTCCGATGCCCAAACGCCCGCGCAAGCTCCCTGAGATTCTCAGTCCCAAGGAAGTGATGCACTTCCTGAACGCAATCACCAATCACAAGCACCGAGCGATTCTCATGACCGCCTATGCGGCCGGCCTGCGCGTCTCCGAAGCCACGCACCTCAAGGTGACCGACATCGACAGCCAGCGAATGATGCTCCGGGTCGAACAAGGCAAAGGGATGAAGGATCGCTATGTGATGCTCTCGCCACGATTGCTGGACGTCCTGCGCACCTACTGGAAATCCGCCCGGCCGACCCGGTGGATGTTTCCAGGCGAGGTGCCCGGTCAGCCGATCACTCGCGAGGCTGTCGGACTCGCCTGCCAGAAAGCACGCCGTGACTCGGGAATTACCAAGCCGATCACCCCGCACTCGCTGCGTCATGCCTTTGCTTCCCACCTGCTCGAATCGGGTGCCAATTTGCGTACCATCCAGCTCCTGCTGGGCCATCGCAGCCTGGCCACGACGGCGCGTTACCTGAAAGTCGTGACCAGTACCGTGTGCGCCACGGCGAGCCCCTTCGATCTGTTGCCCAAGTGAGCCCCTTCGATCTGTTGCCCAAGTTTGACCCGCCGCCGACACCGACTCCGCTCATGCATTTCTGAGTTCGGCCCTTGCGTGCCATCGAGCTCGAACTGGCGGACATCTTCCGCCAAGCCGGCCCTGCCTACCGTCAGGAACATGGCGACTCACTCAGCCGTGGTCAGCGCTGCGTCATGAGCGCGATCGAGCGTTGCCGCACGGCAGCGCTCGGCGGCCATGTCGAACAGTGTGACGCCTGTGGCCACCAGCGTATCGCCTTCAACAGTTGCCGCAATCGGCACTGCCCGAAGTGTCAGTCGCTGGTCCGGGCGCAGTGGCTGGATGACCGGCGGGCAGACCTCATACCCGTTGAGTATTTCCACGTCGTGTTTACGCTGCCGGAAGAGGTTGCCGCGATCGCCTACCAGAATAAGGCCGTGGTCTATGACCTCCTGTTCCAGGCGACGGCCGAGACCTTGCGGACAATCGCTGCCGATCCCAAGCATCTGGGCGCCGAAATCGGCTTCATCGCCCTGCTGCATACCTGGGGGCAGAACCTGATGCATCACCCCCATCTGCACTGCGTGGTTCCTGGCGGCGGCCTGAGTGCCGACGGCGAGCACTGGATTTCCTGCCGCCCCGGTTTCTTCCTGCCGGTACGGGTGCTCTCGCGGCTCTTCCGTCGTCTGTTTCTGGCGCGGTTGCAGCGTGCGTTTGACGCCGGCGAGCTTCGCTTCTTCAATCGCCTTGAAGCACTTTCTTCCCCTGCTGCGTTTGCCCGGCATCTGGTGCCGGTCAGGCAGGCCGAGTGGGTGGTTTACGCCAAGCCACCGTTTGGCGGTCCCCTGCAGGTTCTCGAGTATCTTGGCCGTTACACGCATCGGGTGGCGATCGCAAATAGTCGTCTGATCGACTTTGCCGATGGCAAAGTGCGCTTTCGCTGGAAGGATTACCGCCACGAATCACAGCAGAGGGTCATGCATCTCGACACACCCGAGTTCATCCGTCGCTTTCTGCTGCATGTGCTTCCGAATGGCCTGCAGCGAATTCGGCACTACGGCTTCCTCGCCAACCGTTATCGTGCGGTCAAACTGGCTCGCTGTCGCGAATTGCTCGCCGAACCCGTCGTCAGCCTTTCCGCGGCGCCAGCCGACTATCGCGACCACTACTTGCTGCTCACCGGCACATCGCTCCGTGACTGCCCGCAGTGCGGTCGCGGCCACATGGTGTGCATCGAAAGCTTCCCGGCGGGCTCGATGCCACGTGGACCACCCCGCGATCACTGATGAATGCCATCACACCACGCCGAGTCAATGCACGTTTCCTGAGATATTTCGCGAAACGGCGGGAACCCCAGCGCGACACCTGGCTAATTCCAAGGTCTTGCCCTCTGGCGGCCAGCCGTTCGCTTATCGAACGGCACAGACCCCCTCAAGAATGCCAAGCGTTTGGTCGAAAGTCCGACAAACAGGCTTCTTTCGAAGGCGCTTGCTCAGCGCACGCGCCCTTGGTTGGCGCCACCGCCCTGATTCAATCCCCATAGCGTCACCGCCGGCGCGTCGGTTCAGTCCAAAGGGCTTTTTAGCCAACCGGACGCGGAATCGTCGCTGCACCTCCGATCAGATGCCGTGCGCCGCGTCCGCTAGGCTAAAAACCCTCTGCATTTTTTAGCTTTCCATAACGGCCAAGAGCGGACAATCGACTAGCTCATCATGCAGTCCTCTGAGCGAGCGCTGCGCTTCAAAACCTGCCTTACGCTCAATTCAACATCTACTAGTGTCTTACTAATGTAGTTAAGAGTTAGTAGATGATTGCTAGTTGCAGCTGACATCTTTCCCAGAGGAGAGATCACTTGACGGTCTCGCAAAGAAGCTCCTCATCTACTAGTGTCCTACTAATATAGTTAAGAGTTAGTAGATGATTGCTAGTTGAGCTCACAACCTCTCTCCTAGCAGCCCTGGAGGAGTTTTCATCAGACAACCACCTAGAGAGACTACAAACCTACTAATTTTATTTGCATTTAGTATACATCTGTACACAAGAGGCACTAAACTTAGTAGTACTAATCGACCATTAGTTTAGTAAAAAATGAAAATCCCTCTTAACCCACCCAATCTTGATGAAGTTCTTGCTAATTTAAAGCCAGAGCTATTCAGGCACATTTACGCTGCCAGCACCCCTACCGTAGACGGCACATATCTGCACTGGGATCAACTTCGGCATCGTGCCCCTCCCGAAGGAATGACGTCAGAATTGTGGTGGGCTGCTATCAAATTGGCGCGAGGAGGGATGCTCCAAGCCCTACCGCTGTTAGACAAAGCGGGGAAACCATTCCTGATTGCCACCCCCGAGGATGTCCTTATTCACTTGCATCATATTGATAAGGATGCAGCTGGGCACATACAGTCTGCGGCGGAGGTTACGACACCGGAGAATAGGGATCGCTATCTTTTCCAGTCCACTGTTGAGGAAGCTATTACATCTAGTCAGCTTGAAGGTGCTGCAACAACGCGTCGGGTGGCTGAAGACATGCTGCGAGAGGGAAGGAAACCTCGAGATCACAGCGAGTGCATGATTTTCAACAATTTTCAAGCAATGGAGCTCATAAGAAAAATCAGAAATGAGCCAATTACTCCAATCCGTATTCTTGAGCTACATCGCATTCTGACCGATGGAACCTTAGATGATCCTGCTGATACAGGGCGTCTGCGGATGACCGATGATGTGCATGTTGTGGACAACCGTGACGGCACAATCATTCATCAGCCACCCAACCATACTGAGCTTACCTCTCGCTTAGAAAAACTATGCGCCTTCGCCAATGCAGATGAAAATACAAAGCCTTTCGTACACCCTGTCCTCCGTGCAATTTTGTTGCATTTCATGATTGGCTATGACCACCCTTTTGTTGATGGCAATGGGCGAACTGCACGTGCGTTGTTTTACTGGGCAATTGCGCGGAGCGGGTATTGGCTTATGGAGTTTGTTTCGATTTCACACTATTTACGGAAAGCACCTAGTAAGTACGTGCGCTCCTATCTCCATACAGAAACCGATGGAAACGATACAACATATTTTTTAATTTACCAGTTAGCGGTTATGCGTAATGCAATTCAAGGGCTCCATGAGTACTTGGCTCGCAAGGTTTCTGAGCAAAAATCAACAGAGCGCCTTTTGGTTGGGTCTGGGAAACTAAAAAATCGGCTTAATCATCGTCAATTGGCGCTATTGACTCATGCCCTTAAACACCCGGGTGAGACTTATAAAATTGATGGGCATCAGCGCAGCCATGCAGTGGTGTACCAAACGGCTCGTTCAGATCTATTAGAATTGAGCGAGTTTGGTCTGCTTAGCAAGCAAAAAATTGGCAAAAGTTTCTTGTTCCAGGCGCCTCAAAATCTTCGAGAAACAATTGCCAAACTTGCAGATTAGCAATTGATTGGTTGCCCTTTGGAGGTGGAGAGCGGTCGCATTGGGTGGGAACTGATGAATGCTGCATTAAGGAGATGAAGCATCTCACCCCCCTCGCAACACAGACCAGAATCTCAATCTCATGCGAGTCTAGCATCGAACCGATGGGGCCTCCCTTTTGCACATTGAAGGACCGGATGGGCGCAACTCACTTCCTGACTCGTGGGCAGGTGCGGCTCAGAGCTGAGATGGGCTTGCATGCTCTGGCCTACATCGTGTCTCCACACAGCCTCGCCGACGACCAGTCAGCGAGCAGTCATCAGGAACGGCAGCTCAATTTTGTTACCCGACTTTCATCTGGCGATGGTCTGGATGTCGGCATTGGGTCGATTTCTGTCAGTTACCAGTCAATGCCAATGCCATATCGGTGTTTTCCGTTCCACTGCGCCTCAGACCCCAAGATAGAGGTGAGGGAATTTTTCACAGTCTCTCAGCCGTGCTTATCCGGTTTTCACACCCGCCTACTGGATGTAGTGGCCTGTGATTTTGCGGCATAGAGCTCAGCGTAGGTTGGTGCGGAGACGCCGCCAGCGATGCCGAGCAGCGAGCGGAAGGCATTGAACGGGTTGAAGCGGCGGTTGAATCGGAACGTAAACTCGTTGAGATAAGCTTGAAGGTGCTGCGGGCTGACGCCGTGATGGATGCCGCGCAACCAGGTTTTGAGATTGGAGAATACGAGGTGGATGATAGGCAGGAAGGCTTCTGCGACTTGCGGATCGCCCCGTTCTGGGATGGCGGTATGGCCATAGGCGTTCTCGGCCAGTTTGGCATAGCCGCTCCAGTCGTCGGTGAGGATGGTGGCACCGGGGGTAACCGAGCGCTCAATGAATCCGCCCAGCGACTGGGCGCTTCTGTCGGGCACCAGGGTGAGCCGAACACGCCCAGCGTACCGTCGGTCTTACGTTTGTTGAGAGCGCTATCCCGCTTTCGCTGCCGAACCTCGACCGCACCGGCGACGAGAACCATGTCGTGAACCCCTCGCCCTTTGCCCCGAGTGCGGCCGCCCACATAGGTTTCATCGGCCTCGACAACTTCTCCGGGCTTGCCGCCGATTCGGTCTTGGTCGGGACGTACCATGCCAGCGCGAAGCTTGTGAAGTATCTGGAAGGCAGTTTCGTACCGCGACAGTCCCAGTTGCCGTTGGAACTGGACTGCCGACATACCGGGTGTCTGGCTGGCAACCAGGTAGGCCGCCCAGAACCAAACCGAGAGCGGCGTGTGCGTGTGATCCATGACGGTGCCAGCAGTGAGGGTCGTGTCACGTCTGCAGTGCCGACAGCGAAGCAATCCAAGACGCGTGGAGAGGTATCGCGGCTCATCAGCCACCCCGCAGAGAGGGCAGACGAACCCGTGGATCCACCGAGCCCGCTGAAGATAGGCTGCGCATGCTGCCTCATCAGGAAAGAGTCCCTGAAATTCCGGAAGCGAACCTGGAAACGGCAAGTCGTCTCGTTCGAGAACGTCAAAAGCCACGATCGCTCCACAGAAATGCAGATACTCAACATACTACCCCTAGTGGGTGGGTGTAAAAACCGGATAAGCACGCTCTCAGCCTCCCGGCCACTCTCCATCATTGAAGCCGGGTCGGGCGGACCCAGTAGATTTTTCCGGATGGGAGGTAAAAAGTTCCGTTGGTAATGCAATTTTTGGACGGAAGGCGTCGTCTATTGTTGTCGATGGCAACGCAACGCATGACATGAAGTACGTCAAATTGTCGCCATCATCAAAGCCAGGCCTTGCCCGCTATACGAGCCGCAATCCCGTCGGCAGGGATTCGCCGAAGGCGCGTTGTTCGTCGGCCTTGTCCAGTTCAACCACGGTACTGACCTG
>Ga0073902_10002004_pt1 | contig 10829 bp, 10 predicted proteins | sample KloWWTmeKNB19Kit_FD_66667 | JGI IMG/M metagenome (GOLD analysis project Ga0073902, IMG submission 66667) | Active sludge microbial communities from Klosterneuburg, Austria, studying microevolution and ecology of nitrifiers - Klosterneuburg... | ecosystem: Engineered > WWTP > Aerobic digester >...
CAATCACTGGACTAATGTCCTAAATAAGGATAGTTCTCTCTTGCCTATGACTCTTAATGATGGCACGCAGACCTATGCATCCTACCTTTCTGATGAACAGTGGCAACAACTTTTTGAAAAATATGGCACTCATTATACGAAATCAGCCCTATTATGTATTGAAGCCATCAATTGTGCTATAAAGAACCAACAAATTAATTGGAACAAAACGGCTATCATCGTCGCCACAACAAAGGGAGACATAGACTTATATGCACTTGACAAACCCAATATTCATAACATTAAAACCTTCTTCCATCACCTTTCATCCCAATTAAATACCCATTTCAAACCCATCAGGCCTTGCACCATCCTCAGCAATGCCTGTATCTCTGGAAGTCAAGCTATTCAATTGGGCGCAGCTTATTTACAATCCGGAATTGCCGACAACGTGGTCGTCTGTGGTGTTGACCTATGTACTACCTTTACACTGACAGGATTCAACAGTCTCAAAGCCTTGAGCTCTCAACCGGCAATGCCGTTTGACAAAAACCGGGATGGTATCTCGCTGGGTGAAGCTTCATCCGCTTTAGTACTTAGCAAAGAAGCATTGCCATTCAATGGTCTTACTCAAATCCAATATGTAACCGGCGCTGTATCCAATGACGCAAATCATATAAGTGGTCCATCCAGAACAGGGGAAGGCTTGTTTCAAGCCATACAACATGTCTTAAGCCAGTCAGAATATCCTATTGATGCAATATCGCTACACGGAACAGCTACTATCTACAATGACGACATGGAATCAGTAGCTATCCACCGATGCGGTCTTCAATCAACACCTTGCTTTGGCTTGAAAGGTATTTATGGCCATACCCTCGGCGCTGCAGGCATCCTCGAAAGTATCATAAGCCTATTAGCTTTGTCATACAATATAATGCCCGCTACAACAGGATATACCAATCCCGGCACTGCCCACCCCATCGCTGTTTCTTCGCATAATCAGAAAGGCACTTTTAAGACAATTTTAAAATGTACTTCCGGATTTGGCGGTGGCAACTGCGCACTCATTTTCCATAAAAATTAATTCAAATATGCCGACTTTTACTACAATCAACTCTGTCGAACTGAACTTTAAAGGTGAGTTTGAAGACATTGAACAACAACTCAACAACCTTTACAAAGATTCGAATATTCAATATCCCAAATTTTTTAAAATGAACCAATTGTGCAAAATCGGCTTCTTAGCCGTAGAACAACTGCTCCAACATCATACTGATTTGATATCAAAGACAAAGCCATCCTCAGTTGCAACAATTTTTTTCAGTCAATATGCATCTCTCTCTTCTGACCACTTTCACCATCAATCTATGTATCACAATCAACTTCCAAGTCCGTCGGTTTTTGTATATACCCTCCCAAACATACTAAATGGGGAACTTGCCATTCGGCATGGATGGACAGGATATAATGGATTTTTTGATGTCTTGGATGATGAAAATACGGATTTAATCCTCGAAACTGCATTCGTAGCTCAACCATTTGAATATTGTGTCACCGGATGGGTAGAAACCGACATGCTTCACCAAAAATCATTTGCCCGAATCAAGCTGCTTAAATCTTCGTAATCAACAATCTATCGCCCTAAATATCAATGACATCTGAAAAAAAATAATAAAATTTGCCAATAATTAATCTCCAATCCTCATTTTATTATCATAAGAACTACTAAATTTGCACAAAACAACTGTTTGGTAATGGAGGATTTAATCCAAGAATTGAAAGAAAAACTTATCGCCCAGCTTAATCTGAAACATTTGACACCGGAAAGTATTGATGAAAATGAACCGCTCTTTGGGACAGGATTGGGACTTGACTCAATAGATGCACTTGAAATAATTGTTATGATGGAAAATGATTATGGCATAAAGCTCGACAATCAAAACGAAGCGCGTGAAGTATTCACCTCTGTACACTCCATAGCAGAATACATCCAAAAACATAGGATGCATGGCTAAAAACCGTGTCGTGATAACCGGAATGGGAATATATTCGCCTTTGGGCAAAGGATTGGTCGCCAATCATACTTCCCTATACGAAAATCGCCATGGTATTAGCAATATTTCCATTTTACAAACAAGATTAAGCGATATCTTGCCGGCTGGTGAAATAAAGTGTTCCAATGATGAACTTAGAGCCGGAACACGCTTCACCTCCAAATTCATACCGCGATCTGTTCTGTTAAGCACCTTTGCAATTGAAGAAGCATTAGACCAAGCCGGTTTACTGGCACACAAGAACATTGATTTGTATTATGCAACGACGGTTGGAGGCATTGATATTTCAGAAAATCTTGTAGAATCCCGACTTCAAAGGGATGAAGTGGATTATGCCGGATTTCAATACCACGACTGTGGAGCAAGTTCCTCCTTGCTGGGAGATTACTATGGCTTCACCGGCCGAAGATATGCTATATCTACCGCCTGCTCTTCATCAGCCAATTGTATTGGAAAAGCAGCACAAGATATCTTAACCGGCAAATCAATGTATGCTCTTGCCGGAGGTGCTGATGCCCTATGTCGCTTCACCCTCAATGGCTTTAACTCATTGATGATTTTAGATAAAGACCTATCCAATCCAATGGACAATAGACGTCGAGGCCTAAACTTAGGCGAAGCGGCTGCCTTCCTCACCTTGGAATCGGAAACCAATGCAATAGAAAGAGGCGCAACAATCCTTGGTTATGTAAGTGGTTATGGCAATACCAATGATTCACATCATCAGACTGCAAGCAGCGAGGTTGGAATCGGAGCACAGCTTGCAATGCGTGCTGCCCTAAAGGATGCCGGATTGCAGCCTAAAGATATTTCTTATATCAATGCCCATGGCACCGGCACTATCAACAACGACCTGTCTGAGGGCAATGCAGTTCAAGAAGTCTTCGAGAAGGTGCCGCCCATCGCATCAACCAAATCATATACAGGCCACACCCTGGCTGCATCGGGCTCTGTCGAAGCTATTTTTTCTGTTTTATCACTACAATACAATGAGGTATATCCGTCTCTGAGGTTTGGTGAAGCGATAGAAGGCCATCGATTTGCATCGTTTTCAGAATGCTATTCAACAGAAGTTCAACATGTATTGTCTAATGCCTTAGGCTTTGGAGGCAATTGTTCATCCCTCATCTTCAGCAAAGCCTAAATCATGGATATTTATATCGCTCAATATAATGCCATCAGCCGTTATTCATTGCACAATGGCGAAATTATTGAAGAAAATATTAAACCGGAACCGGAATACGAGACCGTCTTAGATCCACGCTCCATGCGCCGTTTGAGCAAAATCCTTAAAATGGGATTATACACTTCACTGTTGGCTATACGGAACATCAAGATCGATGGTATTATTTGTGCCACTTCTTTAGGCTGCACCTATGACACATACGCCTTTCTCAACAATTTGGTGGAACGTAAAGAAAACTTATTGACTCCAACTCCTTTCATTCAATCTACACACAACACGCTCGCAGGAACATTAGGTATTATCACCGGTAACCATGGTTATAACATGACTTGGAGCAATCGCATTTTTTCATTCTTCGATGCATTAGAAGATGCCATTTCAAGAATAATGCTCAAGAAAGGCAATACCTTTTTAGTGACAGCTACAGACGAAATGCCCGAAAACATTGCTTCTATCATACAAATGATGCCATTCTCTACAACGACCAATCTAAAAGGAGAAGGCTCATCATCCTTTGTACTTAGCAATACTTATTCTCCCGGCATCCTCCAAATAGTATCGACTGCAATCATACCAATCTCTATACTTGACAACTATCTATCTCAATTGAGTTCATCCACCCACATCATCAATACGCATCCTACTTATAAATGTTCTCCATCACCTTATCACCATGACCTAATTCATACCTCGAGGAGTATGATTGACGATGCATTTGGTCTTTGTATTGCATGCCAATATGCCGACTTTCTAAAGCAAGATACCGATACCCCCATTGATATTGTCTGCCTCTCAGGCGACAATGAAAATACCTCTTTAATACAATTGAAAAAATAATTCCATGTGGTGGATACTATTAGGTTTGATCCTTATTATCAGTCTATTTACATTCGCAATAGTAAGTATCAGGAGTGGAATATTTATAAAATCAATAACCCAAAGTCCTTTTAATACGGGCATACTAACCTTTGATGACGGTCCTCATCCGGTATATACCCCACTCATCCTCGACTTATTAGACCAATATCATATAAAAGCAATTTTTTTCTGTATTGGGAAAAACGCTGATGCCCACCCGGAAATAGTTAGAAGGATCGCTGAATCCGGTCACCTTATTGGCAACCATACTTTCTACCATTCTATCCGTTCTACTTTCTATGGTTGGAAAAAATATCTTTCCGAAATCACTGCAACAACGGCTTTATTAGAGAAAATTACCGGGAAAAAAGTACTTTATTATAGACCTCCCTTTGGCATCACCAATCCATCCATTGCAAAAGCCATTCGTAAAAGTGGATTAGTGACAATGGCATGGAATATACGCACTTTTGATACCTTAGCAAAAGTTCCACAACGCCCTATCCGTAAAATTGAAAAATATTGGAATCCTCATTCCATAATTCTGCTTCATGACCGCCTTAATGTTACCGTGGATATTTTACAATATCTCTTAGAAAACGGCATAATAAAGCAATCGCCAATTTTTGAATCACAAGGTAGCGGGATATCAGAGGATAAGTAAAAGTGGATTTATATGATAGGAAGGCTATCAAACAAAGTGGAGAATACCGGGCTCGAACCGGTGACCTCTTGCATGCCATGCAAGCGCTCTAGCCAACTGAGCTAATCCCCCTTGTTTTCAAATTCTTTCGATTAAAGGTATGTCTTTTATTACTAACTGCACAGTATTTCGCAATCTTTCTTCCATTAAAATTATTTTGCCTTTCGTCATACTTTTCAGCACCTCTTCTTCATAATGCCTAATTGTAAGTAATTCAAGATCTTCCTCTACTGTAACAGAATATTCGTCTTCCAATATTTCTTTCAAACGCTGTATCCTATCCGGAATATTTGGCACACACACGGTAAACGATATTGCCGTATTGCGCATCATATTAATAAATATCCGGAGGTCGGCAAATACTTTAAAAAGCCTTGCCATGTGATGTTCTACTACAAATGAAAAGTCTCGGGTAGCAATGTGTAACAATGTCTGATTTCTATCCAAAATAACGATTGGTGGATAATGCTCTTCGACATCAGGTCCTATATAGGTACCATCAATATCCGGTTGGAGAAATGACTGTACGTAGAGTGGGATATTTTTATTTTGAAGCGGCTTAATTGTTTTTGGATGTATCACAGAAGCTCCGTAATACGTCATTTCGATGGCTTCTTTGTATGAGAGCCACGGTAACTTCTGCACATTTTTGAAAAGACGCGGATCGCCTGTAAGCACGCCTTCTACATCTTTCCAAATAATCATCTTTTCAGCGTCCAAGCAAAACGAAAGAATGGCGGCAGTAAAATCAGATCCCTCTCTGCCTAAGGTTGTCGTATAACCGTCAGCCGTACTTCCTATAAATCCCTGTGTTAGCACAAAAGCACCTTGCTCTAAATTCGGCTTGACGGATGTATCAATATTCTCCTGAGTTACATCCCAATCTATCTGCGATTCCCGATACGTATCGTCTGTCCTTATAATAGAGCGGGCATCAATCCATTGGGTGTGTAATCCACTTCGATTGAGATAGGCTGCAACAATCCGTGTGGATAACAATTCCCCCAAACTAACCAATTGATCATATATAAAATCGTAATCCTTACTTCGTGGTTGTGCTGTTATCCAGGAAATTTCACTATAAAGGGCAGCAACTTCGTCATAAATTGCATCATGCGGACTAAAAAGCCCATCCATCAACATCTTATGATGATCCTTAACAACCGCAAGGGCAGATTCTATTCCATCTGTTTGATTAAAATGAGCATTCATCACCACTTCAAGGTGATTGGTTGTTTTGCCTGAAGCTGATATCACAACCACAATTTTCTTCCCTGCATGTTGCTTGAGAATACCGGCAACATTACGGATACCTTCCACGTCTTTGATGGACGCTCCCCCAAATTTATAAACAAGGATGTTCTTTTTCATTCAATTCGTTGACTTTGTTTGATGAACGAAACGCAAAGATAAAAAAGTTCACTTCTTAGGAAAGTTAAATCACAATGAATTCAGCACTGAGCCTATCAAAACAAGCATGTTTTTAAAAAAAACATTCACCACTCTCCAAAGCCGGACGAGAGTATAACAAAGAAAGAGTTATAGAATCTATTATCTATTGAAAATTAAAAATAAAGGCTTGAGGAATATAGATAAAACCCAATCGACTGTCTTTCACCACTATTCTGTCTATCATAATAGAAAATGGATTTTTCATTTCTTTGATTAGGTCAAGCGGATACGTTTCACCGTTTTTCCAGTAATAAGCTTTATTCAAACTCCGACCATCTAAGTATGTCCACCGCATCGAAACGAGGTCATATCTTTTATCATCGGCAAAAAGATTGATCGAATGGTTGGTTATATTCTGAAGATAAGATTTTGCAAATATAGGACTATCGGGCTTGGCAACCATTTTATTCCAATCAAGGGTTAATTGATTGGCATTCAGGATCTCGCCCGGTTCAGTAGTGACCAATAAATATTCATCTGTAGGCTTGTTTACCGGATGGACGACAAAGTTGCGCTTACCAAGGGCAACCGTAGAATCGTTTTCCGCTAAATAATTAATAACTGTTTCAAATTTGGGATAATGTTGAATAGTAACTTTAGGAACACGCTTGTAACCATCAACAATTTTTTTATTCTCTTCAAGCGTCGTATCAATCTTCAAGATCTGGTGACCATCATAGCGTGTGACCAACTGGTATTTAAATCGGTGATTTCTATTGACTATGGGTATAAAAAGAGGCTGTATGTATCCGGAACTATTGGGCTGGACATTGACTACAACCGTATAGTTATTATTGTCCTCATCCTTTAGGACACATATAAAAGAATCTCCTACTTCTAATTTATTGACAATATCACCAAATTCGTTATCTGTCAATCTGTTGGAATTGGGTCTAAACGTCAATTCACGCTGCACCCCTTCTTTATTCAACAAAAAAAGGTGTTTTTCTTTAAAAAGATTGACACTTTTTTGATCCTTATACAATTGAAAATCAACTCTGCCAATGTTGGTTGCTTTATTTTGTTCAACCTGAGAAACTCCGACAAACTCTTTGGGGGTGATGGCTTTCAAATCCACAGTAACAACGCCCCAACTCAAGGTAACTTCGGTGCACCATCCTGAAACACACCATACTGACATCATCAGCATCAACAAGTAAAATCGCATCTAAAACAAAATGATCAAAAAATTAATAATACATTTCACGCTCGGGATCATAATAATCTTCTGGCTTGGAACGATTCCAATACTTTTTAGACGTGGTCTGCTTCACTGCGTCATTTAGAGTAGGAAAGGGCTTAGCCGGCTTCTTTTCCTCCGGTGTAAGCCACTCTTCAAGAGAATCCAAAATATCATCAACAGCCTTTGATTGAGCCAATGATTTGAGAATCTGCTGAATGGCAATGGTGCCAATCAACTTAGCCACCCTTCCCTTCGTACCCTTAAAAACATAGGTATCTAATAGAAATGGAACCAATACATCAAAGGCCAATTCAAAAACATCTAAATCGGAATTTTTCGACTTATTTGATGCTTCGTTATTTACATTTTCGGCAATCATAAAATAAAATATTGAACATGGGATAAAAAAGGTGCTCAAGAATCAAAAATTGTCTCAAAAGTAGGAAATAAAATACCGAAAAAGCTTAAAATGTGCCTAACAAAATGTTATTTACACATTTGAAAATTTTCGGTATTTTATTATCGTGTATCAATCAGATAGACTCTTAGGAAAGAATCTCGTCGGCAAGATCCGATGTGGACTGTGCATACTGATCTTTCTTCGCTCTAATCTTATTGATGCCTTCCAATACCTTCTCCCGAAGGTCATTGGTAATCTTGTTGGTTGCATCAGAAATCTTATGCCTGGTGTCTTCTCCCTTTTCAGGTGCCAACAATACTCCTAATGCTACACCGGCTGCTATCCCTGCGAATAAAGCCAAAACTGTTTTTCCTGCATCTTTGCTCATGTGATTATGTTTTATAGTTATTAAATAATAAAATACTTATTTCAGATTATAACGTCACTCATCACCAAATATTGTTTTGTAGCAACCATTATCATCTTTACCATTAGAAGGAATATTTATTCAAAAAAGTTCAAATTATTTAAAGTAAAATGCAAACTATTCCATAATGAAAAATTATTTATTTAAATCAAGTCTTTCATTCATCGTTGTTTTTAATGCATTCATCTATTTTATTCAAAATATTATCCTAAAGAAGGTACTAAGTAATACATAATACCATAAAGCTGTGTTATATTTGTACTGTCAATCCGCAAATTGATTCTGTTACGTACTTATAAATAAATATAAACAATGAGCACAAACGATAATGTAGAAAGAGATGATATCAAAATCGAAAACTCCAAAGCTCAAATGCGCAAAGGTGTTTTAGAAATGTGTATTCTTGGAATCATCGGCGGCGAAGAGCTATACACATCCGATATCATCAACAAGTTAAAAGAAAATGACTTAGTCGTCGTGGAAGGTACTGTCTATCCCCTTCTGACAAGGTTAAAAAATGGAGGTCTGTTGGAATACAACTGGAAAGAGAGCAATAGTGGTCCTCCACGCAAATATTACCGCATTACAGCTTCAGGTGAAGCCTTGCTTTCCGAATTGCTTGAAAGCTGGAATCAATTAGTTAAAGTAGTCTCTAAAACAACAAAAAAATAATCCGATCATGAATAAAACAATTAATATCAACTTAGGGGGCTTTCCTTTCACCATTGATGATACAGCCTTTGAATTACTTGAAAGATACATGACGTCTATCAAGAACCACTTTGCTCAGTCCGATAGTTATCAAGAAATTATTTCTGATATCGAAATTAGGCTGGGTGAACTTCTCCATGAAAAAACAACCTCAAAAGCAATAGTTTCTACAGCAGACATCGAGTCTGTCATCAAAATCATGGGACGACCGGAGGAATTTGGTGCTGAATCAATCGACCTTCCGGGAGAAGACTTTTCCAATTCAGATGAAGGCAATAACAAAGACCAAAAGACGCGCAAATTATTCAGAGATAGGTCCAACAAGTACGTGGGAGGTGTATGCTCCGGACTTGCAGCGTATTTAGGCATCAAAAATGCCAATTGGGTAAGGCTTGCTTTTATAATATTCACCACCTCAGGCGGATTTGGTATTCCTTTATACATCATCATGTGGATATTCGTACCGGAAGCTAAGACTTCTGCCGACTTTTTAGCCATGAAAGGTAAGCGTGTCACCGTCTCCAACATTGCGGCATACATGGAAAAAGAAATCAACAATTTCTCAAGCCAAGTGTCTGAATTGTCTGACGATATCTCAAAAAGGTTTAGCGCCAAAGGAAACAAATCCTTTAGAGCGGAAAGCACACTTGCCGATATGGAAAGTGCATTTAAAAGCGGCACTTCTCACTTAGGCCGTATTTTAAAGCCTTTCGGGCTAATTTTAGGTGGATTGTTATTGCTTACGTTTGCCTTTGTGTGGATTACCTCCTTTGTGGGATACATCCTTGCTTTTCCATTATTCGGATTTATCAATAGCTCCTCTTCTATTATTAATTTTCTGTTGACAATCAACAGCTTTGTCATCATGATTGTACCATTGGTCTTTATCATCTTTTGGGCACTGCGTTTGATATTCAGAACCAATGTCATGAGGAGCATTCGCCAAAGCTTAGTCGTCTTTTGGATCTCTAATTTAATTTGCTTCATTATTCTAAGCGCTTCTACATTTAGGGAATTTAAAAATTATGGCGTATATGAGTCAAAACAAAACCTGGAAAACCTCACCAGCGAAATCATTTCTATTGAGGCTATCAACAATGATCATTCTCAAGGAAATATCGAACTGGGTGACTTGAGGCTGGGAAAAGATGATCAATTAGAAGTTGAAAATGATATCAATATCAATATTATCCCTACAACATCCCCTTATTGGCATTATACTAAAAAAGTTAAATCTAGAGGGAAAGACGGAAAAAATGCCAAAGAAAATGCCGATTGTATCCAATACGCGCTATTGACTCCTGATGACCATACTTTACAATTCCCGACATACCTTACCATCGACAAAGATTGTAAATATCGGTTTCAACAAGTAGAAATAGACCTATACATTCCGATAGGCAAATCTGTAACTATTTCTGAAGACTTAAAGTGGAATCTCACTAATGTAACTTATGACCAAAACCAAATGAAAGACGGATGGAAAATGATTTCCGGAAAGTCTTACAAAATGACCGAAAAAGGTCTCTATTGCACAGATTGTACACCTGAAGAATTGGCAGTAAACATGGAACCGAATTATTATCAATATGTTTCTACGGATGAAATTCCTAACAATGCCATCCTTCAATCCAATGAATCTGCTCAAACCTTCGATGTAACACAAGGGTCAATATGGAATTTATCTTTCGACAAAATAATGGTTGTACAAAATAATACTTGGAAATTCAACGATATCAAACTCAATGTTGACCTAAGTCCTGATGATAAAGTTCACATAATCCGCAAATTGAAGTTTTATGGTACTAATCCCGTAAATCAAAATGACTTTGACCATATTTATAACTTTAGAGTATCCGGACAAGATATAACA
>Ga0073902_10002006_pt1 | contig 10825 bp, 8 predicted proteins | sample KloWWTmeKNB19Kit_FD_66667 | JGI IMG/M metagenome (GOLD analysis project Ga0073902, IMG submission 66667) | Active sludge microbial communities from Klosterneuburg, Austria, studying microevolution and ecology of nitrifiers - Klosterneuburg... | ecosystem: Engineered > WWTP > Aerobic digester >...
GCATGACCATCAGCGTACTGATTGCCGACGACCACGCTGTCGTGCGCGACGGCTTGCGTCTTCTGCTCGAAAACCAGAGCGATATCCGCGTGGTCGGCGAGGTAGCCGATGGTCGTGCGGCGGTCGAAGCTGTGCTTCGCCTGGAGCCCGACGTCGTCATCATGGATCTGGCAATGCCGCTCCTTAACGGCGTCGATGCCACCGCCCAGATTATCGAAAAACAAGATGCCGTCAGGATCGTGATGTTGTCGATGCACTCCACGGTCGAACATGTTTTTCGGGCCCTGCAGGCCGGCGCCCTTGGTTATTTACGCAAGGAGTCGGCGGGCAGCGAGGTGGTCGATGCCGTGCGGACGGTGCACGCCGGTCGGCGCTACCTGAGCCAGAAGATCACCGAATCGGTGGTCGATGACTACATCCGCAAGCGGACCGACGACAGTCCACTGGAGTCGCTGAGCCAGCGGGAACGAGAAATCCTGCAAATGCTGGTCGAAGGCAAGTCGGGGATCGAAATCGCCCGCTTGCTGCATGTCTCGCCGAAAACGGTCGATACCTATCGTAGCCGGATGATGCAGAAGCTCGGGATCAACGACCTGCCGGGGCTGGTCAAGTTCGCGTTGCAGCACGGGCTGACGACCTTGTGAGAGAGAGACTGTTGACCTGCGTCAAAATGCCGCACTAAATCAACAAATGTGTTGTCCCTTGTAAGAGATATCCGACATACAGAAGCCCGCCCCGACATGGATCATCCAGACACAGATGAATCCACCACGGAGTGCAGCATGACCGACGACACCAAATCCAAGACACCGCTCGACAACGGGCGGCGCAAGTTCCTCAACACCGCCGGTATCGCCGGTATTGCTGGCGCCGGTGCCAGCCTCGGCCTGACCGGGTGCAACAAGGCCGACCAGGCCCCGGCCCCGGCTGCCGGTGCGCCGGTAGCCGCCAAGCCGGCCGAAGCCGCCCACGGCAAGGGCCAGGTCGCCCCCGGCCAGCTCGACGACTACTACATGCTGTCCAGCGGCGGCCACTCGGGCGAAGCACGTGTTTTCGGCGTACCCTCCGGGCGCACCCTGAAGCGCATCCCGATCTTCAACATCGATCCAATGTCGGGCTGGGGTATCACCAACGAATCGAAGGCGATCATCGGCACCAAGGCCGACGGCAGCATCAAGTTCCGGACCGGCGACACCCACCACGTGCATGGCTCGTACACCGACGGCACTTACAACGGCAAATATTTCTGGATCAACGACAAGATCAACAACCGCCTGGCCCGCATCCGCGGTGACTACCTGGAATGCGACAAGATCACCGAGATCCCCAATGTCCAGGGTTTCCACGGCATCTTCCCGGACAAGCGCGACCCGGTCGACGCCGCCATCAATTACACCACCCGCGTTTTCTGCGGCGCCGAATTCCACGTGCCGCTGCCCAACACGCCGAAAGACTGGAAAACCGGTGCCGGCTACGCCTGCCTGCTGACCTGCGTCGATGCCGAGAGCATGGAGGTGCGCTGGCAGGTCAAGGTCGATGGCAACATGGACCTCTGCGCCACTTCCTATGACGGCAAGCTGGCCGCGCTGAACAACTACAACACCGAGAACGGCCTGGTCTTCGCCGACATGATGTCGTCCGAGAAGGATGCCTGCATCTTCTTCAACGTCGAGCGCATCGAAGCCGCCATCAAGGCCGGCAAGAGCTTCACCATCGGCGACTCCAAGGTCCCGGTGGTTGATGGCACCAAGGCCGCCAACCCTGACCCGAAGACAGCGCTGACCTGTTACGTGCCGGTCCCCAAGAACCCGCACGGCGTCAACATCACGCCGGACGGCAAGTACTACGTCTGCGCCGGCAAGCTCTCGCCGACCGCCACGGTCATCGAGCACGCCATGGTCCTCAAGTGGTTCGACGGCGAAGTCAAGGAAACCCAGGAATGCGTCGTCGGCGAGCCGGAAATCGGCCTCGGCCCGCTGCATACCGGCTTTGACGGCAAGGGCAACGCCTACACCTCGCTCTTCCTCGACAGCCAGGTTGTCAAATGGAACGTCGCCGCCGCAGTCGCCCAGTACAAGGGTGACAAGTCGGCCAAGGTCGTGCTCGACCGCCTCGACGTGCATTACCAGCCCGGCCACGGCTACGCCTCGATGGGCGAAACCAAGGAAGCCGACGGCAAGTACTTCAACTCCGGCAACAAGTTCTCGAAGGACCGCTTCCTGCCGGTCGGCCCGCTGCACGTCGAAACCGAGCAGCTGATCGACATCAGCGGCGACAAGATGGAGCTGTTGCACGACCACACCGCCCACCCGGAACCGCACGACGCGATCATCGTGCGCCGCGACATCATCAAGACCAAGCAAATCTACACCCTGGAAGAGTCGCCGATCCACGTAAAGGGCTTCGACGATACCGGCGTCAAGCGCAACGGCAACAAGGTCACGGTGCGCATGATGTCGGTGGCGCCGTCGTTCACACCGTCCGAGTTCGTGCTGAAGAAGGGCGACGAAGTCACCGTCATTCTCACCAACCACGACAAGGTGGAAGACCTGCACCACGGCTTCGCCATCGAAGGCCACGACATCTGTTTCGTTGTCGGCCCGCAGGAAACCAAGTCGGTGACTTTCAAGGTCGAGCGTCCCGGTGTGTTTTGGTTCTACTGCACCCACTTCTGCCACGCCCTGCACCTGGAAATGCGTGGCCGGATGATCGTCGAGGCCTGATCGTTGACCAAATCTCCCTCCCGTCAACGGGAGGGCCGGGCGGGGATGGCGGCCAGGTGCCCCCAACCCTCACCCTATTTCCCTCCCGGTCCTTCCCCTTGATGGGGGAGGAGAAGAGGTTCTCGCCCATTTTTCCCTGCTCCTGAAATGAAACTGCATCGTATCCTGGCCCTTGTTGCCCTGTTCCTGTTCTGCTCGGCAATCGTTCACGCCAGTTCCTACGACGCAGCGCTGCCGCCGCAGTTATTTACTGACCCCGACCTCTGCGCCTACGCCCCATGCCGGGAGGTATTGCCCGGCGCCGACAGTTTCTCCGTCCGCAAGGGGCGACCCAGCTATGTCGAAGCCTACCGAACCGTCGGCGAGCAGCGCCAGGTCGTCGGCTATGTTTTCCTGTCCACCGATATCGTCGACATCCCGGCCTATTCCGGCAAACCAGTGATCACGCTGATCGGTATGTACCCGCAGGGCGTGATCAGCGGCGTGCGCATCCTGAAGCACAGCGAACCGATCCTGCTGGTCGGTATCCCGGAAGGCGAGCTCAACAAGTTCATCGCCCAGTACGTCGGCAAGTTTGCCGGCGCCAAGGTGGAAATCGGCAAGTCGTCGGCCGGCGACGAGCGCATCGGCCTGGATGCAATCAGCGGCGCCACGGTCACCGTCATTGCCGAAAACCAGGTGATCATGCGCAGCGCCTACGCTATCGCCAAGCAGGTCGGCATCGTCAAGTCAGCACCCAAGCCAGCAGCCCGCTTTACCTCCCAGAGCGCTCTCCTTGACTGGAAGACGCTGCTCGATGAAGGCAGTGTCCAGCACCTGACCGTCCAGCCGGACGAATTGGGCATTGAATCTCGCGGTCAACCCTATATTGACCTCTATTTTGGCTACCTGAACGCCCCTGCGGTCGGCCGCAGCATTCTCGGCGAAAACGGCTGGAAGCGCCTGATGGCCGACCTGAAACCGGACGAACACGCCATTTTCATCGTCGCCAACGGCACCGCCTCGTTCAAGGGCTCCGGCTTCGTGCGCGGCGGCATTTACGACCGCATCCAGGTCGCCCAGGATCTGGATTCCCACACTTTCCGCGACACCGACTACCTGAACCTGTACGGCGTTGTCGCTGGCGGCGCACCGGCCTACAAGGAATCCGGCATCTTCATCCTGCGCGGTAGCAACTTCAGCGCCGCCTATCCGTGGAGCCTGGTCTTCCTGGCCAACAAGGTGGATCGCCAAACCGGCAGCAAAACCTTTGCCAATTTCGAGCGCGAATACTGGCTGCCCGAGCGTTATCTGGAAGGCGGCCGGCCGCTGGTGATGCGCCCCGATCCGACCTGGGTACAGGTCTGGCGCGGCAAAAAACTGGAAATCAGTCTCTTCGTGCTGCTCCTCGCCGCCACCGCCGGCCTCTACGCCCAGCGAGACCGCCTGGTGCGCCGGGCCACCCGCAAGGACAAACGCTGGGTGTCGATTCCCAAGTATGTGATCTGGACACTCAGCATCGTTTTCGTCGGCTTCTACGGCCTGGCCCAGCCGAGCATCACCCATGTCATGACCTGGCTGCATTCGCTGGTCTATCAATGGCGCTGGGAGCTGTTCCTGTCCGACCCGCTGATTTTCATCTTCTGGCTGTTCATCGCGGCTGTGCTTTTCATCTGGGGCCGCGGCCTGTTCTGCGGCTGGCTTTGCCCCTACGGTTCGCTGTCCGAACTGTCGTTCAAGATCGCTGGGGCGCTCGGCCTCAAGCGCTTCCAGTTCCATCTGCCGATGCCTTGGCACAACCGGCTGCGCTGGCTCAAATACGGCATCTTCGTGCTGCTGGTCGGGGTCTCCTTCTACGATATCGCCCTCGCCGAGAAGATGGCCGAAGTCGAGCCTTTCAAATCGACCTTCCTGGTTGGCGGCTTCTGGAACCGCGCCTGGCCCTTCGTCGCCTACTGGGCGCTGCTTTTCGTCGGCGGCCTGTTCATCGAGCGGCCGTTCTGCAAATACCTCTGCCCGCTTGGCGCCGGTCTGGCCATTCCGACCACCTTCCGTTTCATCCAGCTTAAGCGCAAGGCCGAATGCACCACCTGCCACGCCTGCCAGAAAGGCTGCGGCTCGCTGGCGATCGACGACGCCGGCCGCATCGACCATCGCGAATGTCTGCTCTGCCTGGAATGTCAGGTGCTTTACTATGACGACCACAGCTGTCCGCCGCTGTCGCAGGAGCGCCGGCGGCGGACCAAGAGTGGGCTGGAACTGACGCCGATTGGCGAGGATGGCTACTACATCCCGATCAAGGAAGTGCGTTGAAGCTGTTTTGGCCATGAAGACGTTTGCTGCTGTACTGCTCTTGCTGGTCGGCTGGTCGGTCGCGGCCGCGGAATGGCAGGTGGCGCCCGGCGCTTCGATCGCGGCAGCGGTGCAGTCGGCCAAGGCCGGCGATACGGTGCGCGTGCTGCGCGGCCAGTACGACGAGCATCTGCTGATCGACAAACCGCTGCGCCTGATCGGCATCGACCGGCCGACGCTCTCCGGCGGCGAACGCGGCGACGTCATTCGGGTCAAATCCCCGGACGTGCTGATCGAAGGCTTCATCATCCGCGACAGCGGCACCGACCTTACCGCCCAGAACGCCGGCATCTATGTCGAACCGGGGTCGCACCGGGTCGCCGTGCGCAACAATGCGCTGGTCTACAACCTGTTCGGCGTCTGGCTGGAAAAACTCAATGAGCCCGAAGTCAGTGGCAACCTGATCACCGGCAAGCGTGACCTGTCGTCGGCCAGGCGCGGCAACGGCATCCAGCTCTACAACACCACCGGCGCCCGGATCATCGGCAACCAGATCAGCTTCTGTCGCGACGGCATCTATGTCGATGTCTCGCACCACGCAATATTTCGCGGCAACAGCATGCATCACCTGCGCTACGGCAGCCACTACATGAATTCCAACGACAACCTGTGGGAAGACAACGAGAGCTACCTGAACCGCGGCGGCCTGGCGCTGATGGAAGTCCGCCGCCAGACGGTGCGCAACAACCGGGCCTGGGGCAACAGCGACCACGGCATCATGCTGCGCACCATTGTCGATTCGGTGATCGAGAACAACGTCGTCGCCGGCAACGGCCGCGGCTTCTTCCTATACGACGCCGAATACAACGTGCTGAAAGGCAACCGGATCATCGGCAACCGGGTCGGCGCCCACGTCTGGGCTGGTTCCATCCACAACGACGTGGACAGCAACGACTTCATCCAGAACCAGGAGCAGGTGCGTTACGTCGCCACCCGCGACGAAATCTGGGGCAAGAAACAGGGCAATTACTGGAGCAACTACGCCGGCTGGGACAACAGCGGCGACGGCGTCGGCGATGTGCCTTACGAGGCCAACGACATGGTCGACCGGCTGACCTGGAAATACCCGCTGGTCAAGCTGCTGCTCAACAGCCCGGCGGTGCACAGCCTGCGCCTGATCGCCCGCCAGTTCCCGCTGCTGCGCAGCCCGAGCATCGTCGACCCGCAGCCGCGCATGCAACCCTCAAACCCCGACTGGAGCCAGTGGATTGACCGACAAGCTCATTGAAATCCGTGGCGTGCATAAACGCTATGCTGCGGTCAACGCCGTAAATGGCGTCGATTTAACGGTCGGTGCTGGCGAGCTGTTCGGCCTGATCGGCCACAATGGCGCCGGCAAGACGACGCTGTTCAAGATGATGCTCGGCCTGTTGCCGGTCAGCGCCGGCGAAATCCGCATCGGTGGCCACGCGGTGCGCGGCGAGGCCTTTCGCCAGGTGCGGCGCAGCATCGGCTACCTGCCGGAAAGCCTGGCGCTCTACGACAACCTGAGCGGCCTGGAAACCCTGCACTTTTTCGCTCGCCTGAAAGGCGCCGACCTCGCCAGCTGCCCGGCCCTGCTTGAACAAGTCGGCCTCGCCGAGGCCGCCGGCCAGCGCGTCCGCAACTATTCGAAAGGCATGCGCCAGCGCCTCGGCTTCGCGCAGGCCTTGCTCGGCGCGCCGCGCCTGCTTTTTCTCGACGAGCCAACCAACGGCCTCGATCCGCAGGGCATCCTGGAGTTTTACCGCATCCTCGCCGAGCTGCGGCAAGGGGGCGTCACCGTCGTGCTGACTTCGCACATCCTGGCCGAAATCCAGCAGCGGGTAGACCGCCTGGCCCTGATGCGCAACGGCCGCATCCAGGCGCTGGGCACGGTGCAGGCGCTGCGCGAAGGGCAGGCGCTGCCGCTCACCCTGCGCGTCAGCTACCGGCCCGGCGATGAAGATACCTTGCGCCGTGTACTCGGCAGCCTGGGTATCAACGACGGCGAAGCCAGCGCCGGCCTCGCCCGTTTCACCTGCCCACGGCACTTGAAAATGGCCCTGTTAACGGCGTTGACCGCAGCCGGGTCGGCCATTCGCGATATCGACGTCCACGAACCATCCCTGGAAGACGTTTTCCTGGGTTATACGGAGGAATTGACGCCATGAGCGGCATCGAATTCAGACAGATCCGCGTCATCGCCGGCAAGGAGTTCCGCGACCGCCTGCGCAACCGCTGGGTGCTCGCCGTCGCCCTGGTATTCACCGTTTTCGCGCTGGTCATCGCCTATTTCGGCTCGGCGCAGCAGGGCGCCGTCGGCTGGCGCAACATCGACGTCACCATCGCCAGCCTGGTCAGCCTGGTCATCTACCTGGTGCCGCTGATCGCCCTGATTCTCGGCTACGACGCCATCGTCGCCGAGCGCGAACGCGGCTCGCTCGACCTGCTGCTGTCGATGCCAATCACCCGCCTCGAAGTGCTGCTTGGCAAGTTCACCGGCCTGGCCGGGGCGCTGGGCGTTGCCACCGTCGTCGGCTTCGGCCTGGCTGGCGTGCTGCTCTTCTACCAGTTGGGCAGCGCCGCCCTTTACCACTACGGCGGCTTCGTGCTCAGCGCCTTCCTGCTCAGCCTGTGCTTCCTCAGCCTGGCCGTGATGGTTTCGGTGATCGCCGAGGACCGCGTGCGGGCGAGCGGCATCGCCATCGCGCTGTGGTTCTTCTACGTGCTGGTCTATGACCTGCTGCTGCTCGGCATCCTGGTCGTCAGCGAGGGCCAGCTGAATCTCAATTTCTTCCCGGTACTGCTGATGCTCAACCCGGCGGACATTTTTCGCATCCTGAATATTTTCGGGTTTGAAGATGTGCGCCGCATCTACGGGTTGGCCACGGTCTTCCCCGAAACCCTGGCCAACCCGTGGCTACTCGGCAGCGCCATGGTGTTCTGGATCATTGCGCCACTCGGGGTGGCAGTCTGGAGGTTCAAATGATGAAATCAAATTCGCGGCGGGCGACCCTGCTGCCCATCCTGTTTGGCGCTTCACTGTGGCTCGCCGGCTGCGGTGAGCCGGCGAAGTCGACGCTGCCGCTGGAGATAGCAGGCGACACCGCCTGCGCGCTGGACGGCATGATCCTGCAGGACTTCCCCGGCCCCAAGGCGCAAATTCACTACGATCAAGGGGGGCCGGACTTCTTTTGTGACACCCGCGAAATGTTCTCCATTCTCCTGCGTCCGGAACAGAAAAAACGCATCACCGCCATCTACACCCAGGACATGGGCAAGGCCGACTGGACGCGGCCGGAAGGCCAGTGGATCGACGCCAAGACTGCCTTCTATGTCGTCGGCAGCCCGCGCCGCGGTTCGATGGGGCCGACCGTCCCCTCATTTGCGCAAGAGGCCGATGCCCGCAAGTTCGCTGAGCAATATGGCGGGAAAGTCCTGCCCTTTGCCCAGGTCACGCTGGATATGGTCGACCTGAGCGGCGGTGCCAGCCATGACGAAAAGATGTAGGCGTTGCCGGCTGCTCGCGGGCCCGATGACGCTTACTGCTTTGGCTCGCTGACGGCGAGCCGCCCATTGTTTTATCCCAAAACCAACGAAACGGAGTGAACCATGAAAATCATCCATACCGCCCTGATTGCCGCCGCCGGCCTGGCGACCCTGGGCCAAGCCTACGCGGCCGACGAACTGGCGCTGGCCAAGGCCAAGAACTGCATGGCCTGTCATGCCCTCGACAAAAAGCTGGTCGGTCCCGCCTACAAGGATGTGGCCGCCAAGTACAAGGACGACAAGGCCGCACCGGCAGCGCTCGCCACCAAGATCAAGGCCGGCGGCAAGGGCGCCTGGGGTGCCATCCCTATGCCCCCGAACAACGTCACCGAGGACGAGGCCAAGCGCTTGGCAGCCTGGGTTCTGACCGTGAAGTAATTTCACCTTCCGAGGAAGGCAAGCCGGCCCCCTGGCCGGCTTTTTTTCGCCCCGATAAGTCTCAAGCGGCGCCCGGCAATTTGATTTCGGTCATAAGTGCAGCGCAAATACCAGAGTAAATTACTCAACAATTAACCATTACAGAGAGAGGGGCAGCCCGATGTTCGGCAGCAAGACTAAACAGAATCTGGCAACGGCCTTGGCCGAGAATGCCGTTTTGCAGGCGCGCCTGGCGGCACTTCAGGACGAGATGGCGACCATCCAGTATCGCGTCGTCCAGTCGGAAAGCCAGCAACAGGAACTACTGAAACGCCAGGCGCTGCTTGACGGCGTGCTCGGCAACATTCCCCGTTTCGGCGAATCCCTGGCCGGCATCCGCCTTTCCTTTTCCGGTCTTTCCACCCTGTTGAACGAAGAATCGGAATCAGCGCTGACGGCGGCCACCGAGTCCGATGCCAACCGCTCTTCTTTTGAACAGATCACCACCAATCTGCACGCCATGTTCGAACGCATCAACTTCGCCGGCAAGAGCGTCGAAGAGCTGTCGCATCGGGCCGGCGAAATCGGCGGCATCGTCCAGCTGATCAAGGAGATCGCCGAACAGACCAACCTGCTGGCGCTCAACGCCGCCATCGAAGCGGCGCGGGCCGGCGAGGCAGGACGCGGTTTTGCCGTGGTTGCCGACGAGGTGCGAAAACTGGCTGAGCGGACGGCCAAGGCGACGACCGAAATTGGCAGCCTGGTTGCCGGCATCCAGCACGAAACCGGTCAGGCCAAGGCAATCATGGACGTCGGGGCGGGCAGCGCTGCCAGCCAGAGCGCCGAGAGCGAGGCCGCGATGCGCAGCATGCAGCGCCTGCTCGGTCTGTCACAGCACATGCAGGACAGCATTGCCTCATCGTCGCGCCTGGCCAATGCCGAACTGGCCAATATCGAGGAGCTGACGCTGAAACTCGAAGTCTACAAGGTGCTGCTTGGCCTTTCCGACCTCAAGCCGGGCGACCTGCCCGACGAAACCCAATGCCGATTGGGCCGCTGGTATTACGAAGGCGAAGGCCGGGTCGAATTTTCGCGCCTGCCCGGTTACCGCGAAATGGAAGCGCCGCACAAGGCAGTGCACGACCAGGCACGCCAGGCCGTCGAACGCTACCGCAGCGGCGATTTTGCCGGTGCCCTCGATGCGCTGACCCGAATGGAAGAGGCCAACCTGACAGTGATGGCCGGCATGGAACGCATTCTGGCCCAGGGACCGGGGCGGATGGCCGCCCGTTGAACTGCCGGCAGGAGAGTCCAACGTTGATGCATGGCGCGGTGGACGACATTGCCGCTGAAATGGGTATCGACGCCGCCGAGATCGAGGCGCGCAAGACTTTCCTCGAACTCACCGAAGCCGATGCCGAACAGCTGCGCAGCATCCGCGGCAAGCTGGCGGCGGCCCAGAATGGTTTCGCCGACGGCTTTTACGCGTACTTGCGGCAACTGCCGGAACTGGCCGCGCTGCTTCCCGACGATGCCACTGTTGCCCGCCTGAAGGCCGCCCACGGCCGCTATTTTGCCAGCCTGACCGACGGCGATTACGGCGATGCCTACGTCGACGGCCGGCTGCGGGTCGGCATGACCCATGCCCGGATCGGGCTTACCCCGAAGTGGTACGTCGGCGCTTTCCGCAAATATCTTTCCAATATGCTGGGCGCCACCTGGGCGGCAACGGGCGAGGATTTTGCCGCCTTCGTTCCGGCTTTCGATGCCTTGCTGAAGGTGGTCATGCTCGACCTCGGGCTGACCCTCGACACCTACATCCATGCCGACAAGCGCGCCATCGCCCTGCGCGACAGGGCCATCGAATCCAGCGTCAACGGCATTTTCATCGCGGCGGCCGGTCC
>Ga0073902_10002011_pt1 | contig 10809 bp, 10 predicted proteins | sample KloWWTmeKNB19Kit_FD_66667 | JGI IMG/M metagenome (GOLD analysis project Ga0073902, IMG submission 66667) | Active sludge microbial communities from Klosterneuburg, Austria, studying microevolution and ecology of nitrifiers - Klosterneuburg... | ecosystem: Engineered > WWTP > Aerobic digester >...
CAGCGGCCAGCCGAGGGCGATCTTCGCGACGCCGAGCCAGGCCACCTCGGCGGCGAGGTAGAGCGGCACCATGATGAGCAGCCGGATCGCGTAGACCCCGACGAGCACCCACGTCAGGCGCGAGCACACGGCCACCATGCCGCGGTCCTTGCGCCACCCGAACGGGTCCTCGGCCGCCCGCGGGTCGCCGGCGCCGACGAGGAACCCGACTGCCGGCCAGCGGGCCAGGATCGAGAACACCGTGCCGACGAGGTACGCGGCATTGGTGAGGATGCCGGGCAGGAACGCCGCTTCGGCGCGGCCCGAGCGCAGCGCGAAGAACGCGGCGATGCCGGTCGCGAAGACGGCGCCGAGCACGTGGGTCAGCGACGACTTCTGCGCCAGCCGCACCACGGCGAGCACCAGGGCGATGCCCATGGCCGCGCCGGCAGCGAGCCTGATGTCCTGGCTCCACGTCCAGAGCGCGACGAAGACCACCGTCGGCAGCGCCGTCTCGATCGACCCGCGCCACCCCCCGAGAGCGGTGGACAGCCGGTGGCGGATCAGCGCCTCGACCGTCTCCGGCGTCGCGGGAGCCGCGGGAGTCCCAGCGGCGCTCACGCGGTCGGCACGATCTCGTAGGCCGGGTTGAAGATCGTCGGCACCCCGCGCACCTCGGCCACCCGGCCGCGCGCCCGCAGGAACGTGCCCGGCTCGATGCCGGCGATGCTGCGGCGACCGATCCACACGAGGTTGACCGACCCGTTGCCGTCCCACACCTCCGCGACGAGGGCGGGTACGCTGCGCCGCGGCGGCAGGGTCACGGTGCGCACGGTGCCGCACACACAGGCAGGATGCCGAGGAGCCAGGGCCGTGAGGTCGTCACCACCCGCCGTCTCGGACTGGGTGCGCAGGACATCGGCCTGGTGCTCGACCGAGGTCTTGCCCAGGTCCTCGAGCAGTTGGCGCAGGCCCATCACCGCACCTCGGTGATCTCAGGCCCTCGCGTGAAGGGGTCGAGGGAGGTGCGCTCGGCCTCGTCTTCGGCGTCAGCCTCAGCCTCGGCAGCCTCGGCGGCGCGCTCGGCCTCGCGCGGCAGGGCCAACGGGAGCAGCTCGCGCGGGGCCATCGGCTCGGTACCGCGCACGACGACGGCCGCGCGCAGGACCTCGAGCAGCGGGGCCGCCGCGTCGTCGTCGATGGCGGCCCGACCGGAGAGCACCCCGCGCAGGAACCAGCGCGGCCCGTCGACCCCGAGGAAGGTGGCGGGCGCGAAGACGGTGCGACCGTTCTCGCCGCGCGACGGCATCCGCGTGCGCAGCTCGGTGCCGAGCGGGCCGACGCGCTCCTCCGCGGTGCCGCCCTGCGCCTCGATCGCGGTCACGAGCTCGGCACGGATCTCGTCCCACAGGCCACCCGAGCGGGGCGCAGCGAACGCCTGCACCTGAAGCGCGGAGTCACCGATCACGGCCATCGCGGCGTTGACCTGCTGGGTGTTCTGGTCGACCTCGAGGCGCAGCTCCATGCCGGGCACCCCCTGCATCCACAGGGCGCCGAGGTCGATCCGACCCCCGCGGCCGTCGACCTCGCTCGCGTCGAACGGGCCCTCGCTGCGGTCGAGCACCACGGATGCCGTGCGCGTCACCGCGTCGTCGCCCGCCGCGTCACCGTCGGCCTGCGTGCCGTCCGCGTCGGTGTCGACGGGGTCCTGGCCCTCCAGCGTCTCGACGCCGTCGACCTCGCCGGCACGACCTGCGGGGTCGGACTTCTTGGAACGCTTGAAGATGCTCACGGGGGTCGTCCTCGAATCTGGTCTGGAGTGCTGCGGGTCAGGCGGGCTGGTACGAGCCGAAGCCGCCCGTGGACCCGTGCCCAGTGTCCCCCCGGTCACTCTCCGGAAGCGAATCCGCGACCTCGAAGGTCGCGTGCACGTAGTGCTGCACGACGAGCTGGGCGATGCGGTCACCGACCTGCACCGTGAACGACTCGCGCGGGTCGAGGTTCACGAGGTTGACGTGCACCTCGCCGCGGTACCCCGAGTCGATGGTGCCTGGAGCATTGACCACGGTGATGCCGTGCCGGGCCGCGAGGCCCGAGCGCGGGTGCACCAGCCCGACCGTGCCCGGCGGGAGCGCCAGCGCGATGCCGGTGGGCACCAGCGCCCTCTCCCCCGGGGCCAACGTCACCTGCGCGACGCTCGTGAGGTCGGCACCGGCATCCCCCTGAGTGGCGTAGAGCGGCAGGCGGGCGTGCGGGTGCAGCCGGCGAACGGCGACGGTGCTCAGGCTGCGCACTCCCGGCACACGAGCACGCCACCCTTGTCGGTCGCGAGCTGGCTGCGGTGGTGCACGAGGAAGCACCGCGAGCAGGTGAACTCGTCAGCCTGGCGCGGCAGGACCCGCACCGAGAGCTCTTCGCCGGACAGGTCGGCACCGGGCAGTTCGAAGCCCTCGGCCTGCTCGGTCTCGTCGACGTCGACACTCGAGGCGCGCTTGTCGACGCGCCGGCTCTTCAACTCCTCGATGGAGTCCTCTGACAGCTCGTCGTCAGTCTTGCGCGGTGCGTCGTAGTCGGTTGCCATTGCCTGTCGTCCACCCTTCGTCGTGTCCCGGGACCCTCAGAACGCATCAGGTTCCGATTTTGTGCCCGGGCTGCGCCGTGCGCGGCGATTGTGCACCATCGACGGCACAAAAGCCATGTCGTCCCAGCGGGCAGGAAGAAACCGGCCTCAGTCCACCGAGCCGACGTGCCGGGCCGACAGCTCTCGCACGAGCGGACCGAACTGCGCCGCCAGCCCCGGAGCGGCCCCCCACACGAGGTCGCGCGTGAGGACGTCACCGACCGGGCCGCCGAGCACGGCCCCGGCCTCACGGGCGACGAGCTCCCCGGCGGCGCGGTCCCACGGGTTGAGGGCGCTCTCGTAGTAGGCGTCGAGGCGGCCCGCGGCGAGGCCACACAGGTCGAGGGCGGCCCCGCCGTGGCGGCGGATGTCTCGCACCCGCGGCAGGAGGTCGACGAGCAGTTCGGCCTGTCGCCGGCGCAGGTCGGCGGCGTAGCCGAACCCCGTGCCGACGAGGGCGTGCGCGACGTCGGTGGCGGCCGTGGTGCGCAGGGTGCGCGTCCCGGCATCCGTCGTCAGTCGCGCTCCCCCGCCGAGGTGCGCATGGAAGAGCTCGCCCGACTCAGGGTTCAGCACCGCGCCCGCCACCGGCTGCCACGCACCGGCCACGGCAGGGTCCCCCACGACGACGGCGACGGACACGGCGTACGCCGGGATGCCGTAGAGGTAGTTGACGGTGCCGTCGATCGGGTCGATCACCCAGGTCAGCCCGCTGGTGCCGGTCGAGCCGCCCTCCTCCTCACCGAGGACGGCGTCGTCGGGGCGGGCCGCGGCGAGCAGCTCGATGATGAGCTCCTGGCTGCGCTGGTCCATGACGGTCACGGGATCGGTCGCGCTCGACTTCGACGACACGCCCAGGTCGACCGGCCGCTCGTCGACGACGAGCCGCCCGGCGGCCCGCGCGACCGTGCAGGCGATCTCCTCGAGCACGGCGGCGAGGCCGACTGACACATCGGATGCCGTCGCCGCGGGATGCGTGGTCATCAGTCGCTGCCGCACAGGGCCGGCTTCACGGCGCGCAGGTTGGGGCAGCAGCCCGGGGCGCACACCGAGGGACGCACGTCACCGGGCACCCACGTCTCGGGCAGGACGACCTCGCCGCGGGCCTCGGCCGCGCGCTCGAGCAGCAGGTCGACCAGACCCTCGACGAACAGGTCGTCGGTGCCCGGCGTCGCGACCCGCACGAACGGCATGCCGACCTTCTGCGCGGTCTCGGCCGCCTCGGTGTCGAGGTCGTGGACGACCTCCATGTGGTCGGAGACGAACCCGATCGGTGCGACGACGACCGCGCTGACCCCACCCTCGGCGGCGAGCTCCTCGATGCGGTCGTTGACGTCGGGCTCGAGCCACGGCTGGCCGGGGCGACCCGACCGGGAGCAGAAGACGAGCTCACCCTCGACGTCCAGGCCGAGCTCGGCGTTGACCTCGTCGGTGAGGCGGCGCCCCAGCCGCACGTGCTGGTCGACGTAGAGGTTGCCCTCGCCGTCGCCCGGGCCGGACGTGTCGTCCATGGCCGTCGGGATGGAGTGGGTGACGTAGAGGATGCGCGCGCTCGCCGGCTCGGGCAGCTCAGACAGGGCCGCGACGAGGGCCCGGCGCCACGCCCTCCCGACACCCGGGTGCCCGGAGTACGGGCGCACCTTGTCGATGACGAGGCCGTCGGCGGCCGGGCCGACCTCGTCGACCGCTGCCGCGAGGTCCTCGCGGTACTGACGGCACGAGGAGTAGCACGAGTAGGCGCTGGTCACCAGGGCGAGGACCCTGGACGCCCCCTGGTCCAAGGCTTCGTGGACCGCTCCGGCGAGGAACGGCTCGGAGTTGCGGTTGCCCCAGAGCAGCGGGGTGGAGATCTCGCGGCGATCCAGTTCCGCCCGCAGGCGCGCGAGCAGGTCTCGGTTGAGGTCGTTGATCGGGCTGCGCCCGCCGCGGGCGAAGTAGTGCTCACCGACCTCCTCGAGGCGGGCGTCGGGGATGTCACGGCCGGCCGTGACGCGGCGCAGGAAGGGCACGACCTCCTCGGGGGCCTCGGGGCCGCCGAAGGAGACGAGGAGGACGGCGTCGTACGGGGCGAGGAGGGACGCGGAGTCAGGCATGGGACAAGCGTATGCGGGCAATCCGGCGAGCCTCGGCGTGGGCTGCGACATCTGGCTGTCGGGCAGTGGCACAGTCGTCCTGACCACGAGCACCACCGGGAGCCCCCACATGCAGGACCTTCGACTCATCGGCGTCCACGAGGACGGCCAACACCTGCTGCTGGCGAACGCCGACGGCGGGCGCTTCCGGCTGCCCCTCGACGAGGCCCTGCGCGCCGCTGCCCGTCGTGACCGGCCACGGCTGGGGCAGCTGCAGATCGAGATCGAGGGGGGCCTGCGGCCGCGGGACGTGCAGGCGCTCATCCGCCGAGGACTGTCCGCCGAGGAGGTCGCCGACCGCGCCGGGTGGACTGTCGAGAAGGTTCGACGCTTCGAGGGGCCCGTGCTCGCCGAGCGCGAGTACGTCGCGGCCAAGGCCCGGCAGTGCGCCGTCGGATCCCGCGGCAACGGCCCACTCACGCTGGCCGATCGGGTTGCCGATCGCCTCAAGGACCGCGGGGTCGAGCGGGATGCCGTGGACTGGGACTCCGCGCGCGACGAGGAGGGCACCTGGCAGCTGAGCATGACCTTCAGCGCCGGAGGACGCCAACGCACCGCGACCTGGCGCTACGAACCGCTCGGCGGGTCGGTGACGGCCACCAACGACGAAGCACGGTGGCTGAGCGAGGACGCCACACCCGGGGCGATCCCCACCCCCCACCGGGCCGTCCTCGAGGGTGACCTGGACGTCTACGACATCGACGCCGACGGTGGCCTCGAGCGTGCTCCTCGGGAGCGCGGGCCCCGTGAACGCGGCCCGCACGACCCGATCGACCTCATGGCGGCCATGCGCGAGCAGAGTGCCCGGGGTCGAAAGCGCCGACGGTCCTCACCCACGCACACCCCCGGAGGTGACGGGCTGCACGGCGATGCCCTGCCGCTGGAGGACCTCCACCTCGACCCGACGTTCGTGCCGCCCCCGCCGCCTCCCGTCGCCGTGCCCGCAGAGGCCGTGTCCACCGAGACCGAGTCGCATGCGGATGCCCGCGGGGACACACCGGAGGCCGAGGACGACGTGACTTCGGACGCCGAGGAGTTCATCGTCCACGACCTGCCGGTCGATGACGCCGGCGAGGGCGATCCCATCGCTGACGACGCGGCATCCGACACTGACCTGGCGTCTTCCGAGGCCGAGCACACCGCCGACGACCCGGCATCCGAGCGATCCGGGCCCAAGCGTCCGCCGATGCGGCCGACGCCGTCGCGCAAGGGGCGCCCGAGCGTGCCGAGCTGGGACGACATCGTCTTCGGCACCAAGGGCAGCGGCCAGGGCTGACCCGGCCGACCGCGCGTCAGCCGAGGGAACGCGGCTGGGGCGGCACGGCGCACACGTCGAGGTCGAACGGCAGCGTGTCCGGCGAGAGGGCAGCGGCCCGCGCCGCGTGGCTGTTCATCCGCCGCATGTAGTGGCGGCGGCAGAGCACCTCGTACTCGACGAGCCCGACCGAAGTGCTCGCGGTGTCGCCGACGACGACCTGCTCCCCCTCGACGACCATCACCCCGTCGACGATGCGGGCGTTGTGGGTGGCCTTGCGCCCGCACCAGCACAACGCCTCGACCTGCAGCAGCTGCACCCGGTCGGCGAGCTCGATGAGCCGGCGCGACCCGGGGAAGAGCTCGGTTCGGAAGTCGGCGGTGATGCCGAAGGCGTGCACGTCGATGCCGAGCTCGTCGACGAGCCGGGCCAGCTGCTCGACCTGCACGGGGGTGTAGAACTGCGCCTCGTCACAGATGAGGTAGTCCACCCGGACACCCTGGGTGAGCCGTTCGACGACGGCGTCCCAGAAGTCGAGGTGGTCGGAGACCTCGATCGCCGGGGTCGACAGGCCCAGCCGCGAGGAGAGCACCGACTCCCCCATGCGGTCGAGCTTGGTGAAGATCAGCCCCTGCCGGCCGCGGGCGGAGTTGTTGTGGTCCATCTGAAGGGCAAGGGTCGACTTGCCGCAATCCATCGTTCCGGAGAAGAACACCAGTTCAGCCACGAGGCGACACCCTAGGCGACGACGGCTGACGGCACGTGCACGACGGGAACCGACACCTCGTCGTCGCTGAGCGAGCCGTGCAGGCCGAGCAGCGCGAGCAGTTCGGACCGGGCGCGGCGGGAGTCCTCGACGGCGAACCGGCCCCGCATCGCGACGACGACGTCGCCGATCCGCGGCAGGTTCTCGGGCAGCACCGCGCCGAACCACCCGGCGGCGACGGCCTCCGCCCGACTGCGGACGAGAGCCCGCTCGCCGAGCGTCTCGGCCCAGGCAGCCCGGACGTCGTCAGCGGCGCCGGGTTCGACGTAGAGCTGTGGGGCCCGGGCCTCGGCACTGACGTGGCGCACCCCATGGGCCAGCACCGGCTCGTGGGCGACGTCGAGGCGCAGCTCGTGCGGGGAGTCGACCATGCCGTGGTCGGCCGTCACGGTGAGCGAGCAGTCAGCCGGCAGCCGGGCGGCGAGCCTGGCCAGTTCCCGGTCGACGGCCTCGAGCTCCTCGCCCCACTGCCAGGAGTCGCAGCCGTGCACGTGGCCGACCTTGTCGAGCTCACCCCAGTACAGGTGCACCAAGGTGCGCGGCGCAGCGCGGACGGCGGCGAGTGCGGCGTCGACCCGGGCCTCGAGGGAGGTCGCGGCGACGAAACGGCCTCCACGCAGTGCGGCCGTGGTCAGCCCGGATCCGTCGAAGTACGCCGGGCCGATGCGCACGACCTCGACGCCCTCGCGCTCGACGGCTTCGAAGACCGTGCCGTGCGGCTGCCAGAGGCGAGGGTCGGGCCCGTCCTCCCACGACAGCTCGTTGAGCAGCCGGTCGTGACCGGGTACGAGCACCTCGTAGCCGAGCAGCCCGTGGGCGCCGGCCGCCAGCCCGGTGCCGAAGGTGCCCATCGACGTCGCTGTCGTCGACGGGAAGCCACTGGCGACCCGCTGGGTACCCGGGAGCCTCGAGCGCAGCCACGGCGCGTGGCCGGCCCGCCGGACCAGCAGGTCGTGCCCCAGCCCGTCGATGAGCACGACGACCGCCCGGCGGGTGGGTGGGAAGGCAAAGCCGTCGGATGCCGCCGGGTCACCTCCCGCTCGCGGCGTGCCCCACGCGACACCCAGGCTCCTGGCGACGCTGGGCAGCACGTCGGCCAGCGAGGGCGCGGACCCGACGGGTGCGGCCGCCGACGGGTCCCCGGTGGACGGCATCCGGGGGCTCAGGCCTGGCCGAGGGCCGCGGACAGGTCCCTCGCGAACGACAGCGCCTCCGCCAGGGCGTCCTCACCATCGGCTGCGGCCGAGATGCGCAGGGCGATGTCGTCACCGGTGATGGTGCCCTCGTAGCCGTGGTCGGCTTCGCAGTCGGGGTCGGCGCAGGAGGCCGGCACGAGGTCGAGCCGGGCCACCGTGCCCCACCCGAGGGTGAGGGTGATCTCGCGGCCGAGGCTGCCCGGGACGTACGTCGACGGGCTCTCGACGACGTGGGTCAGCATGACGCCGCGCACCGCGGACAGCGGGATCGACTCGGTGGTCGCGGTGGCGACGTCCTGCGGGGCGGGTGGCTCGTCGGCGTGGTCGTCGGCGTGGGCGATGAGCAGCCGGGTGGGGGTCAGCACGAGCACCGTGATGTGGCGGCGCACGACGTCGCGGTCAAAGGTGGTCTCGAGGTGGACGAGGTGGCTGTGGATCGGCTCGTGCACCAGGGCTGCGGCGACGACGTCGGCGACCAGGGCTGGGTAGTAGCCGGCCCGCACGATCGCGGCGGTGAGGTCCGCCGGGAGGACGGGGGCGTCGGGGGCAGGGCTCATGGGGTCCATTGTGCCCGCTGCCGGTGACAGCCACGTCAGCGAACGGCGTGGCCTGCGCTACGTCAGCGACCGGCGCCCCGGGTCGGTGCGGCGGGGTGCGGGGGCGAGCACGATCTCGGCGCCGAGCACCTCGACTCCCCCGGGGTGGGCGTTGACGGGGTTGAGCACGAGCGAGGCCACCTCGGCGAGGTCGTCGGCGAGCACCGAGACCCGCGCGATGAGGTCGGCCAGGGCAGCCCGGTTCACCGGGGTCGCCCCGCGGTGGCCGTGGAGCACCGGGGACGCCTTCACCGACGAGATGAGCTCGGAGACGTCGACGTCGGTGAGTGGCGGGATGCGGTAGCCGATGTCACCGAGCAGCTCGGTGGGCAGCCCGGCGACGCTGAAGCCGATGACCGGCCCGAAGAGCGGGTCCTCGTCGGAGGTGACGACGCAGGGCACCCCCGGGGTCGCCATGCGCTGCACGACCAGGCGATCCGCGTCCAGGGGTGCGAGCCGTTCGGTGAGCGACTCCCACGCGGCCCGAAGGGCGGCTTCGGTGCGCAGGTCGACGCGCACCCCGCTGGTGCCGCCCTGGTGGCGGACCATCGGCGCGGTCGACTTCAGCACCACCGGGTAGCCGACCTGCTCGGCCGCCGCGACCGCCTCGTCGACGGTGCTGACCTCCTGCTTGGTCCAGACGTCGATGCCGTAGGCCTGCAGGAGGGCGGTTGACTCGTCCGAGGTGAGGCGCCGCCCCTTGGGCTCCATCGCGAGCACCGTCTCGACGATGTCCTCCGCGATCCGCCGGTTGATGCCGGCCGGCGCCACGGGCACCCCGTGGTCCTTGGAGCGCCAGGCACCGTACCGGGTGGCCGCGGCCAGGGCGCGCACGGCATCCTCGGGCATCGCGTAGACGGGGATCGCCTGGGTCGAGCCACCCGTGCCGGTGACGGAGGAGTGCCCGTCGTCCACCCCGCGCATGCCGAGGAAGGTTGCGGCGCAGGGCTTGTCGGCACCGTGCGCCATGTCGCGCACGGCCGCGGCGACGTCCTCGTCGTTGGTCACCAGGGGCGGGATGAAACAGGTCAGCACGGAGTCGACCTTGGGGTCGGCGAACGCGGCCGCGAGCGCCGTGCGGAACTGGGCCGCGGTGGCCTCGCTCGGCAGGCTCACCGGGCCGTGGGCGACCTTCAGGCCCCAGCTGGTGCAGGCATCGGCGGTCAGCGTGCCGAGCGCGGTCGAGTTGCCGACGATGGCGACGCGGTCGCCGCGGGGAAGCGGTTGCGTGGCGAGCAGCTGGGCGATGTCGAAGAGCTGGTGGACGTTCTCGACGCGCAGCACCCCGGCCTGCTTGAGCATGGCCTTGAACACCGCCGGGCGGGCCTTGGTGCGGCGGACCCGGTGCCCCGGGGGCACCCCGAAGCGCGAGACGCCGGACTTCACGACGATGACCGGCTTGATGAGGGCGAGGTTGCGGGCGATCCGCGAGAACTTGCGCGGGTTGCCCATCGACTCGAGGTACAGGCCGACGACCTCGGTGTTGTCGTCGTCGATCCAGTACTGCATGAAGTCGTTGCCCGAGACGTCGACGCGGTTGCCGGCCGAGCCGAACGTCGAGATGCCGAGGTTGCGGCGCGCGGCCGAGGCGAGCACGGCGATCCCCAGGGCCCCGGACTGCGCGAACAGACCGACCCGCCCCACCGGTGGCAGCGTCATCGCGAGCGAGGCGTTGAGCCGCAGCGACGGGTCGTTGTTGATCAGCCCGAAGGAGTTCGGCCCGACGACCCGCATCCCCGCCCCGCGGGCCCGGCGCAGCAGTTCTGCCTGGAGGCGGGCGCCGTCACGGCCCTCCTCCGCGAACCCGCCCGAGACGACGAGCAGCGCCTTGACCCCCGCCTCGGCGCACTCGTCGACGACCTCGAGCACCGCGTGGGCCGGGACGGCGATGACCGCGAGGTCGACCCGTCCGGGCACGGCCGCCACCGAGGGGTAGGCGGTGCGCCGGCGCAGGGTGCGCACGTTGGGGTTGACCGGGTGGATCTCGCCGGTGAACCCGGCCGCGACGATGCGCTCGAGCAGCTGGCTGCCGATGGAGTTGCGCCGCCGGCTGGCGCCGATGACGGCGATCGTGCGGGGGTGCAGGATCGCGGCGACGCTCAGGGCCTCGGCCCGGTGTTCGCGTGACATGGCGACGGCCTTCGAGGAGTCGGTCGGTTCGATGTCGAACCCGACCTCGACGACCCCGTCCTCGATGTGCCGCGTCACGTCGTACCCGGCGTCGGAGAACACCGAGAGCATCTTGCGGTTCTGCGGCAGCACCTC
>Ga0073902_10002012_pt1 | contig 10807 bp, 7 predicted proteins | sample KloWWTmeKNB19Kit_FD_66667 | JGI IMG/M metagenome (GOLD analysis project Ga0073902, IMG submission 66667) | Active sludge microbial communities from Klosterneuburg, Austria, studying microevolution and ecology of nitrifiers - Klosterneuburg... | ecosystem: Engineered > WWTP > Aerobic digester >...
GAGACTCAAGCAATTTCATCTTGATAAAATAACGGGGATAGATTTACAAGGAGAGGCAAAACCACTGATCAAAACTCCTTATAACCTGAAGCAATTGTGGAGTAAGACCTCGCTGGCTTGGATGGCACATGGCTATGAATCACAAGTCACACCTTTGCAGATGCTGACCTTCTATAATGCAGTAGCCAATAATGGAAAAATGATGAAACCCTATTTGGTTTCTGAGATCCAGTCGCAGGGGGTAACCGAGAGAATATTAGGTCCACAGGTATTGGTCGAAAAGATAGCAAGTGATCACACCATTGCGGGTGCACGACAGATCTTAGAAGGCGTAGTACTAAATGGTACTGCGAAGGGTAAGAAGACCGATTTATATTCTTTCGCGGGTAAGACAGGTACCGCTGCTATGGATTATGGCAGTGACAAGAGAGGTCGCTACCGGGCTTCATTTGTGGGCTATTTTCCCGCAGATAATCCGGTGTATTCTTGTATAGTGATGGTCTCAGTGCCTCGTACCAATGGATATCACGGATCTCAGGCGGCTCTGCCCGTCTTCAGCAGTATAGCAGATAAGACTATGTCATTTGATCCGCATTTTTTCAAGATGTTAACACCTGAAGCCAATATTACTGCGGACTCTCCATATCTGCCCGCCGGTGAGCGGGGTATGCGATCTGATTATGTCAGCGTATTTACACGGCTAGGTATAACAATGAAAAGCTCGGGTACCAAAGGAGCTGAGTGGGTCTATACCAGTCTGGAAGAGCCTGGCGTAAACATGATGGCATATGCACAGTCCGCAGCATCAGTGCCGGATGTGAGAGGAATGGGGCTGAGAGATGCACTTTACGCACTCGAATCAAAAGGATTAAGCGCTGAGATAGCCGGTTATGGCCGTGTCTCAGAACAAAATATTTCACCTGGTACAAAGGTAGCAGGGCAGAGAATCGTATTGAAATTAAAATAAGCTGAAAGGAATGCTATTATCCAGCCTTCTTAATGCAGCCGGTATAAAAATGAAGCCTGATTTTGATCCTGAGATATCCGGGATTACGATCGATACCAGAGAGGTAGGAGACGGTTTCATGTTTGTGGCGATCAAAGGTGCACATACCGATGGTCACCAGTATATCAGGCAGGCCATTGAGAGCGGCGCAGTAGTCATCGTAGGAGAATATTTACCTGAAGGTCTGAATGAAGTTCAGTTTATCCGGGTAGAGAATTCAGCCGATGCAGCGGGAAAAATAGCAAGTGCGTTTTTTGGAAATCCATCTCATCACATGAAGGTGATCGGTGTGACAGGAACCAATGGTAAGACTACAGTAGCCACCTTATTGTATGAGGTGTTGCGGCTGATAGGCCACCGGACAGGCCTCATTTCCACAGTGGAAAATCGCATAGAAGAGCAGATAATCCCGGCTACCCACACTACTCCCGATGCCGTCACATTGCAGTCACTACTGGCTGATATGTCGGCCGCCGGATGTGAATATGTCTTCATGGAAGTTAGTTCACATGCTTTGGAGCAGAATAGGACCTCAGGACTCACGTTTGCAGGTGGTATTTTTACCAATCTTACTCATGATCACCTGGATTATCACGGCAACTTCATGAATTATCTGAAAGCAAAAAAGAAATTTTTTGATCAGATGGATAAATCCGCTTTTGCTCTGGTAAATGTGGACGATAAGAATGGGCAGGTAATGTTGCAAAATACAGCCGCAAAAAAATTCACTTTCAGTCTTAAGAGACAAGCTGATTTCAAGGGTAAGATCATCGAAAATAATCTGGAGGGATTACTGATGGAATTGAATCGTCGCGAAGTCAATTTGAGATTGGCGGGTGAGTTTAATGCCTCAAATATTACTGCAGTATATGGTGCGACGATGTTACTTGAATTGGATGAGCTAAGTGTACTGAAAGCACTGAGTCTGGTTACTGCTCCGAAGGGTCGAATGGATACCCTGCGGGATATGAACCGCCAGATTACTTTCATCATAGACTATGCTCATACACCGGATGCATTGGAAAATGTACTCACCACACTGGTAAAAATAAAGGCGTGCAATGGCAAGATTATTACAGTGATCGGATGTGGTGGTGAGCGAGACCGGGAGAAGAGGCCGGTGATGGGACTGAAGGCAGCTGCACTGAGTGACGAAGCCATCTTTACCAGTGACAATCCGAGATCAGAGGATCCGGATACCATTCTTTCAGAAATGATGAATGGAGTACCGATGGAGCTGAAGCGAAAAGTGCTCATTGTGAGTGATCGAAGGCAGGCCATTCACACTGCTTCAAAGCTGGCAAGCCGAGGCGATATAGTGTTGATAGCCGGAAAGGGCCATGAGAATTATCAACTGGTCAATGGCAAAAAATTAGAATTTGACGATCGTAAGATCGTAGAAGATATATTGAGTTTGAGTAAGTAGAGCGAATAGTGAGCTTATCAAACAGGAAAGAAGTAGGTTTTTTTTTTACAGGTTGGAGAACAACGCGGCGCAGAGAGAATGGTGGACACATCGGTTCTAGTGTGCATACAGGCTTTGCGCTGCTTGTTCTACTTTAAAGGAAAAAATACTTTTTAAAATAAGAAACTACAAACTGTGCTATACTATCTATTTGAATATTTGTATAATGACCTGAAGATTCCGGGAGCGGGATTATACAGGTTCATTACATTCAGAGCAGGTATGGCTATTATATTTTCACTGATCATTTCTATGGTCATTGGAAAGCGAATCATCAAAATACTTTCTCGTCGTCAGATTGGCGAATCCGTCAGAGATCTTGGTCTGGATGGTCAAAAAGAAAAAGAAGGTACCCCCACTATGGGTGGTATTATCATCGTATTGGCTATAGTCGTTCCTTGCTTACTCTTCGCAAAACTAGACAATGTGTACATCATACTGATGCTGATCAGTACTGTATGGATGGCGATCATTGGTTATATAGATGACTACATCAAGGTAGTGAAGAAAGATAAGGATGGCCTGAAAGGAATTTTTAAGATAATAGGTCAGATTGGGCTTGGGCTAATTGTCAGTCTGACAATGTTATTCTCAGATGCAGTGACTGTGCGTATGACGCCTGCTGAAGCAAGCGCCGGTGGATATCCCATCGTCAAAACTGTCCAAGTAACCAGTCCATATATTCCCGGAAAAATTGAAACAATGGTGCACGTAAAAGCACCTCTTACTAATGTGCCATTCTTCAAAAATAATCAATTGGATTATGGCAAAATATTAGATTTCATACCACTCAATAAAGACTTGCTACTCACTATTGTATTTGTGCTCGCAGTAGTCTTTATAGTAACTGCAATTAGCAATGCAGCCAATCTCACTGATGGTATTGATGGATTGGCTACCGGGGTATCAGCAACTATTGGAGCAGTACTCGCAGTGTTTGCATATGTATCGGGTAATTCAATTTTTGCTGATTACCTAAATATATTTTTTATTCCCAACTCAGCCGAGCTGGTGATTTTCAGTGCCTGCTTTGTCGGAGCTACTACGGGATTTTTGTGGTACAATTCTTACCCGGCTAAAATTTTTATGGGAGATACAGGTAGTCTGACACTTGGTGGAATTATTGCCTCACTCGCTATTTTATTGCGAAAAGAATTATTGCTGCCAATATTGTGTGGCATTTTTGTTGTTGAGAATCTATCAGTAATTATTCAGCGCTATTATTTTAAATACACCAAGAAGAAATATGGTGTAGGAAGACGATTTTTCCTTATGGCGCCCATACATCATCACTATCAGAAGGCAGGTTATCACGAATCAAAGATCGTAGTTCGATTTTGGATTGTCTCTGTTTTATTGGCTGTACTCACTATCCTAACTCTCAAGACAAGATGATGGGCGCAGAAAAAATACTAATTCTAGGTGGCGGTGAGAGCGGTGTGGGTGCCGCATTGCTGGCTAAGAAAGTGGGTTTCGAACCACTGGTCAGTGAGCATGGATTGCTGAAAGAATTGTATAGATCAGAATTACAACAGGCTGAAATAAGCTTCGAAGAAAATGGCCATGTGTTGGCTTTTCAGCAAGAATATAATTTGATTATCGTCAGTCCTGGTATTCCGGATACTACTGCTGTGATCAGCCACTTCTCCGATCTGGGTAGTCCGATGATTTCAGAGATTGAATTTGCCTGGCGCTATATTGGCTCAGCCCAGCTAATCGGTATTACCGGTTCAAATGGAAAGACAACAGTGGCTTCTTTAATATATCATTGTATGTCCGTCGCAGGCTATAAAGCTGCACTGGTGGGCAATATCGGTCAGTCATTTGCGCGCACCGTCGCTTCCGGAGAGTATGATTATTATGTATGTGAATTGAGCAGTTTCCAATTGGATAAAGTGGAGACCCTCAGACCGCATATCGCAGTGATCACCAATATCACACCCGATCATCTAGATAGATATGACTATAACTTTGAAAATTATATAGCTGCAAAGATGCGTATTACTGCGCACCAAGATAGCAGTGATTTACTAGTGATTAATTCATCCGATCAAGCCACAGTAACTCATCTGAATACAGAGGCGCGCACTATCGCAGTAATCTCACAGCCATTTTATTCTACTGATTATACCAGTCATAGCGGACATAAATATCAATTTAATTCGACTCAATTGATCGGCCGGCACAATTGGTTGAATATAGCACAGAGCATTGAGGTATTGGAAAATATAGGAATCTCTGTGGAGCATATTAATAGTGGTATTAATTCATTTATACCTGTGCCACACCGTATGGAATTAGTGGGTGTAGTAGCGGGTGTGAAATATATAAATGACAGCAAAGCCACCAATGTTGATTCTACTTTTTATGCTCTGGATGCGATGACAGCACCGGTGATCTGGATAGTGGGAGGCACTGATAAAGGCAATGATTATGCACCCTTATTTGGGCTCATTAAAGAGAAAGTGCGGTGGATGATTTTCCTCGGGATTGATAATTCACCTTTGATATCTGCACTGAGACATACCAATATAGGATTTACAGAAGTGAGATCCATGCAAGATGCTGTAAAGACGGCTGAAGAAAAGGCCACAGCAGGAGATGTAGTATTACTCTCTCCCGCTTGTGCCAGTTTCGATCTTTTTAAGAATTACGAAGATCGCGGCGACCAATTCAAATTGGCTATAGGAAGACTTGACTCGGCTCAAAAGAGAGCTGGGTTGATAAGTCTGATTTGATTATAACCGGGCAGAAGACTAAGGTTCTGTATTAAACAATTTTATTTAAGAAAACTACAACTACAAATGAAGTTTAGCAATAGGTTGAGCAACAGTTTTAAGGGTGATCCCATTATGTGGATAGTACTGTTATTACTTGCGTTGTACAGCTTATTAGCTATCTACAGTGCTACAGACGTAATGGCTGACAGCACTGGGAGTACTACCTTGAAATTCCTGGTCAAACAGATCGTCTTACTTACAGCGGGTGTCTTTTTTGCGTATTGTTGTCATTGGATAAGATACACGAGATACTCATCCATCGCTTTGCCGCTACTTATATTTTCTTTTGTGCTTTTAGTTTTGGTTCTATTAATAGGTAATGAAGTTAATGGTGCAAAGCGATGGATTATTTTATTTGGAGTTTCCTTTCAACCTTCTGATTTAGCCAAGGTGGCGCTGGTAATGTATCTGGCGCGAATCATATCGGCACGTCAGGAATCTATTACTAAGAATAAGAACGTCTTTTGGTCATTATTGATACCGGTGATATTAATCTGTGGCGCCATACTACCCAACAATTTGAGTACTGCGGCTCTCTTATTTATCAATTCGATCGCAATCATGTTTATCGGAAGAATTCCCTTTAGATATATCGCTTCTATCTTTGGATTCGGGATGATTCTCTTTCTCATCGTATTGGGAGTAGGGTATGCCTTTCCTAGTGTCTCACGTGCTCATACCTGGGTAGAGCGATTGCATTCATTTACGAGTAAGGAAGAATCATATCAAGCTATGCAGGGTAGGATTGCGATTGCCAATGGTGGATTGTTCGGAGCCGGTCCGGGTAGAAGCATTCAGAAGAGCTTTCTGCCATATGCACATACCGATTTTATTTTTGCAGTTATCCTGGAAGAATACGGTGTGATCTTTGGTGGACTTGTACTGATGGGTATTTATCTGGCTTTATTATTCAGATGTATCCGACTGGTGAAGCGTTCGCCAAAGACCTTTGGGGCAATGCTGGCCATGGGTCTATGTCTGAATATTGTCATTCAGGCCTTCGCTAATTTCGCAGTTACAGTGGGCCTTGCGCCTGATACCGGGGTTACCTTGCCTATTATTTCGGCGGGTGGTTCATCGCTCATTTTGACCTGTATTTCATTCGGAATAATACTGAGTGTAAGTAAATATATAGAGAATATAACCGCAGCAGAAAATGCTGTGAAAAGTATGCAACCTGATGTCGTATAAAATAGTAATCAGTGGTGGAGGTACCGGAGGACACATCTATCCGGCCATTGCAATAGCCGATGCACTAAAGGCTATTGACTCTGCTATTCAGATACTGTTCGTAGGTGCCGAGGGAAAAATGGAAATGGAAAAGATTCCTCGTGCAGGCTATGATATTATCGGTTTACCGATCAGTGGGTTTCAGCGAAAGTTTACATATAAGAATTTATTATTTCCTATCCGACTGCTTCGCAGTATGATGAAAGCTAGACAAATAGTCAATACATTTGATCCCATCCTTGCTATCGGTGTAGGTGGCTATGCCAGCGGTCCGTTATTGCGTGCGGCAGCTTCTAAAGGCAGGAAGACAGTCATCCAGGAGCAGAATTCATACCCTGGTATCACTAATAAAATTCTATCTAGATCGGCAGATAAAATCTGTGTTGCCTACGATGGAATGGAAAGATTCTTTCCGGCAGAGAAAATTGTACTCACTGGAAATCCGGTGCGAAATGATATTCGCGATCTGACCAATAAGAGAAATCTCGCCTGTGCTAATTTTGGATTGGCACCTGAGAAAAAAACAATTTTACTCATCGGTGGAAGTCTGGGAGCAAGAACTCTGAACAGGTCGATGATGCTTGCACTATCTGCCATAGAAGAAGCACAAGACATCCAATGGTTGTGGCAGTGTGGAAAGATTTATTACGACGAATATAAGGACAGCCAAATAGCCAAGCTGAGCAATGTAAAATTACTTCCTTTCATCGAGAAGATGGATGAAGCGTATGCAGTAGGCGATCTGGTCATCAGTCGGGCGGGCGCACTTTCTATTTCCGAAATATGTGTAGCAGCTAAGGCTTCTATTCTAGTCCCATCACCTAATGTAGCTGAAGACCATCAGACTAAAAATGCACAGGCATTGGTGATTTATCAAGCCACCAGGCTCATCAATGATTCGGATGCGCCTGATCAGTTAGTTATTAGTGCTATAGCTTTGGTCCGGGAAGAACAGTCTCTGAAATCACTGGGTGATAATGCAGGTAAAATAGGCCGACCTGATGCAGCTCGTGATATTGCTAATGTCGTAATTTCTATTTTAAATAATTCAAAAGCGGCATGAAGGCATTGGATCAAATACACCATTTGTTCTTCCTGGGTATAGGAGGTGTGGGCATGAGTGCTCTTGCCCGCTATTTTGCTGCACGCGGAGTAAAAGTAAGTGGCTATGACCGCACTTCGACCACGCTCACCCGTGAACTTGAAGATAGTGGAATTGATATTATTTACAGTGACCGCACTGAGTTGGTTGCTGATGATATTGACATGGTTATTAATACTCCTGCAGTGCCACTGCATTCACAGCTATACACTTATTTCCAGACTGCCGGCATCCCGATGCACAAGCGCGCAGAGGTCTTGGGCATGATTAGTGAATCATTTAATACTATAGCAGTGGCCGGTACACACGGAAAAACCACCACGACTGCTATTGTAACACACTTGCTTTTTGATGCGGGTATTCCGATCACCGGATTTGTAGGTGGAATAATGTCGGGATACAACACGAATTATTTGTATTCAGGTGACCGCTATGTAATTGTCGAGGCAGATGAGTTCGATAGAAGTTTCTTGCATTTAAATCCCACCATCGGAGTGGTCCTCAGTATGGATGCTGATCATCTGGATATTTACGGTGATGCAAGTGAAGTAATTAACGGGTTTAAATCATTTATACATAAAATTAAAATAGGCGGTAAATTATTCATTCATCATTCTCTTCGTATTCACTTTGAAGCAGCTGAGTGGATAGACCTGTCAAAGAAAATAGATATTTATACTTTTGGAAATGAGCAGGCAGATATTTTCTCTACGGATATTTCCTATGAGAGTAATGCTACTTGCCACTTTGATTTTCACGAAGGAATTTTGACTTGGCGCGACCTGACATTTAGTTTGCCGGGCGAACATAATGTTTCGAACGCTTCTGTTGCGATTGCTATCGCCCGTCATTTGGATATCGGTGAGAGTGAAATTCGACATTCGATAAGTAATTTCAAAGGAATAAAAAGAAGGTTTGAATTTGTGGTTAGTGAAAGTGGTAGCGCTTACATAGATGACTATGCACATCATCCTTCAGAATTGCAGGCAGCTATCAACACTGTTAAGTCGCTCTTCCCTGACCGTAAGATTATGGGTGTTTTTCAGCCTCATTTATATAGTCGCACCAGAGATTTTGCAACAGAATTTGCCACGGTGATGGATCAGTTGGATATTCCTGTCCTACTGGATATTTACCCTGCGCGTGAAGAGCCTATCGACGGCGTAACTTCTCGGATCATATTTGATAAAATGCAGAATCCGAATAAGGAATTAGTTCGATTTGATGACTTAGTCGGATTTGTGACGTCAACGCATCCCTCGGTGCTTATCACTATGGGTGCAGGTGACATAGATACTTTAGTTCCTAAGCTGAAATTAGTTATGGAAAACAACAAAATCGCTAACTTATGACCGGAAGAATAAGAAAAATAGAATTTATTGCCGGACGCATATTGCAGTTGCTCGCTATTCCGGCGATGGCTCTGGTTATCTTTAGTCTGTATAGTGCTAAGGATACCAGCATGAAAGGTATGATTGAAAAAGTAATGGTGGAGATTAAGCCAATAGATAATAATATATATCTGGTGACAAAACCGGTCTTAGGCGAAATGCTGCGCAAGAAATTTAAAGATAAATTTAAGGGCCAGACTATTGAGAATCTGGATATGACACTCATCGAATCGACTATCGAGCACAATGATTTCGTCAAGGATGCACAGGTATATGTAGATGCTAGAAATATCATGCACATCAAAGTACAGCAGCGCAATCCTATCCTTAGAGTGATCTCACAGAATGAATCGTCATTCTACATTGACGAGGACGGAGTGAAGATTCCGTTCCAGCGTAAAGCGGTGATCAGACTACCGGTACTGACCGGTGACCTGCCAGTGTATAAGACACGACTGGCAAATGATCCGAAGAGTATTTACAGCGACATATTTAAACTGACCAAGGCGATAGAAGCAGACCCATTTATGTCTTCACTAGCTGAACAGATACTGGTAGATGAGCAGAAGGATCTCTGCATCATGCCAAAGATTGGCAATCATAAAATCATCTTCGGCAATGCCGATAATGTGGAGAAAAAATTCAAGAAACTGGAGATATTTTATATGAAAGCAATGCCAAAAGATGGCTGGAAAATATATAAAGAAATCAATCTGAAATTTAAGAATCAGGTGATTGCAAAAAAGCAAGATCTAGAATTAATAAAAAATTAACACCAAAGACAGCATTCTATAAACTACATTATTTAATTAACTGAAACAAAATGAACATGGACAATTCTAACACAAACACAAACAACAATCCCATAGCTGTTGCGGTAGACATTGGGACTACAAAAATTTGCGCCGTGGCAGGTCAGCTCAACGTTTACGGCAAGTTGGATATTCTGGCGGTAGCCAAGGTAGAATCTGATGGTGTACTACGTGGCGTAGTGAGCAATATCGAAAAGACAGTGGCATCTATTCAGAATGCTATTCGCATCATTGAGCAACGATTGGGAAAGCGTGTACGCTCGATCCACGTCGGTATAGCAGGTCAGCATATCAAGAGTATGCAGCATCGTGGTTCAAGAGTGCGCGAAAACTCGGAGGTAGAAATATCTCAAAAAGATATTCAATTATTGATCGATGATATGCATCGTCTGGTCTTACCAGCGGGCGAGAAAATAATTCATGTATTTCCACAAGAATATACCATAGACAGTGAGCAGAATATTGTCGATCCTGTGGGCATGAGTGGGGTCAGGCTGGAAGGCAACTTTCACATCATCACTGGTCAAATCATAGCTGCCAATAATATCATCAGGTGCATAGAGAAGGTAGGTGTCAACCTGCAGGAAATGACTTTGGAACCATTGGCCTCTGCTGCTTCTGTACTTAGTGACGAAGAGAAAGAAGCGGGTATCGTACTGGTGGATATAGGAGGTGGTACCACAGATGTGGCTATCTTTTATGAGAATGTAGTGCGCCATGCAGCAGTAATACCTTTCGGTGGCAATGCCATCACCAAGGATATAAAAGAAGGATGCTATGTAATGCAGGCACAAGCTGAGAAATTGAAAGTAAAATTCGGATGTGCTATAGCTGCTGAAGTTTATGATGATAAGATAATAACTATTCCCGGGTTTAAAGGCCGTGAGAATAAAGAGATCAGTCAACGCAATCTGGCACTGATCATCCAAGCACGAGTCGAGGAGATCTTGGATTATGTAATGATGGAAATCAAACGATCGGGTTATGAGCACAAGATTCATGCGGGCATAGTAGTGACCGG
>Ga0073902_10002013_pt1 | contig 10804 bp, 8 predicted proteins | sample KloWWTmeKNB19Kit_FD_66667 | JGI IMG/M metagenome (GOLD analysis project Ga0073902, IMG submission 66667) | Active sludge microbial communities from Klosterneuburg, Austria, studying microevolution and ecology of nitrifiers - Klosterneuburg... | ecosystem: Engineered > WWTP > Aerobic digester >...
AGCTAAAGAGATCCGAAAGTTTGCCGACCATGTCATCGAGATCCCGGAGACAGCAGAACCATTTTCACCCTTGCTTTCTGTCATTCCTACACAGTTGCTGTCGTATCACATCGCATGCCTTCGTGGATGCAATGTGGATCAGCCAAGGAATCTGGCGAAGTCGGTTACTGTTGAATAGGAAAAAGGAATTAGAAGATAGGAGGCAGGATACTCACTTTTTTGCCCCTAAATCCCCTAAAGGGGACTTACAGAATAAATTGTAATACAATTAAATCAAGGAATTAAATAGAGATAAATTTAGACCCCAAATATTAACTCACAACTGACAATTCACAATTGACAATATAATGGAAGAACCAAATAAAACAATAGGAGAAGGCATCCTCGAATATAATTCAGCCAGGGAGCGGTTGCTTCTGCCTGAATATGGACGCAATATCCAGAAGCTGGTGCAGCATGCCAAGGAAATGGAAGATCCTGAAAAGCGGCAGTGGTATGTGGAAACGCTGATCGAACTCATGAACCAGATGCTGCCGGGGACTAAAACGTCGGTGGAGATAGCAGACAAACTCTGGAATCACATGTTCTATATCGCGGGATATGAACTGGATGTGAAAGTGCCTGACAATGTGATCATCCATAAAAAGGGAGATGTCTTTATGATACCTTCTGATGATATGGAATATCCTCAACGCAAGATCCCCTATCGTCATTATGGATGGAATGTTCATACGATGGTTCAGAAGGTTCTTGGTATGGAACCAGGTGTCAAACGGGATGAATTTGCCAAGATCATCGCTTCTTACATGAAACTGGCTTACCGCACATGGGGTAAGGAGCAGTTTGTCAACGACGAACTCATCAAGGGAGACCTGCGTAAGATGTCTGGAGGCCTGATAGATGTACCGGACGATGCAAGCATTGACAGCTATAAGAATGTTACTTCTTCGCCTGCAAATAATAATCCACCACAGCGACGCAAACAACACAAGGGTGGCTCTGGTGGCGGCCAGCAGCATGGCAGACGGTTTCAATCCAATCGTCCATCTAATTCAAACAGCAGTAATAAACACAAAAAGAGGTATTAGTAGGCAGTCCGCAGTCTACAGTGGGCAGTCAGCAGTCAAAATGAAAAGTGGAAAAACTGCCGACTGAAAACTGCCGACTGAAAACTGCCGACTGAAAATTGCCAACTGAATGAAACCGACCTTTCCCTGGCTGCGCATCCTTTGGATCACCTTTGTGCTTGCCTTGCCGGCGGTCATCCTTTATAGTTTATTTACGAAAGTCATTAAGTGTCCCGCATGCTATCTTTTTGAAGATGGAAGCGACGGGTTGAAAAACTATTATACACTTGACTATTATGTCAAGCATGATGATGGGTGGCACTATACAGGGATGAATTATCCGTATGGGGAGAATATCATCTATACTGATAATCAACCTGTGCTAGCACTGATCCTCAGATGGATTGACCAGCACATCACCGATATGGATCGCCATGTCATCGGCACACTCAATATGCTGTTGTTGCTCTCCATCTATCTCGCGATCTTGTTTACTTATTTCCTGCTTAGGCGGTGGATGATCGGCCGATGGTGGGCATTTGGTGCCGCACTTTGTATCATATTTCTCTCTCCACAATTATGGCGCTTACATGGGCATTATGGTTTGGGGTATGTATATTTTATTCCTCTGCTTCTGCTCTTGCTTGATAAACTTATCAGGGATAAAGAAAAAAAATGGATATGGGGAGTTTTATCTGGTCTGTTGATTGTAGTGATGAGCCTAACCCACATGTACTTCCTACTGTTGAGTGCCATCATCGTTTTTTCCATTCTGGTTTTCTGGTGGTGGTATAACCGCAAGGATAGCCTGGCAGTGAGACGCATTGTTCCCGCATTACTGGGGGTGATCATTTTGCCCGGATTATTTCTTGTGGGATTACGGAAAGGAACTGACGATATAGTCGACAGGCCAACGGAGCCATGGGGGATTGATAACAACACGATCACATTTGAAACCACTTTCTTCCCCTTTATTCCGCCACTGGACAAGGCATGGACTACCATCCTCAATCGTAACAAACCTATTACAGAGCGAGTAGCCTATGTGGGCATGATCGGTTTGCTGATGCTTCCTGCAATTGTATTCTTTCTTTTTAAAAGGCGTGAGGATGAATTGCTCAATAAGCATATCAAAACATTCCTTTGGGCAGCGATCATTTCCTGGTGTATGGCTGCAGGTGTATTCTATCAGAATGGATTTAAATTCCTCTGGGAAGCAGTTCCTGTGCTGAAACAATTCAGGGGACTTGGCCGGTTCGGAATTCCATTTTACTATCTCTATTTGCTGGTGTGCACTTACATCGCCTGGCATATGTTCAGGCGACTGAGGGAAAGAGAACTCGGCGCGATCGGTGGATATATATTGGGTGCTATGTTCCTGGTGTGGGGATTTGAATCCTGGCTCAATATTAAAGCCGTCAGAGATCCTGTCTTCAGGCAAAACCTTTGGCTAGCGACTGCAAAAGATGATTATGTCCCACTACTCAATGCAGCGGGTTATACACCTGATTCTTTTCAGGCGATACTTCAGTTACCATTGGTCGCTATTGGCAATGAAATGATGGGCGTATCCCGTGGTTTCTGGACCTTTCGAGAAGGTGTGCATGCTTCTACAGAAACAGGATTGCCGATGATTGATTATGCCATGTCACGCACGTCGATTTCACAAGGCATGGATATCGTTGAATTAATTTCAACACCATACGCTAAAAAGAGAAGAGCTGAACATTTCAATGACAAACCCATTTTGTTGTTATGTGAAGAGGAATTTGTCATTCCTGCAGAAAAAAAATGGATTGCCCTCGGTAAAAAAATAGGAACATACAAATCAATCACCTTGTATGCGCTGTCGGCTTCAGTATTCAAAACAGCAACGCTTCCGCCTTTACCTGCCGACCAGAAAGATGTACCGTGCACCGGTTGGTTTGATGGGTTCGACGACCATCCATGTGATACGACCATGTCGGGCAAAGGTGCTGTGCCCATAAAAACCGATAAGACTTCTATATGGTCTTATACCGACACATCGGCTGTACAACGCCCATGGATAGTGAGTTTCTGGTCGCATGTTGACAACCGTAAAGGTGCAGTACCTGTCTACCGGATGATGGAGACCGATCCGAATGGAACAGTGACTCAGAATACCGGCATGGGCAGAGAGGTGATATCATGGTCAGAAGCATATGGAGAATGGATCGAAGTCAATTTCCCATGGAACACGCTGGGCAAAGGATACAAGTACGAATTGTTTATTGACAATACCGGACCTGTGATTGACAATCTGCTGATTCGGTCTGCAACAGATACCTGTGTATATCACTTCCCCGAAATGACCCTTTACAATAACCTGCCTATACCTGCTACGAAATGAGGGAGTTTCTGAAAAAATTAATACACATCTGGCCATGGCCGCTCACACTCAATGAGCGATATGACCGCCAGACAAAAGCGGTTATCAAAAGAGTCCTTAAGCCTGATAGCGTTTGCATCGATGTTGGCTGCTTCAAGGGAGATATCCTGCAAACCATGATCGACAATGCTGCAAATGTTCGCCACAAAGCTTTTGAACCGTTACCGCAACAATATGCTTTCCTCAAAGAACAGTTTGGCAACAAAGCGGATATATTTCCATACGCGCTTGGGGATGAAAACAAGCAGACTACCTTTCATCATGTCGTCAGCAATCCTACTTATTCCGGATTACAGCAGAGACTATACAAGGGCGAAGAGATCATCAATGAAATAGCTGTGGAGGTTAGGAAAATGGATGATGTCATTGGACAAGACGCTCCTATAACACTCATCAAAATTGATGTTGAAGGTGGAGAGTATGGTGTCATGCGAGGGGCCGTTGCTATTTTAAAAAAATGGCATCCTTACCTCATCTTTGAACATGGTATCGGAGGCGCCGACAAGTATGGCGTGAAACCCGGAGATGTGTTTGACCTGCTGGTCAATACGCTAGGTTACCGAATTTGTCTCATGGGTGATTATCTCAAAAAAGAAACGACCGAAGGATTTACCCGCACTGCGTTTGAGGAACAGTTTTGGAAAGGGACGGATTATTATTTCCTTGCCGTCCAAGATATAACTGTGAATAAAAAAATATAGTATGGGTTCAAAATTTTGAACCCATACTATATTTTTTTATTGATTTCAGTCCATTTTCCTGGTCTTAGGCTTTCTGCCTTCGTGCTTGACAGCCGGGTCATTTTCTACCAGTTCGAGATCCATTTGACGGGCAGTCATATCGATTTTTCGAATGCGTACTCTGACTGGTTGTCCAATGGTATATTTTTCACCGGTTCTGGATCCGGCGGTGTAGGGGGCTGTCATATAAAATCCTCCTCCCATCGTGCGGAAAGAGATCATGCCCTCTGCCCTTGAATCATCAAGCTCTACAAAGATTCCACTTTCGATAACGCCGGAAATCACACCTGAGAACTCCTGCCCTACTCTTTCCTTGAGGTACTCCATCTGTTTGTATTTGATGGATTCCCTTTCGGCGGTCATGGCAGCGCGCTCGCGATCTGAGATATGTTTACATCTGGCTTCCAGATTGGTTTTGTCTTCACGATGTATCGCATGAAGGTTGGCATCCAGAATGCGGTGCACCAAAACATCAGAATATCGCCTGATGGGTGAAGTGAAGTGTGTATAAAAATCAAAAGCGAGACCGTAGTGCCCGATATTATTGGTGGTATATATAGCCTTAGCCATCGTGCGGATTGCTAATGGTTCCAGCAATCTTAACTTCTCATCTTCTTTGGCTGCTTCCGCCAGGCGATTGAATGATTTGGAAATCTGTTTCGGGGTATCAATCTGCAATGAGAAACCAAGCTCACGCGCGAAACGCTGAAAATCCATCAAACGATCAGGATCCGGCACATCATGCACCCTGTATGGAAACGGTATCTCCTGGGACTTGCCTTTCTGAGCCATGAGTGTTGCTACTTCACGATTGGCCAGCAACATAAAATCTTCAATCAGTAAATGAGCCTCTTTGCGTTCTTTCACAAAGATCTCCAATGTCTGTCCAAACTCATCTACTTTAAACTGTAACTCATCAGTCTCAAACGTAATAGCGCCGTCACGGAATCTCTTCTTGCGTAGTGACCTCGCTATCTTATTGAGTTTATTCAATTCCTCTACATACGGCCCCACTCCGGTATCCATTACTTCCTGTGCAGCCTCATAGGAGAAGCGATGATCTGAATAAATCACCGTGCGACCAAACCATCGATCCACAACTTTGTGATCTTCATCGATTTCAAATACGGCAGAGTAACATAAACTTTCTTCGTGCGGTCGTAGTGAACAAAGTTCGTTGGATAATTTTTCCGGAAGCATCGGACATACCCTGTCCACCAGGTAAACCGAGGTGGACCTGAAAAAGGCTTCCTTATCAAGCGCTGTACCTGGCTTTACATAATGGGAAACGTCTGCTATATGTACACCAACTTCTGTGTGTCCATTTTCAAGAGCTCGAATTGATAATGCATCATCAAAATCTTTGGCGGTGATCGGGTCTATCGTGAAAGTAGTGATGCCTCTGAAATCCCTTCGTCTGGCAATTTCTTCTGCTGTTATTTCATCCGGCAAATGCAGACATTCTTCGAGCACTTCATCAGGCCATGCCAGGTTAAATCCATTATGAATCAGAATGGACTGCATCTCCAGTTCATGGCTACCAGAGGCACCTAATACATGTACGACTTCACCGGAAGGTGATCCCTGGCTCCAATCTGTAATCTTGACCACAACCTTATCTCCATCAACTGCTTCAGACATTTTATCTATCGGCACGATGATATCGAACTGGATGTTCATCCGGTCAGGCACCAGCACGGCAAACTTCTTATAGAGCTTTAGAGTTCCGATGACTTGTTCCAAAGCGCGCTTCACAACCACCACTACTCTTCCTTCCGGTTTACGACCTTTACGACCGGGTATGATATCTACCTGCACAATATCCTTATGCATAGCACCGCCGGTATACTTGGCAGGCACATAGATATCTTCTTCTATATCATCCATGATCACATAGGCAGATCCTGACCTGGTCATATCCACTCTACCCTGATGAACATTTTTCCCTGCTATGGCAACAGCTTTAACGGGTCTTGGGACATCGGATACCACTTTAGGTCTCATCAGTGAGGTGTAAATCTCATCACCTGCGGTAGCGAGCTTTCCCTGCTTGACAAGAGCATCCATCACGCGGAGCATGTCGGCCTTGCCATTAGCTATCTTGAGTTTCTTGATCAACTGGCGCGGTGTCCAGGAAGGGCTTTTACTTTGTTGGATGGTCTCTATGGCCAATGCCCGCAACTTAGCATAAGGCAATTTCTGGCCTTTGGGGTTTGCTATACGGGGAGATGATTCCGTTTTATTCTTCGTTGTCTTCTTCATTTGTTTCGTACGTAATAACACCCGTCGGCAAAATTTCCATTTGGTATGTCTGTGTCTGTTCAGGGTTCATACCTGCCTCATCGGTTTGTGCCATGCCTTCCGCGATGACGATGCTCATATCCTCATTGATCACGGCTACTGAATGTAAGATACCTTCTTCCTCGTAGCGCAAACCGCCTACGATGGCATGGCTCAGCGGCTCGCCCTCTGCCGTGTACGTGGCAAGAATAAACTCGTAGCGTAATACACCCGCTTTCCAATAAATCATGGCATAATAATCCTTTGTACCGGCAATGCGGCCATAAGGTACATATTCGGTAAACTCATCCACCTCATCGCTTTCGAAAGGCAGGATATAAGCATCCTGCAGCACCCCGGGCAGCGGCAAAGGGTCTGAGGGAATCTGACTCATATCCGGCAAAAGGTTTAACGGAAGTTCCAACGGAGGGAAAAATTCAATAAATTCGGCAAACTGGGCCGTGGGTAGTCTTTTCACAAGACAAATTTATGGTTATAAACCCAACCCAGGCATAAATGGTTTACGTCTATCCTTTTTAAAGAGGCAAATCTCACCACATCATGATGAACCTTAGAGGTCAATTTATTGGAGCATTAGTCGCAATTGGCCTTGCTTTTACCTGGTCTTGCACCCTGGATGAACCCGCGGATACCAATCAAGACCCAGCCCTGACTCTTGACTATACACAGCATCTTTCGCTGACCAATCTGACCTGGGATCCTGTCAGGGTCACCGGATTTAAAGAGTATATCATCCTCCAATCTTCAAATCAAATTGCTAATAGTCCAACACCTGTCATCAACCAGGATGTCACTGTGCTCAAGCGAATCAATGATGTCGATGTCACCAGTCTGACCGTATCGACGATGCTATTTAGTCCCCAGATATGCTACAAATTATATTGTGCGGTTGATGATCGTTTTTTATACTCATCCACCTTGTGTATACAGCAGGATATAGATGTAGTCAATGGTTTTTATGACCGGGGCTGCCATACTGCCGGCCAGGATGAAGCGGTCGTATTTGACAGAGTCAATAGTGTTTTGTCTGCGCTCAATTACAAAACAGGAACGATAACAAGCTCAGTGACCGACGGAGTGCTCAGTTTTCCCTCCCTCGAAATGTCTACCTGGACTGATGTAACGAATGTTTTTGGTTTTGATCAATCACCTGCCTGGCTTCGGAAATATAATTTTCCAGCACTGACCGCTTCGAATTCAAAAAATTTCAATCAGATATTGTGGGCAGCCAATGTGCACAATCAATTTGTATTTGTGGCGACGGATGATTTTGGTAATAATTTCCAGGTTTTAAACAGCAGCAATCTAAGTTTCCTGCATAGCATACAAGGTATGTCAGGGAATCAGAATATTGCAGTATTCCCAGGCGACCCACTGGCTGTGATTACGATAGGATCATCAGTGTCAAAAAAATATTCAATAGATACCGACGGAAAGATATTGACCTCAGCTGATGTCCCCGCCAGGATATTACAACCAGATTTGCAATCTACCTGTGCTGAAGGAACTGACTTATTTATTTGTGGCCGGGAAGGGACCATCATCAACAGGAACGGGGTGAATGTCGGAACACTCAATACGGATATCAATGCTTCGATCCTGCTGAACCGTTTATCCATTGACGAAAAGAAAGCAATTTATATCATCACCGATAATGGGGTCATGCGGCTGGAGATAGCAGACATCAGCCAGCTACCTCTTGTGACGCTGCTTACTACATATGATTTACCAGCCCTGAGTTATGCGGATTTGATTCCTGAAGAACAGATCATCTACGTGATAGGTACATCCTTTATCAGCAGTCAGGCGCAGACCACCATCCTGAGATATCCCCTATAGACTATGATCCGCCGTATATTCCATACCGCACTGTTAATAACATCGTTTGCTTTCAACGCATGGAGTCAAGACAGTGACACGACCTATTATCATTGGAACCTGGGTATCAGCGCAGGGGACATACTGCACGAACTCTTCAACGGAGAGAACAGCAATAAATCCTATCCGGCTTTTGTGTTGGAATATTCAGGTCAGAAGTATTCAGTTCAGGCAGGTTTCAGGACGGATTACAATATGACCAATACCTCCTATGATGGCTTCCTTGACCAGGAAGTGGATGAATCACTTGACCTTTCAGGTAATCTGGCGATGACAAGGCATATCTTCAATAGTAAAAAATGGCTCATCAAAGCCGGTCTGCAATTCGCTGGTGGTTGGTCCCGGCAGGACATCAATGAAGACAGTGGGTTTGATCGGGTGATCACGAGAAGGCTTGAGTGGAATGCAGGTCTCGGGCCTGTAATTGATTTCAGGTATTATGTTCATCCGCGCATCAGCCTGGGGACAGAAGCAAGCCTGATCTATTCGGTCACCAGATCTGAGTTGCAACAGATCTTTACCAACTTCCCAGACTTCAACAATACGAAGGAAACAGTGGAAGGTAATTCGCTTGTAGTCAATGAACCGGCTACCATTTATCTGCGCTTCCATTTTTAAAAATTAATACTTATTTTTCATTCAAATCATACCCGATATGAAACCATTTCAAACCCTGTTGTCCCTCTGTTTACTTTTTGTACTGGTATCCTGTCAAGAGGATTCCTTTAAGACCAAAATCGAGTATCCGGTACTGCCGGAGACTTCTTACAGTTACAAGCCTAACTGGGGCGGAATGCACAGCCACATGGCCGGCCAGGACCTTGGTATCACGGATGCAGGAGCTACATTGGGCAGAGTATTGTTTTATGACAAGATATTGTCGATTGACAATACAGTATCCTGTGGATCATGTCACCTTCAGTCAATAGGGTTTTCTGATCAGGCCAGGCTAAGTGATGGGATCAACAACCAAAAGACAGACCGCAATGCTCCTCCTATCAGCAATCTGTACGATGACAATCTCTTGTTCTGGGATGGACGGGCTACGAGCCTGAATGATCTGGTATTACAACCGGTACGAAATCATAAGGAAATGGGTATGGAGAATATGGAATTTCTTGTAGCAAAGATCAAGGCTGCACCATACTATGATGAGTTGTTTTCTAAAGCATACGGCAGCAATGAAGTGACGTCTGCTCGTGTAGCTGATGCGATGACACAATTCGTCAAGAGTATGATCGGATGTGACAGCGAAATGGATCGCCTGCAAATTTCAGGACAACCATTGTCCCCGCAGGCTGAAGCAGGCAGAAATGTATTTTTTGGAAAAGGGAGTTGTTACAATTGCCATTCAGGTCCTGACTTCAATGATCGCGGTGGATTCTTTGATCCATTCTTTCCACCCAATGGTGGTGGTTTCGGATGGGCTCAAGACATCGCTGATATCGGATTGGATAAAGAATATACGGATGTAGGTATGGGTGTTTTTGATCAGGAGTTGGTAGGTGTTTTTAAAATCCCTTCACTTCGCAATGTTGCCTTGACAGCACCTTATATGCATGATGGACGATTTGCCAGCCTCGAAGAGGTCATCAATCATTATGATTCAGGGATCAATAAATCAGCAAATCTTGATGATGTTTTCAAGAGTTGGGATACCGGTGAAGCTATCCGTTTAGGATTGTCTGATGAGGAGAAATCTTCGCTTGTAGCCTTCCTTCACACTCTTACGGATGAGAATTATATGAATGATTTGCGTTTTTCAGACCCTTTTCAGAAGTAATAAGCTGAATAATAGGATATTATACATATTTTTTGGGGGCCATTATTTTAATATTATAGATATGATATTTCTATAATAATTTATCATATGTTTATTATATTTGTGGCCTAATTACCACCTGGCTCTAGATTTGAAGTGGTCGGCATAACACCCAAATTTCGCCTTTTTGCATAAAAAGGAGAAACACTCCCCAAGTTTTTGTCAGGTGGTATTGTTTTTATCGCCTTCACCCCGGCTTCGACTACGCTCAGCCATCGGGAATTTTCACTATAATATATTTTTAGGTTTACGATTGAAGCTCTGACTAAGCTGGCTTCGGCTTCGCTCAGCCATCTAAAATCTTCATTAAATGAAATATGGCAAACTGTCAATAACAGTTTGCCATATACTCACCATTCACAACTCACAACTCACAACTCACAAAAGGTTGCGCGCTAGGAAAGGAATTCGATACTGTCGTTGATAAACGAATTCATCTCCTCCCCTTTCAACATACCTTGATTGAGTTTGGCTAATCGCAAAAGATACGCGGCAAATTTTTCCTTCTTCTCCGGGCTGCGCATGTTGAGCAGCTTGTCTGCGATCAATGGATGGTTAGCATTGATGATGACCTGGTAATGGCCAT
>Ga0073902_10002014_pt1 | contig 10802 bp, 7 predicted proteins | sample KloWWTmeKNB19Kit_FD_66667 | JGI IMG/M metagenome (GOLD analysis project Ga0073902, IMG submission 66667) | Active sludge microbial communities from Klosterneuburg, Austria, studying microevolution and ecology of nitrifiers - Klosterneuburg... | ecosystem: Engineered > WWTP > Aerobic digester >...
AAAGATCCCAATCATGAGATAGTATCCAAACCTTTCCCACATTTCACTAAAGAATAGAAAAGGAAGAGCTTTTGGATGTTTTCGATCTTGAATTTGATTCATGATACGGTTAGTTTTTTTTTACTACAATAAAAAAGGGTGAATGATTAGATTCACCCTATAATTTTAATTCAACAATTTCAATATAATTCAAAATTAATTAACACCATGCATCATCTTTTTTAACCTTGGTGTCAATGAGAATAGTAGTAATGCCGCTATACCACAAAGGACCACAAATACCATAAAAAATTCATACAAACTATGGATGGTAAATCCTGCAAAAACTGGATAATGATCGCTAATCTTATTGGTTGCAAGTAATTGTAATTGTTCAGCGGTTGGAGTAACTGTTTTATCCAAGATTGCCTTTAAGTCTATTCCCAATGAAGTTGCTTTGGTGTATTGTTCACCGGTAGCAGGTAATATTGCACCCAGTGTTCCTGCAAGTGCATAACCCGAAGCGTTTGACAAAAAGAAAACACCAAATAATAACGAGGCAAATCTTTTAGGTGCTAATTTTCCTACGAGCGATAATCCAATTGGTGAAAGACAAAGTTCTCCTAAAGTTTGAATCAAATAAAGTAGTATCAACCATTTTATTGCCAATAAACCATCGTTGCCCAGATCTTTAACATTGTGTGCAATTATGAAATAACTTAAGGCAATGAGCGCAAGACCAATTGCTTGTTTCATGGGCGAAATAGGTTCTTTATCATGAGCCCTTAATTTATCCCATAACATACTGAATGGTATGGCTAACATCACTACGAAAATCCCATTAAAAATCTGTACCATAGATGGAGGCATGTTCCATCCAAGAAAATTTCTATCCGTTTGATTATCGGCAATAAAAGTCAGAGATGATCCTGCCTGCTCAAAAGCAGCCCAAAAGAAAATAACAAAAAAAGATACAATATAAATTACCAGAATCCTATCTGTTTCCACTTTTGTAAGTGATTTATCACTTAAGATTAAACCAGCCAATGTAAGACCACTGGCGTAAATTAATGAATATATATAATTCTGTCCAAAGAAATAATGGAAAACAAACCCCAAAACGGAAAAAACACCAAAGGCAATAAGTATAGAGGTCTGAGTAAATGTCGCTTTAGTTGCTTCACCTTCTTCAAAATCTGAGCTGATGTTTCTCGATGGTAAATCACCAATCGGTCTTCCCTCAGGTGTTTTCACATACTTGTCTTTTAAAAGGAAAAAAGTCAGCGTTCCAATTACCATCGCACAGGCAGCAGCTAAGAATCCCCACTTAAAAGCAAACACGTCTCTTGTTCCATTTACATCCACTACATCACCTACGATTGGGCAAATAAATTGACCTAAAAAAGCACCAATATTAATTCCCATATAAAATATGGTAAAGGCTGTGTCTAATTTATTCTTTTCTCCTCTTGGATAGAGACTACCAACCATACTCGATATGTTTGGTTTGAAAAAACCATTTCCCAAAATAATAACTCCAAGAGCAACATATAAAACAGTTCTCGCCAATTCCAAATTGGTATCAAATATATTTGCACTGGTAAAAAGTAATAATTGTCCAATTGCCATCAATAGACCACCTAACATGATGCAATAACGATTTCCCAGAAATCTATCTGAAATAAAGCCGCCGAGCATCGGTGTCAAATAACACAATCCCAGAAAGCCTCCATAAATAATTGAAGACTCTTCTTTTGACATGGCTAAAGCATTTACAATAAAAAGAGTGAGTATGGTCCGCATGCCATAAAAGTTGAATCTTTCCCACATCTCTGTACCAAACAGGACCCATAATCCCTTCGGGTGGCTTTGTTTTGTTTCTGCATTCATAAGTAGTTGGTTTTGTTGTTATATCTTGTTTGAAAGTCTAAATATAGAGGATTCTGATGATTGAATAAGCAATACATTTAAATTAAATGCATTATACAAATTTGCATATATAAATGCATTACCTATAATTTTACTATAAGAGATAAATTTATAAAACAAGCAAAATAAGCAAGTCTGGGTTTAATTGTTGTCCCGTGAAATTTTGTGATCCCGGTTTGCTAATTCCCAGGCTAGAATAAAGATGTGTCTTCCAATGAGTTCCATCTTATTATAATCAATTTTCCAGGCATCGTCTCCTATCCGGTGATAATCCTCATGCGTGCCATTAAAGAAAAAAATGGCAGGTATTCCCTTTTCAGCAAAATTATAATGATCCGACCGATAATAATATTTGTTGGGATCATTCTCACCATTATAAGTGTAATCCATTATCAGATGACTGTAATCATTATTAACTTTTTCATTTACTAGATGTAACTCACTGCTTAATCTATCAGAACCTATTACATAAATATACTTTCCATTAGGTTTATACTTTTCATCTATCCTACCCACCATATCCATATTGATATCAGCAATTGTTTGCTGTAGTGGAAATCTTGGATTGCCAACATAATACATACTGCCCAACAGACCTTTCTCCTCCCCAGTAAGCAGTAGACACAAGACAGATCTTCTGGGGCCTTTTCCACTGTTTTTTGCGACTTGAAATGCCCGTGCAATCTGGGTCAGTGTGGAAGACCCGGAGGCATTGTCATCTGCGCCATTAAAAACATCCTTACCTCTCATCCCAATATGATCGTAATGAGCTGTAAGAATCAAAATTTCATTTTTCTTATCTGTGCCCTCTATATACCCCATAATGTTACGACCAGTCACCGATCCAATCTCCCTTTCCTGTTCGATCTTTACAATTTGCTTTATGTTAAAATGTCGTGGTTTGCCTTTTGATTGAATTTTATCTCTGGTAGAAATTGCCTTTTTTAGTGATTTCCCCAACAACTTTACAGCCATTGATGATGACAGATGAATTGAATTACACAATTGATTTTTTGCAGTTTCATCTTTATCCAATAATACAGTAGGAGATAGCATAAGTGCTCTCTTTGCATCCACTAATTCCTTGAATTTGTCTTCTATAATGAATACACATTTGACGCCATTTTTTTTAGCAGCCATCAATTTCAGTTCCAAACTCTCTGACCAAATAGATGCTGTGGTTTTTCCATTCACATAACTCAATCCTTTTTTTGAAAATGGCTCGCCATTATAAATAAGTATCACTTTATCTTTTACATTGACATTTTTGTAATCGTTGTATTGAGAAGATTCAATACCATAGCCAAGGAAAACTATTTCATTCAGATTAAAATTTAAATCTTCATTGTCAGTTGGCAAACTGACAAAATCCCAAATATTTTTATACGGGAATCCATTAATTTCTACATTAATGTTTTTCCAGGAAATCCATTTAAAACCTACTTGTTGAAAATAATCTCCCTTATTCCCTATCTTTTGGATTCCATAATCATTGAATTTAGAAGCCAGGTATTCTGCTGCCCTGTCGTTGCCTCTGGTGCCAAGTTCTCTACCCTCACAAGAATCTGAGGCAAGAAATTCTAAAATTGGTTTCAATTCTGAAGCCTTGATTACTTCAGATAAAACCGAAATTTCATCTCTGATAATTTTTTTTGTGGTATCCGGAAAATGAACAGAACTTATAAATTTCTTTTGTGCAAAACCCGGAAAAATTACTAATATTAAACAGAGGTTTAATAAAATGGATTTCATGCAATCTCAATTTTATCTACTCTCCTTTGATGTCTTCCTCCTTCAAAATCCTTCAAAAGAAAAGTTTCTACAATAGATAGAGCTACTTGTTCATCAATAAACCTTGCCGGCAAACTCAAAATGTTTGCATCGTTGTGAGACCTTGCCAGACTGGCAATTTCAGGTGTCCAGCATAAGGCACATCTAATTCCAGGATGACGATTGGCAGACATGGCTATTCCGTTTCCGCTACCACAAATAACGATTCCCAATTCTGCAACATGATTCAATATTGCTGCGCTTACCAAATGACCAAAATCAGGATAATCAACAGATTCCATATCAAAACAACCTTGATCCATTACCTTATATCCTTTGGACTCAAGATTTTTTATCAGTAAGTTCTTTAAATCAAAACCAGCATGATCAGATCCAATTGCAATTACTCTGGACATTTTACATCAATTATTAACCGGTGCTAAGTCATATTTGGAAAGCAATTCTTTCATTTCTTTTTCAAATTCCGGATCTTGGAATTCACTGCTTCGCAAAATTATTTCTCTGACCGAAGAATTTGCATAAGCTTTCTCCTGCTGGAAGCTCGATTTTAGTTCTTCCGCAGAAAGTGAATTGTAAAAATTCATCATGTCAGCTGTCTCTGTAGCCAAAATTCTTAAGTGTTTCTTTGCATCATCCAATTTTCCGGCGCTTACCAAACTTTGAATAAAAGGCATGACTCTTAAATCATACTGAAAATTCATATTTGGAAAACTTTCAAAATATCTCAAAGCAACAGCGGCTGCTTTTTCCTTATCTCCTCTTGCTTCATATAAAGAGGCAAGACGCATCATCATCATTCGCAATCCCTGTACACTTGGTGCGTAGGAATGATCTACAAATAATTTTTGCTTATCAAAATTACCCCATTTAAATTTATTCATGAGTGCGCCATATGTCTTATCTACATCCATTTTACCGGAACCATAAATAAACATGCTACGGTCACTGGGTGTTCTAACAGGAACTATCCTAAGTGCAAGACCTTCCATACTGGTGTAGTCTTCCAAACCCATTAATTTTTCAATTTGACAAGTCACAGAGAAATAGATGGGCCTGTCATTGATGTTTGAATGAATGATGTCCAATACAGCAAGGTCATCCTTGGTAATGTAATTTGCATTCAATGAAAGTGGAATGCGATTCACAATACTTGTATCTCCAGGTTGAATCATCCCACTGGATAATGCTTTGGCAGGATCATATTCAATGGCAACTTTTTTGGTTGGCATAAAAGTTTCAAATTCACGTCCTGAGCCTGCTGAAATTGGATGATCTTCTCCGATGAATTTTAAAAACTGGCCGGATGACATTTCTACATCTGGAGCTCCCTCTCCTGCAGGATTAAAATAGAAAATCTGATTTCTTAAAAATCCTCGATACTTTTCTGAAGGAATGGACATTTTTATTGGAGGAGAGTCATTTACTTTTCTTCTTTGAGATTCTATATACCAATCTACCGCAATCAAACTTAAATTAATAACTCGTACATCTCTTCTGATGCCTTCAACTTCCTGCGCATACCAAACCGGATAAGTATCGTTGTCGCCATAGGTAAAAATGATGGAATTTGGCTGACAAGATTCAAGAATATTAATTGCATAATCTCTGGCTGCGGTAATTCCGTTTCTTGAATGATCATCAAAATTCTGCATACCCATTATAACCGGTGCAGATAGCACAACACAGGTTGCAATTACACCGGATAAAGTATTAGACATTTTTATTTGCCGCCTGAATAAATCAACAAGAAACAACACCCCTAATCCGATCCAGATACAGAATGTAAATATCGAACCAACCAACACGTAATCTCTTTCCCTAGGCTCGTTCGGCGGAGAATTATTAAAAAAACACAACCCCAATCCTGTTATCAACCACAATACCAACAGGGCTAAAAAATCATTACGATCTCTACGAGCATGAAATACCACACCCAGGAGACCAAAAATTAGGGGCAAGAAAAAATAAGTGTTACGGGACTGATCTTCGCGAATTACCCTTGGTAGCTGTGATTGATTGTATAATCGTTGGCTGTCTATTGCAGAAATTCCGGATAGCCAATGTCCATCCTTCTTATCCCACGGAAAAAATCCCTGCTCTCCGTTTTCCTTTCCTACAAAATTCCAATAAAAATATCTCCAATACATCCACCCAAACTGATAAGCCCATAAGAATTTTAAATTATAAAGCATGGTTGGTGTACCAGTTTTATTGTCAACCAGGTAATCCATCCACATCCTGTGCAATTGCACTCTTCCCTGATCATTATGACCAATCCGAGGTAAGAAAATTTGATCCCTCTTGGAATATACATAATCAAATTTTCTATCCACTACTACATATTTGCTTCCAACGCGTCCGTATCGGTCTGTAGATTTTGTATCAATTGGTTTTGCATCAAAGTGCGGTCCTTTCAATAAAGATCTGTCACCATATTGTTCTCTGTTGATATAGGGTAATAACCTAACTACATCATTAGGTGCATTCATATTGATCGGCGGATTAGCCATCGCGCGCAACAAGACCACTCCAACAGGGGTATAAGAAATAGTAATTAATAAACCTGTTAAAAATAATTTATAAACCAAATCATTTCCTTTCTCTTTGCTCTTCTTCAATCCATAATAAAAAATATAAGCAAGCAAGGCAACTGTTGGAATTAAACCAGAGTGAAATGGTAGACCAAATGAATTTACACACAGCATTTCAAACATACTCCATAGCTGAGGAATCCCTGAAACAATTAGAGCTTGAAATAGTATAATACTTATAACACCCACTGATCCGGCAACACAAAAGCCAAGGAAACTTTTCTTTTCCCATTTCTTGTAATAATACAAAATCGCAATGGTCGGAAAAGCCAATAAACTAAGCAAGTGTACTCCAATTGAAAGTCCTGCACTGTATAGAGAAAAGATCAACCAACGATCATTTTTAGGCTCATTTGAAAGGTAATACCATTTTACAGCAGCCCAAAGAGTCATCGTAGTAAACATCGTAGACATTGAATAAACTTCACCTTCTACAGCTGAAAACCAAACCGATGTGGCAAAAGCGGTTGCAAGTCCTGCTACAAGACCCGCACCCATTACTCCAAGATCTTGAGAAGCTTCCTCATCTCTACCTCTTCCGTATAAAGAAATTTTACCAAATATGATGGTAACCCAACATATAAATGTTGCAGCCAAAGCAGAACAAATTCCAGACATCAGGTTGACTGCAAATGCAATTTTTGATGGATCATCCGATAATACATCCGCTACCCAGGTAAACATCCTGCCTATTATTAGAAAAAGGGGTGCGCCGGGTGGGTGAACAACTTGCAATTTATAGGCTCCAAGAACAAACTCTCCGCAGTCCCAAAGGCTACCTGTGCGTTCTACAGAAAAGAAATATACTGTGAGGGTTATTAAAAATACCAACCATCCGGTAAGATTGACCTTATTAATCTTTGAATTCATCAGATTATCAATAGCTTATAAATTTTAAATAAATATATTTATGTTAAAAACATGTAAAAGTATAAAAAAGAAAACATCCCACCAAATAACTAAAATTCGATAGGAATGTCAATAAAACGTTGTTCTGGCCTTTGAATTGCCTGAATGCTTAACTTTGCCCAACATTGAAGTTCAATTATGTTTAAATTAATTATTTACGGGCTTGCAGCTTATGCTGTTTATATTCTTTTTTTTCAAAAGAAAAAACCAACCATTAGGAACAAAAGCACTACTCCTGGAAATGCTTCAGATTTTGCTGAATATGAAGAAATAAAATAGGATCATTTTGAATCAGATATCCACCTATATTCTATACAAAGACCATCACTTTATTTTAGCATTAAAACCTGCAGGAATACCTGTGCAGGAAGACAAGACTGGTGATGCAAGTTTCTTGCGAATGTTGCAGGCCTATTCCAACAGAGATCTCTTTTTGTGTAACCGCATTGACAGACCTGTTTCTGGACTGGTGCTTTTAGCCAAAACTCCACAGGACCAGACTTCTATTAATGCGCAAATGGAAAATGGGCTTTTTCATAAAACTTATCTTGCTCTGATCCAAAAAAAGGACATTTCAAATGCAGGACATTTTAAAAATTATATGATTCATGATACCCAAAACAATAAAGCCAGGATTGTTGAAAGTGCAGACATTCCTGGTGCCAAATTGGCTGTTTTGAACTATAAATGCCTCCTTGAGCTGGACAAATATCTATTAATTGAAATCACAACGGAAACAGGAAGATTTCATCAAATCAGATGCCAATTGGCTCATCATGGACTTTTTATCAAAGGTGATGTGAAATATGGAGCCCGTAGAAATAATAAGGACCGCAGCATAGGTCTTCATTCATGGAAACTAAGCTTTCATCACCCTACTTTAAACAAAGAACTCAGTTTTGAAGCGCCATTACCTGATCACGATATCTGGCCAAATATTAAATTTTAATTCATAAAGCAATGTCCAGAACAGAAATCAACACATTTGGAGAATTCAAATTGATAGAACATCTTACCGATCAGTTTAGTATCTTTCATGACACCACTTTAAAGGGTGTGGGCGACGATGCTGCAGTACTTGACCTTGGGGCAGAAAATGGTCTGTTGAGTACAGATTTACTCATTGAAGGAATCCATTTTGATTTGATGTATTTCCCATTAAAACATTTGGGATATAAATCTGTGATAGTTAATCTTTCGGATATCTGTGCGATGAATGGCATCCCACAACAGATTACTGTTTCTGTTGCCATGTCCAACCGTTTTTCAGTAGAGGCTTTGGAGGAATTATACAGTGGAATTAAATTGGCTTGTGATCTATACAAAATTGATTTAATTGGCGGCGATACGAGTAGTTCTCAAAAAGGTCTCATTATATCTATTTCTGTTTTTGGTCGCCAAGCTAAAGAAAAGGTAGTTTATAGGTCCGGAGCCAAATCCGGGGATTATATTTTTACTACAGGAAATTTAGGTGGAGCTTATCTCGGTCTTCAATTATTGGAAAGAGAAAGACAGCTTTTCCTTTCAGATCCAAACATAAAACCAAAACTGGAAGACCATAAATTAATTGTTGAACGATTTCTAAAACCTGAAGCGAGAAAAGATATTGTGCTTCTCATGGAAAAAGCTGGTGTAATTCCTACCGCCATGATTGATATTTCCGATGGTTTATCTTCTGATTTATTTCATATTTGTAATCAATCTAAAGTGGGTGCATTATTGGAAGAAGCAAATATACCCATTCATGAAGAAGCCCAGTTGATGGCTCTTGAATTCAATTTGGATCCGGTAACCTGTGCATTGAACGGGGGAGAAGATTATGAATTATTGATGACCGTAGATCCAGCAGACTTTGAAAAAATTCGGTATCTGCCTGGGTTCTATTACATTGGAGAAATCAAACCCATTGAAGAGGGCATAAAGATTAAAACTACTGGCGGAAATATTCATACACTTAAAGCGCAAGGTTGGCAGCATTTTTAAAATCAATCATCCATTTTGTTAATTTGATTTAGTCAATCAACGTCTGTCAAATTCAATTTTAATGAAGTGAAATGTTTGAAACGATTACAGAAAATTCAAATTATTTAAATTGGGCTCCCGGACTTGAGAAGGATTTTTGAAGTGGAATAAATAATCCGCATTTTTGATACTTTTGCAGCTTTTACAATTTTTGATTCCTTTTTGCGTTAAAATATATCTCCACAAACGATTTCATGAATTCTACTTTTAAAGCAATTTTTACTTTTCTTATTATCTCTAACTTTCTTAATGCCCAAAGAGGTGCTGAGATTGGGGCTTGGGTCGGAGCGGCCCACTATTTTGGAGATCTCAACAATTTATATCGGCTTAACGAACCAGGGTTAGCTGCAGGTGGCATCTTCAGGTTTAATTTAAACAACAGGGTCAGTCCTCAGATCATGTTGAATTACAGCAGAATTCGAGGTAATGATGCAAAATCTTCCAATTCATTTGATGTTCGTAGAAATCTGGGTTTTTATTCTGATATCATCGAGCTGGCCCCTTCCGTTTCTTTTAATTTTTTTCCATACATCCATGGTAAACAAGATTATACTGTTACCCCACACATGGTGATGGGTATGAGTATATTTTATCACGATCCAAAAAGAAAATATAATGGTGAAGTCTACCAGCTGAGAAGTATTGGAACAGAGGGTCAATTGGCAGGTCAGGAATATGGAACTATTAGCTTGGCTTGGTTGCTGGGTTTTGGGGTTAAGTTTGATTTGAATTACCGTTGGAGTGTCAATGTAGATCTTGATGCACGATTTGCAGTTACGGATTACCTGGATGATGTCAGTACGGTATACCCTGATATTAATTCCTTGCTCAATGCAAAAGGAGCTGCTGCTGCTTTTCTCTCAGATCCCTCTATTACCGGCTCGGACCAGCAGAAAATTGGCCAAAAAGGATTTCAGCGAGGTGACAGCAAAGACAAGGATATGTTTGCAACGTTGGGTATTGGTTTGCTTTATTATTTTGGGCGATTGAGTTGCCCGCCTTTAGCCTATCCTGAATAACTATCTGAAAAGATTATACTTCAGAATACAATAAATAGCTCTGAAACCATCCTTCCAATTAATTTTTTTACCTTCCGAATAGGTTCTTCCATAATAGGAAATACCAATTTCATAAATTCTAATATTTTCCACCCGCGCTATCTTAGCGGTTACTTCCGGTTCAAATCCAAACCTCTTTTCCTTTAAATCCAGGGATTTAATAATGTCCGTCCGAAATAATTTATAACAAGTTTCCATATCTGTCAAATTAAGATTGGTAAACATATTAGAAATAAAAGTCAGAATTTTATTGCCAATTGAATGCCAGAAAAATAAGATACGATGTGGTCGCCCCCCCATAAATCTTGATCCGTAAACTACATCAGCAAAATCATCTAGAACCGGTCTAAGCAAATCATTGTATTCATTAGGGTCATACTCTAAATCTGCATCTTGAATAACCAGATAATCACCCGTTGAAAGCTTGATACCATTGTGCAACGCTGCTCCCTTTCCCTGATTTTTTTCATGTTTATGATAAATGAACTTTTGTTCCGGATGGTGATTTATGTAATTTAATAAA
>Ga0073902_10002015_pt1 | contig 10799 bp, 7 predicted proteins | sample KloWWTmeKNB19Kit_FD_66667 | JGI IMG/M metagenome (GOLD analysis project Ga0073902, IMG submission 66667) | Active sludge microbial communities from Klosterneuburg, Austria, studying microevolution and ecology of nitrifiers - Klosterneuburg... | ecosystem: Engineered > WWTP > Aerobic digester >...
CATGGAACATTGGGAATCTCCCGATCCAAAAGAAACTGCTTACTGATTCAAGTGAAATTAATGAAATTGTCGAAGAAGCAATGTCCTTGGCGAAGAAAGACTGGGACAACTACGAAACTAGCTGGAATTTTGAAAAATCTCCGCTTATAGACGGCGTGCCTAGTAATCAAAGACTCCCTGACTCCTTCCAAAAATGGGAGAGCTCAGTAAATCAAGCCATCCAAAGAATGTTGGTTTTGGAAAAAGCGAATAACTACGTCTACATCACTGCCTACGGCCTCCAAGACGAACTCACCCCCGAAGTCCCCGAATCCCAAATCACCCTGGCCCGCGCCGACCGCGAAAAGGACTGCCAGCGCCTGATCTCCTATGCCATCGGCTGCATGATGGGCCGCTACAGCCTCGACGAGCCCGGCCTGATCTACGCCCACGCGGGCAACGTCGGTTTCGAGCCTGGCCGCTACGTCACCTTTCCCGCAGATGCCGACGGCATCGTCCCCATCACCGACGAACTCTGGTTTGCCGACGACGCCTGCAGCCGCATCCGCGAATTCCTGCGTGCCGTCTGGGGGCCAGATACCTTGGAGGACAACATGGCCTGGCTGGCCGAAAGCCTGGGCACCAAAGCGTCTGAGACCCCAGACGAGACCATCCGCCGCTATATCGCCGACAAGTTCTTCAAAGACCATCTGCAAACCTACAAAAAGCGCCCGATTTACTGGCTCTTCAGCAGCGGCAAACAAGGCGCGTTTCAAGCGCTGGTTTATCTGCACCGCTACCACGAGGGCACACTCTCCCGCCTGCGCGCCGAATACGTCGTGCCCCTCACGGGCAAGATGCAGGCCCGCATCGAAATGCTGCAAAAAGACGCGCTGGCCGCCAGCAGCACCGCCGCCCGCAACAAGCTGGCCAAGGAAGTCGAAAAGCTCAAGAAAAAGCACACAGAGCTGCTGGCCTACGACGAACAACTGCGCCACTACGCAGACATGCGCATCACCTTGGATCTGGATGATGGGGTGAAGGTGAACTATGGCAAGTTTGGGGATTTGCTGGAGGGGGTGAAAATCGTCACCGGAGGTGCTTCAGATGATTAAGTCCGTTCGCGTGGTCAATTTCAAGTCGCTGGCAGCGGTGACGATTCCCTTGGGGCATTTCAATTGTCTGGTGGGCATGAATGGTTCGGGGAAAAGTACCGTTCTGCAGGCGTTGGATTTTTTGTCGCAGTTGATGCGTGGCGATGTGCAGGGCTGGCTGGGCCAGCGAGGCTGGTCAGCGGCTGACCTTAATTGCAAGCTGCGCAAGGAACGCAACATCACGTTCAACGTGTCGTTTTCAACCTCTAGCGGGGCGGTGCTGACTTGGATTGGCGTGTTCAACCGTTCTGACTTGCGTTGCTCGCACGAAAGCGCGTACCTAGGGGATGGTAAGAGTGCCTCCACCTTGCTGCGCTTGAGTGGTCAGACCTATGCATGGGAGGGCAAGGAGGGCCAAAACATCGCCTTTGAATACCAAGGCTCCATCCTGTCGGCGTTGAAAGATTCAGAGTTGCCCGCGCCTTTGCTGGAGTTTCGGGATGCGCTGCGTCGTGTTCGTTCGCTGGAACTGCTGTCCCCTGAAAAATTGCGCAAAAGTGCCCGCGTTAGTGAACACGACATTGGTGCAGGTGGCGAAAAACTGTCGGCCTACTTGGACAATATCAAGGGTGAGCGTAAAGACAAGCTGGTGAAGCTGCTACAAAAGTTTTACCCGGCCTTGGTAGATTTCAAGATCACGTCGCAAAAATCTGGTTGGAAAAAGCTGTCGGTGTTTGAGCAATTTGGCACCCAAAATCTGGAGACCGAGGCACTGCACCTGAACGATGGTTTGCTGCGCATTCTGGCGGTACTGACCCAGGCGGATGCAGACCGGTCGCTGCTGCTGTTGGATGAGCTGGAAAACGGCATCAACCAGGAAATTGTGGAAACGCTCGTGGACACGTTGCTACAAAGCCCTCAGCAGTTGCTGGTGACCACCCACAGCCCCTTGCTGCTGAACTATTTGCCCGATGACGTGGCGCGCGAGGCGGTGCAATTTCTCTATAAAACGCCTCAGGGAGAGACCCGGTGCCGCAGTTTCTTTTCGCTACCGCGCATGGTTGCCAAATTGGAGGCGATGGGCCCGGGCGATGTCTTTGTGGATACCGATTTACGCTTGCTCGCGCAAGAGTGCATCGAATTGGATGCGCGCCATGAAGCTGCTGTGCGTGCAAAAGAGCAAGCCGAAACCGATGCCTCCGACACAGGTGGCGCATGAAGCTGCTGATCAGTGGTGAAGGCAAAAGTGACCTGGGTGAATGCAATAACTCGCAAGGTCAATGCTCTGATGGCGACTTCAACCGTGGGCCTATGGCCGTTTGGTTGGCGCGATTGTGGGAGGGGTTGCTTTGCTACAACCTTCTGGATACGCCCGAGGCAGTGGTTTATATGAGTGAACACGCTTTGGCGCAAAAGGCCAAGCAGTCTCCCGAGCGCATGAAGCGCCAACGGGGCAAAAAGCAAGAGGCTGAAACAGGTTTGTTTTTCAGCAATGCCCGGCAGTTGGGGCTCATGGCGCAGCAGTTGGCCACCAGCAATCAAACGCCGGTCATGGCTGTGTTGTTCCGTGATACAGACGGTACTCGAAGTGCTCCTGGGCAGATGTGGCAAACCAAATGGAAAAGCATCGTCGATTGTTTTGCCTCGGTGTCCTTTGAGTTTGGTGTGCCGATGTTGCCCAAACCCAAATCAGAAGCATGGCTGCTGTGCGCAGGGCAAACGGCCCAGCATTCGCATGCACGCTTGGAGGATATTTCAGGCAACGACGATGCACCCAATTCGGCCAAAGAGCAGTGGGATGCTTTGATGGGTGGCCGCCAGACCGCTGCGCAGGAGGCCGATTGGTGCGCCAATAACCCCGCCGACTGGGACAACCTGCTCACCATGCCGAGCTTTAAAGCGTTTTATGACCGCTTCCATCAGGTCGCAGATGCCATTATTTACCCAGCGAGGGCCGCAGTATGAAGAAAGACAGAGCGGGGGCGTGCGATGACTGAGCCGACTCACACCCATGTTTTGGCGCTGCTGCCCGCTGCGCTTGCCGAATACCAAGCCTGGCTGGGCGCCATCAAGCAGCGCATCGTGTCCGTGCGCCTGCGCATGGCGCTGGCGGCCAGCAGTGAGTTGATTCAGTTTTACTGGGATCTGGGTGCGCTGATTGCCCACAAGCAAGCCCAAAGCCAATGGGGTGACAAGCTGATTGCCCAACTGTCTGCCGACTTGCAAAAAGCCTTTCCAGATATCAAGGGCCTGTCGGCATCCAACCTCAAGTATTGCCTGCGTTTTTTCCAGTTCTACACCGATGTGCAAGACATTCCGGCACCCGGCAGCGAGCCCGCGCCATTTGGTCAACAGCCTGTTGACCAAATACCCTGGGGCCACAACATCCTGATTTTTACCAAGTGCCAAAGCGTGGCAGAGGCCCGCTTTTACATGGCGCAAACGCTGGAGCAGGGCTGGAGCCGTGACGTGCTGGCTTTGCAGCTCAAGTCCAATCTGTACGCTCGCGCTGGCAAGGCGGTGACCAACTTTTCACGCACGCTGCCAGTGCCCCAGTCTGACCTGGCCCAGCAAACGCTGAAAGACCCATACACCTTCGACTTCATGGCGATGGCCACGCCTTACAACGAGCTGGATGTGGAGCGCCAACTCACCCAGCACATCACCCAGTTTTTGCTAGAGCTGGGCAAAGGCTTTGCCTTCATCGGGCGGCAATATCACCTGGAAATTGCAGGCAACGATTACTACATTGACCTGTTGTTCTATCACGTCACGCTGAAATGCTACGTGGTGGTGGAGCTGAAGAACCGCAAGTTCATCCCTGAGTACGCAGGCAAACTGAACTTTTACCTGTCAGCGGTGGACAGCCTGCTCAAACGCGATGACGACCAGCCCACCATCGGCCTGCTGCTGTGCCGCGACAAAAACAACATCGAGGTCGAATTTGCCCTGCGCGACATGAACAAGCCCATGGGCGTGAGCGAATACACCCTGGTGGAAGCCTTGCCCGACAACCTGAAGGGCGCCTTGCCCACGGTGGAAGAAATTGAGAGTGATTTGCAGCAGTTGCAAGACGTGGGAAGCGACAACGGCAATGGTGTGAACGGTGATGTTTTTCGGGGGAATGAGGCATGAAAATCAAGGCGTTTTATTTTCAGGACGTTGGGCCGCTGCGCGATCAGTGCATCGACCTGCAAAACGATTGGGACGACAGCATTGAGGCACGCGTGCTGCTCTCTGGCCCGAACGGTTGTGGCAAGTCCACGGTGCTGCGCTCTATGGCCATGCTGTGGGATGCCTTAGGGCATTGGCTGGATCACAGAACCATTTTGCCCAGGAGCCATGCAGCGCGTGAATGGCTGCAGCGATGGGGCGGCTGCGCGGTAGTGCTCGACGGTCTGCAGATCGCCAATCAACCTGTAGGCCTGGTGTTTGGTGACCTGACGTGGTGCGACACTTTGCGGAAGGAGCATCCTGATGTGGCTTGGCTCGGGGAGAGTGTGGCCAGAACAGGCAAACCAGGCAATCCGAAGAGGGAGGTTTTCATTCCGAATGCGCCATGGGTAGACGCGTGGTCTGAAGCCCGTAAAAAAATGATCCTCTCGTTTGACAAAGTAGAGATTCCGAATGTTGTGTTTCTCGATGCCGAGGAGCGCCGTTGGGTTTCGCCGCGCCGCAATGTGGGCGAACACACGGCAGAGTCCCCAGGCCGGCGCTGGTTGCCCAAATACCTGGCCAGCGAGGACTGGAAGGACCAGCTTGAAGCATCGCTGATAACACTCAAAACGACGCAACTGCACAAGTATCACGAGGTCATTCGCCTGCTCAATGACTTCTTGTCTGGCAAGGAGATTGATCCTGATATTCAGCCAGGCGAAAGCCGCTTGCGCGTAAAGCTCAAGAACAAACGCGGCCAGTCGCACAGTCTGGACGAGTTAAGCGCTGGCGAACACCAAGTGTTGATCTTGTTGTACCTGTTGTCACGCTGGGCCGAACAAGGCGCTGTTGTTTTGATTGATGAACCGGACCTTTATTTGCACCCTTCGCTGGTGGGCGGTCTGTTGTCCAGCCTGGAAAAGCTGGTGAAGGACTTGAATGGGCAATTGATCATCACGTCCCATCTGCCAGAAATCTGGCAGCGCTACGAAGCCTCTGGCAAGCGCATTGAGTTGGGGACCGCGCAATGAGTACGGTGGATGAGCGCATTCAAACCATCAAAACCCAGTTGATTGGTAATTCTGGCGTGCGGGTGTTGTTGGTGGAGGGGCCTGATGATGTGGACGCGTACCGAATTTTCCTGGACCGCAAATTTCCTGGGTGGGAGCGCAAATGGCACATTGAGCCAGCGGGCAAGAAGGCCAGCGTGGTCAAAATGGCAAAAAAAGAAGGCTCTTGGCTCGGTTTGGTGGATCGCGACGAGTGGACGGATGCTGAGATCACGAAGCAGGTGGGCGACTGTCCCAACTTGCTGATCCTCCCCCGCTTTTGTCTGGAGAGTTACCTGATTGATCCCCAAGAGTTGTGGGAGGCCTTTCCCGAGAAACAACGCGCAAAAATCCCAGGTGGTGAAGCTCAATTCTGCCAAGAGTTGTTGGCGAACCTGGAGGGCTGGATCAGACACGCAGCTTTTTGGCATGGCATACGTCCACTCTGGCAGCAGCTTCGCGATTTGAGATTTCCAGACGCCGTGTTTGGCAGCCCGCCAATGCTTGATGACGAAAGCCTGAGAGCCAAATTTAAAGTTTGGCACGATAGCCTCGATGCAGATGTGATCCTGAGACGCGTACATGACCTACAGGCAGAGCTGACGTCTAAGGATCAAAGCGAGTTATGCCGCAGGTGGCTCTACGCCAAGAACTTCTACCCACAAGTCGTTCATACGGTTTTGAATCGACTACTCGGTCTGAAATCCCCAAAGGATCGTCGAAATTCAATTCTCCGCTTTCGGTCGATACCGGAAGACTTGAACGTGCTGTGGAATGCAATGGGACTGAATCCATGAGCCATCAGCGCCTTTCCGATAGCCTCAACGCCTTATTCGCCACCCATCTCGTGGTGTTCTGGCACGACGTGGAGGCCGAGTTTTCATCGGTGATCGACAGCCTGCCACCCGAAGGCGTACAACTGGTGCGCCTTGATGACACGCCCTCCCTGCGCGTGAAGATTGACATTGAACGCGCGCCAGGCCAGCGCTGGCTGTTCTACAGCACCCAGCCCGAGCCAGAGCCCGCGCAAGACTGGTTGCTGGACGTGCGCCTGCGCAGCAAGTCGTTCCGCGCGGATACCACTTCCATCCTGCTGGAAGACTTGGGCCTAACCACGCAGGCGCTGCGCCACCACTTGAAAGAGCGGGCCAAGTTCCTGCGCGCCAAAGATCGGGTGGAACGCCTCAAACGCCTGGTGCTGCCGGGCGACGGCGCGCCCGACCTGGACCGCAAGATGTTGGCGGTACTGACCCGTGCCGACCAGCCAGAGCTGTTTGCCATGCTGCAGCGCTTGTTTGCCGCGCTGGTCGTGGATGGCGAGGCCGACCTGGCTGCACAGCCCAAGGCTTGGCAAGACATTGCGGCCAACGATTTGGCCCCTGCGTTCTGGGCACTGGTGCGCTCGCAGTTGGGCTATGCAGACGCAGAACCCAACCTGCGTGACCTGCTGGTGCGTGTACTGGTGACCGACTTGTGCCGCAGTCTGGACGGCGCGCCCCCCCGCCAACTGGCTCATTTTGTGTTGCCCGACCGTGCACTGGCAGCCAATGCCTCGGTGTTTGCGGCGCGGTGGCGCTCGGATCTGGCGTTTTTCAGCAGCTACAACGTGCTGGCGCGCGCCGTGGCGCACGAGCTGAACTTGGTGCCATTGCTGGCCAACCACACGGCCGAGCAACTGGCCGAGTGCATGGCTTTTGAAGAAGTTGAACTGCGCGTGGTGCAAGACCTCAAGCAACGCATCGTGGCTGGAGCCGGCGCCAACATGGACGTGGTGCACAGCCTGATTGCACGGCGGCGGGACGGGCATTGGGCCAACCCTTTGCTCGCCAGTGCCAGCGAACGCACCCGCGCTTTGGCGGCTTGCTACGACGCGCTCACGGCGGCGGCAGACTTTTTCAGTCTTAGGGCCAGCCATGCGGCGGGCTTCAGCTTTGCGAACGCGCCCACGGCGTTTGCCCAGTACCGCGACCACCTGTACCAGTTTGACCAACTCTACCGCCACTTTCACACGGCAGCGGATGCCGTGGAACCTTCGGGCTGGGGCGTGCTGCTTGAACTGCGCACGTCCATCGAGAAAGTGTATTCAGGCTGGTTTGTGCCGCAGCTGGGTGCTGCCTGGGCCAAGGTGGTGGAAGGCGACCAAGGTTTGCTGCAGCGCTGGTCCATTCCCGATGTAACGCCGCAGCAGGCGTTTTATGAGCGTGAGGTGCAGCCTTTGTACAGCGGCGGTGCCAAGCGGGTGTTTGTGGTAATTTCGGACGCATTGCGCTACGAAGTGGCGCAAGAGTTGGTGCAGTTCACCAATGGCAAAAACCGTTTCAAGGCGTCGCTGGGTGCCATGCTCGGTGTGCTGCCCAGCTACACCGCGCTGGGCATGGCTGCGCTGCTGCCGCACCAAACGCTGGCGTACAAGGAGTCCGCTAACCTCGACGTGCTGGCAGATGGCCACCTGGTGGCTACGCTGGAGCAACGCAATGAGCACTTGAAGTCGGTCGGCGGCATGGCGATCAAGGCCGAAGACCTGATGGCCCTGGGGAAAGAAAAAGGCCGAGAGCTGGTGCGCGAGCGCCAGCTGATCTACATCTACCACGACCGCATTGACATGACGGGCGACAAGCAGGCGTCTGAGTCCAAGACCTTTGAGGCGGCGGCGCAGACAGTTCAGGAGCTGTCGCAACTGCTGGGTTTCATCATCAATTCGCTCAATGGCTCAACCGTGTTGGTGACGGCAGACCATGGCTTCATTTACCAAGAGTCGCCACTGGATGGCGCAGATAAATCGACATTGGATGAAAAACCCGCAGGCACGCTCAAGGCCAAGAAGCGCTATTTGATCGGCCGCAATCTGGGAACGAGCCACAAGGTTTGGTCGGGCAATACGGCAGTAACAGCAGGCACCACGCCTGAAGGCAGCCTTGATTTTTGGGTGCCCAAAGGGGCCAGCCGCTTTCACTTTGCGGGTGGCGCCCGTTTTGTACACGGCAGCGCCATGCCGCAAGAGGTGGTTATCCCGGTGATCACGGTGCGCGAAAGCGAAGCCGACCACGCCAAGACCCGACCTGTGAATGTCAGCGTGCTGGGCAATGTCGGCAAGATGGTGACCAGTTCACAGCGTTTCGAGTTCATACAGACCGACGCGGTATCGGAGCGCGTGCTGGCGCGCTCGGTGGTGGTGTCGCTGCGGGACGGCGACGCGCCGATCAGCGACGAGCAAACGCTGACGTTTGACAGCACCTCCCAGCTGCTGGATGAGCGCAAACGCTCGGTATTTTTGACGGTGCTGGCCGGTGCGCATGACCCGCGCCGGCGCTATGACCTGGTGATGCGCGATGCCATCACCAAGGTGGAAGTGCTGCGCCTGCCCATCAAGGTGGATTTGGCCTTTGGCAGCGATTTTTAATGGAACGCGGTTTTCTGAAAACGGTATGACCCAAGACCTGACCACCCCTACTGAGGCGCCGCTATCTCAAGCGATGGTGTCCGCCGCAGGCGAGAGCCTGGACGATCTGCTCAACACGCACTTTGCTGGCAAGGTCGTCCGCAAGGATCTGACCAAGCTCATCAAAGAAGGCGCCAATGTGCCCGTGTATGTGCTGGAGTACCTGCTGGGCATGTACTGCGCGAGCAACGATGAGGCCACCATCCAGAACGGCCTGCAGATGGTCAAGCGTGTGCTGGCAGAAAACTATGTGCGCGCGGATGAGGCAGAAAAGGTCAAGTCCAAGGTGCGCGAAAGCGGCACGTACAAGGTGATCGACAAGGTCACCGTCAAGCTCAATGAAAAGCGCGACGTGTACGAGGCGCTGTTGTCCAACCTGGGTGTGAAGAATGCCGAGATGTCTGACACCTACGTGCGGCAGTTTGAAAAGCTGCTGGTGGGAGGCATCTGGTGCATCGTCACGCTGAAGTACCACTTTGAGGAAGACCAGCGTGGATCACCTTTCACCGTGACCGAACTCAAGCCCATACAGATGCCCAACATGGACATGCAGGCACTGTTTGAGGCGCGCAAGGCGTTCACCGATGCGCAATGGATCGACGCGCTGATCCGCTCCACGGGTATGGAGCCCACCTGCTTCAAGGAGCGAGAAAAGTGGCATCTGCTGGCGCGCATGGTGCCGCTGGTCGAGAACAACTACAACTTCTGCGAGCTGGGCCCGCGTGGCACCGGGAAAAGCCACATTTATAAGGAAATCAGCCCCAACAGCATCTTGGTGTCGGGCGGGCAGACCACAGTGGCCAACTTGTTTTACAACATGGGCGCGCGCAAGGTAGGGCTGGTAGGGCTGTGGGACTGCGTGGCGTTTGATGAGGTAGCGGGCATTAACTTCAAAGACCACGACGGCATTCAAATCATGAAGGACTACATGGCATCTGGCTCGTTCAGCCGGGGCCGTGAGTCCATCAACGCCAGTGCAGCCATGGTGTTCGTGGGGAATATCAACCAAAGCGTGGAGTCGCTGGTCAAAACTTCGCACCTGCTGGCCCCGTTTCCGGAGGCCATGATCGACTCGGCGTTTTTTGACCGGTTCCACGCTTATGTGCCCGGCTGGGAGATCCCGAAGATGCGGCCTGAGTTCTTTACCAACCAGTACGGGCTGATCGTGGACTACCTCGCCGAGTACCTGCGTGAAATGCGCAAGTACAGTTTTGCCGATTCCATCGACAAGTGGTTCAAGCTGGGCAACAACCTGAACCAGCGCGACACCATTGCCGTGCGCCGCACCACGTCAGGCCTGCTCAAGCTGGTGTGTCCGAATGGCGAGTACACCAAAGAGTCGGTGCGCAAGTGCCTCGAATACGCGCTTGAAACACGCCGCCGCGTGAAGGAACAGCTTAAGAAGATCGGCGGCATGGAGTTCTACGACGTGCATTTCAGCTACATCGACTTGGAAGACGATGTGGAACGCTTTGTGACCGTGCCCGAGCAGTCGGGCGGGGCGCTGGTACCTGAAGGCCGCCTGCAGCCGGGCACCTTGCACACGATCAGCATGGGGGCTGCGGAAATGCCTGGCATCTACCGGTTGGAGATCCAGTCGATTCCGGGTGGTGGCAAGGTCAGCGTGTCAGGCGCCGCGCCGCGCGAGGCAGTCAGGGTGGCGTTTGATTATTTCAAGGCCAACTCATCGCGGGTGAGTGCGTCCATCAAACCGGGTGAGCGCGATTTTCATACCCACCTGGTGGAGCTGCAAAACAGCGGCGCCCCCCAAGCCCTGACGCTGGCCAGCTTTATCGCGCTGTGCTCAGCCGCCCTTGCCAAGCCGGTGCAGTCGCAACTGGCGGTGCTGGGCGACATGAGCTTGGGCGGCACCATTGTTCAGGTGCGCAATCTGGCCGAGAGCATGCAGGTCGCCTTTGACGCCGGCGCCAAGCGCATCCTGCTGCCGATGTCGAGTGTGACGGACATCCCATCGGTACCAGGCGAATTGTTCGCAAAGTTTCAAACGAGCTTTTATTCGGATCCGGTGGATGCGGCGTTCAAGGCGCTGGGGGTGGAGTGAGCTATCCGCGCAAGCATCGA
>Ga0073902_10002019_pt1 | contig 10788 bp, 10 predicted proteins | sample KloWWTmeKNB19Kit_FD_66667 | JGI IMG/M metagenome (GOLD analysis project Ga0073902, IMG submission 66667) | Active sludge microbial communities from Klosterneuburg, Austria, studying microevolution and ecology of nitrifiers - Klosterneuburg... | ecosystem: Engineered > WWTP > Aerobic digester >...
GCGCACGCCGGACGACAAGGATGCCATCCACGCGGCGGGCCTGCTCTCCATGCAGCTTGGCGATGGAGCGGGTGCGGAAGCCCACTTCAGACGACTCCTCGAACTGGGGTTTGCCGAGGAGGACAGCGTTCGTACTTATCTCGGGCAGATTGCCGAGGAAGCAAAGCGTTACGATGAAGCCATCGGTTGGTACAAGTCGGTTGCACCGGGGAGTCGTTTCGTTGCGGCCCAGGCGCGAGTGGCCCAGGTCATGGTGGCCCGCGGCCGGATTCCCGAGGCGCGCCAGCACCTCCAGGCGCTGGCGCGTGATGCGGCTCCGGCCGAGCGCCAGCAGTTTGTACTGGCGGAGGCGCAGATCGTCCGGGATGCCGGTCGTAATGAAGAGGCCTTCAATGTCCTTGACGAGGCCTTGCGGAGCGATCCGGAGAGTATCGAGCTCCTGTACGAGTCGGCATTGATGGCTGAGCGCATCGGCCGCCCCGAAGTGATGGAAGGGCGCCTGCGAAAGCTGATTGCCCTCAAGCCCGATCACGCCCATGCCTATAACGCACTGGGTTATTCCCTGGTGGATCGCAACCTGCGTCTCGATGAAGCCGAGGGCCTGATCCGCAAGGGTCTTGAGATTGCACCGAACGACGCCTTCATCCTGGACAGCCTCGGCTGGGCCCTTTACCGGCGTGGCGATCTGAATGGTGCCCTTGCCCAGCTTCAGCGTGCCTTCGAGCTGCGGGCTGATCCGGAGATCGCTGCACACCTGGGCGAGGTGTTGTGGATGATGGGGCGGCGTGACGAGGCTGCCCAAACCTGGAAGGATGCCGCCAAGGCACACCCCGACAACACGGTGCTGGCCGACGTGATCAAGAAGTTCAAACCTTGAGAGTGCTTGCCCTGGTGGGTGTGCTGGGCCTGAGCGCCTGCGCCACGACCCCGGATGCTGTACCCAAGACTGCCCTGCGAGCCGTCGCCGAGATGCCCCGTTTTCAGCTCGAAGGCCGCCTGCAGGTGCGAGATGCCGAGCGCAGCGCCGTTGTTGGCGTTGACTGGCAGCATGGCCCGGAGCGCGATGTCTGGTTGTTCACCGGCCCCCTGGGGCAGGGGCTGGCGCGCATCGAGACCGATGCCGCGGGCGCGCGCATGACCCTCAGTGATGGCCGTCGTGTCGAGGCCGATACGGCCGCTGAACTGGCCGAGAGTGTGTTGGGGGTCAGCGCCCCCTTCACCGAACTGCCCCGATGGGTGACCGCAAGAGTCCGGGAAGGGGCGGAGGTGCGCGAACTCGATGCCCTCGGGCGCCCTCGGCAGGTCATCGACCGTGGCTGGACCATTGACTACACCGAGTACGCGGGAGGCGAGCCCGACGGCCTGCCCCGCAAGATCGACGTCCATCGCGGCGATACCCGCCTGCGCCTGATCGTCGATGCCTGGAACCCCTGACATGCATCCTATCCCCTTTGATCCGGCCGCCAAGGAAGTGCGCCTGCCGGCACCGGCCAAGATCAATCTCTTTCTGCATATCGTCGGCCGTCGCCCGGATGGCTACCATCTGCTGCAAACCGCCTTCCGTTTGCTCGACTGGGGTGACGAGATCCAGCTCTCGCTCAGGAGCGATGGCCGCATCCTGCGGACCACGGATGTGCCGGGTGTCCCGCCTGAGACCGATCTGGTGGTGCGTGCCGCGTGTGCCCTGCAGCAGGCCACGGGTTCGTCGCAGGGGGTCGAAATCGGCGTATGCAAGCGTATCCCCATGGGTGGCGGGCTGGGTGGCGGAAGCTCGGATGCCGCCACCGTACTGATTGCGCTTAACCGGATGTGGGGCTGCAAGCTGCCCGGAAAACGCCTGCAGGAGATCGGCCTGAGTCTGGGGGCGGACGTGCCTTTCTTTGTCTTTGGCGAGACCGCTTTTGCGGAGGGCGTTGGAGAAGCGCTCCAGGCCTTGAGTGTGGCGCCGGCCTGGTATGTGGTGATCGCGCCCGGGGTGTCGGTGCCCACCGCTGAAATTTTTTCCGCAGAAGAGTTGACGCGGAACACCGAACCCATAATAATGCGCGCCTTCGCAACACACACAACGCGGAACGATATGCAGGCAACAGTCTGCAAAAGGTTTCCCGAAGTGGCTGAGGCGCTGGTCTGGTTGTCGCAGTATGGGGCAGCAAGAATGAGCGGTTCAGGGGCCTGTATCTTTGCCCCCTTCGATTCGGAGGAGGAAGCAAGGCAGGTCGCCGCAGCGGCCCCGCAGGGCTGGAAGGTCTGGGTAGCCTCAGGGCTGGACAGGCATCCACTGCAAGGCTGGCTTGTGTGAACTAGCGAAAACGATTTTTTGGGGAGTCGCCAAGTTGGTCAAGGCACCGGATTTTGATTCCGGCATTCGAAGGTTCGAATCCTTCTTCCCCAGCCAAATTCAGCGGGCAGGCCAAAAACCTGCCCGTTTTGTTTTAAGCTGTTCTACTTTGCAGTAACGAGAGGTGATCATGGCTTCGGGCAGCCTGATGGTTTTCACCGGCAACGCCAATCCCAAGCTGGCCGCAGATGTAGTGCGTCGTCTTGGGAAGTCTCTGGGTTCGGCCACGGTTGGTCGTTTCTCGGACGGCGAAGTCAATGTCGAACTTCTCGAGAACGTACGCGGCAAGGATGTCTTCGTCCTCCAGCCGACCTGCGTTCCCACCAACGATAACATCATGGAATTGCTGATCATGGTGGATGCGCTGAAGCGGGCTTCCGCTGGTCGCATCACCGCAGCGATTCCCTACTTCGGCTACGCCCGTCAGGATCGACGCCCCCGTTCGGCCCGTGTGCCCATCACTGCCAAGGTGGTGGCCAACATGCTCCAGGCCGCCGGTGTGCAGCGTGTCCTCACTGTCGATCTCCACGCCGACCAGATCCAGGGTTTCTTCGATATTCCGGTGGATAACATCTACGCAGCCCCTGTGCTGCTGGATGACCTGGAAAAGCAGAAATACGAAAACCTGATGGTCGTGTCGCCGGACGTGGGCGGTGTGGTTCGTGCCCGCGCCTTCGCCAAGCGCCTCGAGTGCGATCTGGCTATCATCGACAAGCGTCGTCCCAAGGCCAACGTCTCCGAGGTGATGAACATCATCGGTGAAGTCGAGGGTCGCACCTGCGTAATCATGGACGACATCGTCGACACCGCGGGCACCCTGTGCAAGGCGGCCCAGGCGCTCAAGGAAAACGGGGCCAAGCGTGTGATGGCCTACTGTACCCACGCCGTGCTGTCCGGCCCGGCCATCAGCCGCATCAATGAATCTGATCTGGACGAGCTGGTGGTGACCGATACTATTCCGCTGTCCGACGAAGCCCGGGCCTGCAAGCGCATCCGTTTTGTGTCGATCGGCGAGCTTCTCGCCGACACCATTCTGCGGATCAGCAACGAAGAGTCTGTCAGCTCCCTCTTCAACGAGTAAGCCATTCATTTCCAAGCCGGTGGGTGCAAGCCCCCCGGCTTTTTTCAGCCCGTCTGGTCGCGGACGGGCCCATCAACCGGAGTAGCAAAGATGACCATTCAATTCAACGCCAAGACGCGCGTTCTGCAGGGCACGAGTGCGAGCCGCCGCCTGCGTCGCGCTGGCAGTGTTCCCGCCGTCGTGTACGGTTCCGGCGCCCCCGCCCAGATCGAAGTCGATCACAACGAGATCTTCCATGCCCTGCGCAACGAGGCCTTCCACGCCTCCGTGCTGACCATGGTTCTGGACGGTGCCAACCAGTCCGTGATTCTCAAGGACACCCAGTGGCACCCGTACAAGCAGCAGGTCCTGCACCTGGATTTCCAGCGCGTTGACGCTACCCACAAGATCCACGTGAAGGTGCCCCTGCACTTCATCAACGCCGACATCGCTCCGGGCGTCAAGCTCGAAGGCGGCATGGTTTCCCACCCGCTGACCGAACTCGACCTCGAGTGTCTGCCGGGCGACCTGCCCGAGTTCATCGAAGTGGATCTGAAGGATCTGAAGACGGGCTCCTCCATCCACGTTTCCGCCCTGACCCTGCCGAAGGGTGTGAAGGCCCTGACCCACGGTGAAGACCCGGTTTTGGCCACCATCCTGGCTGTCCGCGGTAGCGACGATGCTGCCGAGGAAACCCCGGCTGCCTGATTCACCTGAGGATTGCGAGGCCACCTGAACGATGAGCCAGCCTGCACCGAAGCTCGTCGTCGGCCTCGGCAATCCCGGCAGTGAGTACACTGAAACCCGGCATAACGCCGGGTTTTGGTTTTGTGAGCGTCTGGCCCGCGAACTGGGAACTTCCTTCAGCAAGGAAGCGCGCTTTCATGGCCTGGCGGCCAACGCCCGTCAGAACGGGGTGTGGCTGCTGATGCCCCAGACCTTCATGAACCGATCCGGGCAGTCCGTTGCTGCACTGGCACGTTTCTACCGCATTGAGCCTGCGGAGATCCTCGTCGTTCATGATGAACTCGACATTCCTCCAGGCCAGCTCAGATTGAAGTTCGGCGGTGGCCTGGGCGGTCACAACGGCCTCAAGGACATCACCGCACATCTTGGGACTCAGGATTTCTGGCGCTTGCGGGTTGGCATCGGCCACCCTGGAGACCGCAACGAAGTGGCCAACTTCGTCCTCAAGCCGCCCCGGCGCGAGGAGTCCGAACTCATTGACGAGTCCCTCGACCGCGCCCTGCTGGCCTGGCCCCTGCTTGCCCGCGCCGACTGGAGCGCCGCCACCCAGCGTCTCAACGCCCGTCCCGCGTCGGTCAAGCCCGGTAACTGATTTCTCCTCGCTGCCTTAAGGCGCACCGTTTCCCTGCCGTAGACCCGCACAGGTATTTCAGACCGGGTCACGACGATCCCCGGCTGTTTAGAGGAAGAGACACATGCGCAAGCTTGCCGACACACCCATCTGGTTGCGTCTGACGGGTGCCATCTGGCTGATGCTGGTTATCGCCTGGGGTAGCATGATTGCGTGGGAAACCCGCGTGAATCGACAGACCGCGATAGCCCAGGCCGAAGATTTTGCCCATTCTGTCCATGAAATGACCATGGCTGGACTGACCGGAATGATGATCACCGGAACCGTGGGGCAGCGTGAGGTCTTTCTTGACCAGATCAAGCAGCTTTCCGTGATCAAGGATCTGGTCGTGATCCGTGGTGACGCCGTCAGCAAGCAGTTTGGTCCGGGCAATCGGCCAGCAGCACCGCTGGATACGGACGAAAAGGCTGTGATCGCCAGCGGCAAGGAGCTGGTCCGGGTGGAGAGCGATGCCAAGTCAGGCGAGTATCTGAGGGTGGTAAAGCCCGCGCTGGCCTCCGAGAACTACCTGGGCAAGAACTGCGTCGGTTGTCACCAGGTCCCGGTGGGAACGCCACTGGGGCTGGTCAGCATGAAGGTGTCCCTCGACAAGGTGAATGCGGCAGTCGATACCTTCATGTGGAAGAGCATCTTCAGCGCGCTGGCCCTGTCGCTTCCGCTCATCGTCTTCGTGGTTTTCTTCATCCGCAAGTTCGTTGTCAGCCCGCTGACTGATATGAATCGGAGCCTCTCGGAGATCGCCAAGGGGGAAGGGGACCTGACCCGGCGCCTCAAGGTCGCGGGCCAGGACGAGATCGGCAAGACGGCTGCGACTTTCAACGAGATGCTCGGGACCATCGCGCAGCTGGTGCGTCATGTGTCCGAATCTGCATCCCGGGTGACGGGCTCGGCTCATCAACTCGCCGCCAGTGCCGGGCGGGTGGCCGACGGATCGCGCCGGCAGAACGATCAGTCCCTGAGTGCAGCAGCTTCTGTCGAGCACATGGCGACCAACATCGCCAACGTGGCTGCCAGTGCCGAGCGGGTACATCAGCGTTCCCAGGAGAGTCTGCGGCGGGCAGAGGAGGGAGGGCGTACGCTCGATTCCCTCGTGGCCGAGGTGTGCCACGCCGAGGATGCAGTGCGCCAGATGGCCGATTCCGTCGAGGAGTTCGTCCAGTCCACCTCGTCAATCACGTCGATGACGCAGGAGGTGAGGGATATCGCCGAGCAGACCAATCTTCTGGCCCTCAATGCCGCGATCGAAGCGGCGCGGGCCGGGGAGCAGGGGCGTGGATTTGCCGTCGTGGCCGACGAGGTGCGCAAGTTGGCAGAAAAGTCCGCCAAGTCGGCGGGCGAGATCGATGCAGTGACTTCACGTCTCTCCAAGCAGTCCGTTGCGGTTCGCCAGTCCATCCACCGGGGCCTTGATCATCTGACGTCGAGTCGGGAGGCTGTCGCCTCCGTGTCCAGCGCCATTGCGTCGGCCAATGAGTCGGTTGTGGATGTGGGGCGCGGTCTCGATGAGATTGCCGAGGCGACCGAGCAGCAACGCAATGCCAGCGCCGCGGTGGCGGGCAGTATCGAGATGATCGCGGAGATGGCCAGGGACAACACGGATGCCGTTGACTCCACGGCGCGTGCGGCCCAGGACATGGAAAACCTGGCCAGCCAACTGCAGCAGACGGTCTCCCGGTTCCGGGTCTGAAGCGGATTTGGACAATAAAAAACGGACGGCCTTGGCCGTCCGTTTTTTTATCCTGCCATGGCGTTGAATGGCGCCGCCGCTTTTCCTAGCGGATGCCGGCGCGCTGGATGAGGGCCTGAATTTCGCCGACGATGCCGCGCCGGAAGGCCAGCACGCAGATCACGAAGATCAGGCCCATGATAACGGTGACCCAGGAGCCGACCTTGTCGGCCAGTTCGTTCTGCAGGGTCACGATGGTTGCAGATCCGACGGCCGGGCCGAGGATGGTGCCAAGGCCGCCTAGCAGTGTCATCAGCACCACCTCGCCCGACATGTGCCAATGGACGTCCGAGAGGGATGCCAGCTGGAACACCAGGGTCTTGGTGGCGCCAGCCAGGCCGGCCAGGGATGCCGAGATCACGAAGGCCATCAGTTTGAACCGGCTCACGTCGTAGCCCAGCGAGATCGCCCGCGGTTCGTTCTCGCGGATGGCCTTGAGAATTTGGCCAAAGGGCGAGTGGATGGTGCGGTAGATGATGAAAAAGCCGAGGCTGAAGACTGCGTACACCAGGTAGTACATGGCGACGTTGTCAGACAGATCCACCAGCCCGAAGAGGTGGCCGCGGGGCACGCCTTGCAGGCCGTCCTCGCCGCCGGTGGCCTTCACCTGCAGCACGATGAAGTAGACCATCTGGGCCAGGGCCAGGGTGATCATCGCAAAGTAGATTCCGGTGCGCCGGATGGCCAGAACGCCGAACAGCCAGCCCAGAAGGCCCGCCGATACGGTGCCGGCGAGGATGCCAACCTCGGGCGTGACACCCACGTCGCGCACCATCAGCCCGCAGACGTAGCCGGCTGTGCCCAGGAAGGCCGCATGTCCGAAGGACAGCAGGCCGGCAAAGCCGAGGAGCAGGTTGAAGGCGCAGGCGAACAGGGCGAGACAGAACAGCTTCATCAGGAAGGTCGGGTAGACCGCGAAGGGGGCGATCAGACCGACGATGAACAGGCCCGTGTACAAGACTTCAGTCTTGATCAGGGCGGAGGGCTGCTTGGTTGTGCTCACGGGGAGTCCTTTCAGGCCTTGCCGAACAGACCCGCAGGCCGTACCAGCAGGACGATGACCATGATGACGAAGACGACCACGGCGGAGGCTTCCGGGTAGAAGACCCGGGTCAGGCCCTCGATCAGCCCCAGCCCGATACCGGTGACGATGGAGCCGAGGATGGAACCCATGCCGCCGATGACCACTACCGCGAAGACGACGATGATCAGGTTGGAGCCCATCAGCGGATTCACCTGGAAGACCGGTGCAGCCAGTACGCCTGCAAAGGCTGCCAGGGCGACGCCGTAACCGTAAGTGAAGGTGATCAGCAGGGGCACGTTGATGCCGAGGGCCTGGACCATCTGGGAGTTCTCGGTACCGGCGCGGAGGTAGGCGCCCAGGCGGGTCTTCTCGATCATGTACCAGGTGCCGAAGCACACGGTCAGGGATGCGACGATGACCCAGGCGCGGTAGATCGGCAGGAACATGAAGCCCAGGTGAATGCCGCCGGAGAGTGCCTCGGGGACTTCATAGGACTCACCGGAGATTCCGAACTGGTCGCGGAACACGCCTTCGATGATCAGGGCCAGCCCGAAGGTCAGCAGCAGGCCATAGAGATGGTCGAGCTTGTAGAGCTTGCGCAGCATGGTGCGCTCGAGGATCACACCGAACAGGCCGACCAGCAGCGGGGCAGCAATCAGGGCCACCCAGTAGTTCACGTTGAATTTGGTCAGGGCCAGCCACGCAATGAAGGCGCCCATCATGTACTGGGCCCCGTGGGCGAAGTTGATGATGTTGAGCAGGCCGAAGATGATCGCCAGCCCGAGGCTGAGGATTGCGTAGAACGAGCCGTTGATCAGCCCGACCAGCAGCTGGCTGCCCAGCAGGGCGGATGGGACGCCGAATATTTCCATGGGTCACTCCAGGGCCGAAGCGGCGCTGGGCCGCTCCGGGGATCGTGGTTGCAGCGGCTTATTTCTTGACCAGCGGGCAGCGGGACTGAGCCAGGGGCTGGAAGGCCTCGGCTGCAGGGATGGTCTGACGGACGTGGTAGTAGTCCCACGGGTACTTGGAGTCGGCGGGCTTCTTCACCTGCATCAGGTACATGTCGTGGACCATCCGGCCGTCTTCGCGGATCTGGCCGTTCTTGGCAAAGAAGTCGTTGATCGGCATCTTCTTCATCTGGGTCATGACCTTCTTGGTGTCGTCAGTGCCGGCAGCTTTGACGGCCTTCAGGTAGTGATACACCGAGGAGTACTGACCGGCCTGGACCATGGTCGGCATCTTCTTCTGCACGCCGAAGAAACGCTTCGACCAGGCGCGGGTTTCGTCATTCAGGTCCCAGTAGAAGCCTTCTGTCAGGTACATGCCCTGGGTGGTCTTGAGGCCGAGGGAGTGGATGTCGGTGATGAACATCAGCAGGCCGGCCAGGGACTGGGTCGGGGTAATGCCGAACTCGGCGGCCTGCTTGATGGCGTTGGTGGTGTCGGCGCCGGCATTGGCGAGGCCGATCACCTGGGCGCCGGAGGACTGGGCCTTGAGCAGGAAGGATGAGAAGTCGGAGCCGGGGAAGGGGTGGCGGACCGAGCCCAGCACCTTGCCGCCGTTGGCTGTGACCACCGCCGAGGCGTCTTTTTCAAGGGCCTGGCCGAAGGCGTAGTCGGCGGTCAGGAAGAACCAGCTCTTGCCACCCTGTTTGGTCACGGCCTTGGCGGTGCCGTTGGCCAGGGCGTAGGTGTCGTAGGTGTAGTGGACGGTGACGTCGTTGCACTGCTCGTTGGTGATCGGGGTGGAGGCCGGGCCGCTCATCAGGGCGATGCGGTCCTTCTCCTTGGCCACCTTCATGACGGCGAGGGCGACGGAGGTGGTGACCAGCTCGGTGGCGGTATCCACGCCTTCGCGCTCGAACCACTCGCGGGCCTTGTTGGAGGCGATGTCGGCCTTGTTCTGATGGTCGGCGCTTACCACTTCAATCTTGAAGTTGGGCTTTTCCTTGGCGATGAAGTCCTCGACCGCCATCTTGGTAGCGAGGACAGCGCCGGAGCCGGCCAGGTCGGAATAGGTGCCCGACAGGTCGGTCAGCACGCCGATCTTCACCACGCCCCCGGACACCTGCGCGTGGGCGCCGGCGGACAGGGTGGCGAGGGCTGCAGTACAGGCGATGGAAATCGTTTTTTTCATGGTCATGTCTCTCTCTCCTTCTTTGTTGTGTCGAGCCGGCTCAGACGCCGAGGGTTTGGTGCAGCCAGTCCATTTTTCCGGGCAGTTCTTCCTTCGAGATCGTGGCGAGGATCTCGCCGTGTTCCAGTACGTAATGGCGGTCAGCCAGCGGGGCGGCAAAGCGGAAGTTCTGTTCCACCAGCACGATGGTGAAGCCGCGCTTCTTGAGTTCGATGATGACTTCGCCGAGCTTCTTGACGATGACCGGGGCCAGGCCCTCGGTGATCTCGTCGAGCAGTAGCAGCTTGGCGCCAGTGCGCAGGACCCGGGCCATGGCCAGCATCTGCTGCTCGCCACCGGAAAGCTTGGTGCCGGGGCTGCTGCGACGCTCGAGCAGATTGGGGAACATCCCGTAGATTTCGTCCACGCTCATTCCGCCGCTGGCCACCTGGGGCGGCAGCATCAGGTTCTCTTCGGTGGACAGGGAGGCGAAGATGGCCCGCTCCTCGGGCACATAGCCGATGCCGTAGCGGGCCATGCGGTGGGTGGGCTCGGCAATGACATCCTTGCCGTTCACCATGATCGAACCCGTGCGCCGGCCTACCAGGCCGAGGATGGACTTGAGGGTGGTGGAGCGGCCGGAGCCGTTACGGCCGAGGAGGGTGATGCACTCACCGCGACCGACGTGAAGGTCGATGCCGTGGAGGATGTGGGACTCGCCATAGAACGCGTGCAGATCGTGGATCCGCAGCATTTCGGGCTTGGGGTCGAAGGCGCTGGTCATGGATCGCTTCCGGTCAGTGGTGGGCGTCGTTCATGTCGCTGGAGCCCACATAGGCTTCAAGCACCTGCGGGTTCTTCGAGACCTCCTCGTAAGGTCCCTCGGCCAGCACGCTGCCACGCTGCAGAACGGTGATGCGGTCGCACAGGTTGGCCACCACCGACAGGTTGTGCTCCACCATCAGGATGGTGCGGTTGGCAGATACTTTGCGGATCAGATCCACCACCCGCCCGATGTCCTCGTGGCCCATGCCCTGCGTGGGTTCGTCGAGAAGCATCATCAAGGGGTCGAGGGCCAGGGTCGTGGCGATCTCCAGGGCCCGCTTGCGGCCATAGGGCATCTCGGCCGTAACCGTGTCCGCAA
>Ga0073902_10002026_pt1 | contig 10763 bp, 8 predicted proteins | sample KloWWTmeKNB19Kit_FD_66667 | JGI IMG/M metagenome (GOLD analysis project Ga0073902, IMG submission 66667) | Active sludge microbial communities from Klosterneuburg, Austria, studying microevolution and ecology of nitrifiers - Klosterneuburg... | ecosystem: Engineered > WWTP > Aerobic digester >...
CGGTGATGATTTTGATTTTAAACTCATCGCTGAAAACCGTAGGTGGATGCGGTCGTTTTTTGATGTCTGTCTTTTTCATTTTACACTGTTTTTAGTGTAAACCTATTTCAGGACGAGACACTTGTACAAATGTCCAATCGAAGCCGTTCAGCCCCGCTTTTGGCAATACCTTGTTAGCGGTTCGTGCTTCTCTCTCCGCGAAGTTCAGCTCGTCAAGTTTTGTTGTCATGTTCATTTTAAATTGGTTCTTCTTCATATGCTTTATGGTATGCTGGTCCAAAAGTAATGTCATAACTAACTCTGTTTATTACAACCTTGTTGATGCAGTCAACTGTTACTTTTTTCTCCTTTACTGGTCTGCCAAACAGTGCAACATTCGGAACGCTTTGTGATTGGGCATAATTTTTTAATTGAGGTAAACGCCTAATTGACATTCCATAAATAGTTTCAAAAGGAAATGCTCCTGTTCTGATGTAACTAAAATATGAGGGGTAAATAATTCCATCAAGTCCTTTCTCTTTTGCTTTTAGTGCAATTTGTCGACAGATGTTGTATGAATGTTTACCAGCTAAAAACAAAAAGTGAATTGCCATGTCAACGCTGTCAAATTCTGTTGCACCTTCCTCGTCAAGGAGTGCAGAGAAGTCCAGCACTTTTAATTTTTTTGCAGGCACTAACTTGGCAACAAAAAGATTGTCTTCAACTGTTGTTCTGCACTCATGAATGCAAAGTTCCAAATCAGGTGAGCCATATAGAACTGGAAAACCAACTTCATCAAATCTGTTTTTGCCTAAATGCTCATCAGGTGCTGTGTCATACTCGTCAAAGTCGTGAAAACTTTTTGGGTTAACCCGTAGCCGATAGAAATATTGTTTGTCTGTAAGTTCAATTATAGGAAATGCTCCAATAATTTTTTCAATCACTTGATTTCTTTCATCGTCATTTTGAAGTGCCTTTAATGGTTCAACTTCTCCAAGCATCCAAAATCTGGGGCCATAATAAAATAATCCAATTTCACCAGCTTGCTCTATAAGTTTTACATCATCTACAAGCCATGGAGAAACATCAATGTCCGAATTGTTGAAGTGTTGCTGATTGAATTGAATTAATGGAGCACCGCCATAATCAAGTTTTAGAATTGTGCCTCTTACAAAAAATCTGTAACATAAATCTGTTGCTAATTTTTTTGTCAGTTTGTGTCCTGTTGTTGAATTACACTTGGGGCATTTATTTGTGTTATCAATTCCGATTTTGTAAGCATCAATTTTAAGTCCTTCGTCTTTGAAACAGTCCGAACAAAGAAGCACTTTATCATCCTCTTTGTCATCGTGATGATTGTTTCCCTCATGTTCCATTGTCGCATTAAATGCTTTTTCAAAATCTGCCATTTGTCCGTTAATTTCTTGTAGTTACTTCAATGGTTGTTGTTGTCATAGCATGACCGCTAACGGTCGGCAGCTTTGCGAGGGAGCGGACTTATAGCACTAAACTCCAAGCGAAGAACCGAACTTCAAATATAGCACAAATTTTTCAATCGAAGCCGTTCACCCGCTCTCTTGCAAAACTGCTTGTTGCCTGCTGCCGTAATTTTCACGCTTAGTTTCTCCTTCTTATTTTACGGTGTCTGGGGTGCGTTGGCTTGGTGGCTCTTTTGCAATTTTGGCTTTGTGCGGTTGGCTTGTGCGAATTGCAAATGTGCCACCAAAAGCGTTGGGTTATGTTTCTTCTTCGTAATATATTTTGTAATATTTTCTTCCGTTTTCGTCAATGCCTTGTTCTAGCATTTCTCGGTTTCCGTGAATATAGATGTGGAAATTTTTGTCGAGTTTGAGTACGCTTTTGAAAACTCTTGCTTGTTTCTTTACTGCTTGTGATGATATTTCAAAATTGTCTGAAAATTCTACCTCATTTTCTTGTCGGTATGTTTTGTCAAATTTTTGAAATGATTTTATAACATCACTATCCCCAAAAACTTCTGTTTCAAATTCTTGCTTGTCGAAAGTTTCGTGTCTTTTAAAATAGTCAACAGAACGGTTTAAGAAATCTATTTGGTCTGCTTTAGATACTTCAAAGTCTTCAGGAATTTGTTTCGTAATAAAATCCTTAGTTATGGAAAGAAAATTTTTTGTAAAGTGATAATTGTCGCTTGCAGGTTTTATACTTAAAAATTCATCTTTCCAATATTGTGTATCGTTCGATTTATTTGAATCTACTATACATATCTTATAACCATTTTCTTCTTCTAAATTAAAAATTAAACATCCTTTGTCTAATTTATCAATATTAACTCCGCTTTCGTGTCTAATTTTTGAAGAAGTCAGTTTTAAAAAAACATCTTTTTTTTCAGATTTAAACAAACCTATTACATCAGTTTTATGCCCTTCCAATAAACAGTCTTTAAAATAGCAAATACAAAACTCTCCTCCGTTTATTTTTGGGTGAGAAGATTTTTCGTATAAATGTTTTGAAATATCTATTGATAAATCATAAAGATTTTCAGGATTTTCAAAAATCCTTTTAGCAAACGTATAGGTATCGTTAAGATTAAGGTCGGTTGGATAATGAAAGTTATAAACCTCATTATTATTGAATGGAGAAAGAAAATACCTTAGCAAATATTTTTTTGTGTCTTCGTTTTCTAAACTTAGGTTTTTATCGGACACTTCGATTCCTTCATCCCTAAGTTTGTTTCCGACTTTATGGATGTATATAGATTCAAGTATTATTTCAGTAAAATCAATCATTTTATTATATTAAATAATTTTAGTTTTTCAAGTTTAAGATTTTCAATTTCCTTTGCTAACTCCTTTTCAAGATTTTCAATACTTGATAAAGATTTTACAGAGTTTGTTTTTATTAAATAGGGTGCAGATTTGAATACTCCGTTAAATTCAGGTTTGTTTTTAAGAGCATTTGAAAAGTTATACGTAACCTTATACATTCCATTTTTTATATTTAAAAAATGGAATTTATACAGCACTCTCATTTCTTCTAGAAAAATTGATTCTTTTGCATTTAGCTCACTCAATTCTGTTAGTGTTTGTAAACCTTTTCCTTCAAAATTTATAATTAAATCTTTATCCACTTTATCACGATAAAGTTCTGGAATTTCTGTGTTTTCATCGAACTTAAATCTGATATTTTGAATATCGGCTTCGTGAAACATCACGGAAGAAGCTATATTGCTAAAACTTAGTAAGAAATTTACCCTTTCTGTATTTGAGCTGAAATTATTAAACATTACTTTTATTTTTTCTTCCTCAATAAAATCTATTCTCTTAAACTCTTCCTCAATAATTTTTACTAAGCGATTCACAATGTATTTATCCGCTCTACTAATCGTATTTTCAGTAACTACAACCAATTGGTTATCTTTTTTCTTAATAACAACTTCTGCTTTCCCCGGCTTTGTATTGACCAATAAGCTACTCGTAGGGTCTTTTGTTTCTGTAATCAAAGTTAACTTAAACTCGTCTTTTGTAGCGTTGGATTCAAGTTTTACAGTATCAGCATTTATGATTTTAGCTTCTAAGCCATCAGTCAAATTATCAGTATTTATTTTTATTTTTTTAAATACCGTTTCCAATGGTTCGTCTTGTTTAATATTGAAAAAGGTTGGTGAACTATGGACAATCTTACCCTTAACATCAATATATGATTTAAAATCTTCAAGTTCTTTAGGGCTAAAAAGCAATGAAGTCATTAAATCTATTAATTTTTAGATGTCTGCATTTTTTGTGAAAATTCCTTTTTTAGCAAGGAAGAATTTAATGTCATTTGCTGTTATTGCATCTGTTCTAAGAAAAGGTTTTATAATATCTCCATAAGGAAGTATATTGACAAAAGCTTCGTTTAGGTGTTGAGAATTAACTAATGAAGGCTGATTGTCTTCTTCGTATGTTTCATTTTTACTGGTAATTACTTTTGTGTTTGACAATGAATCCAAAGCCTCGGTATCAATACTATTGTATTTTTGCACTTTGACTTTCTCGTCTAATAATTCTTCATTAAACGAACGGATAACTTCAAGAGCATCATTCTTATGCTCTGCTTCATTATAATCAGGAAAGTACAGAAGATATTCGTTTCCGTATCCACTTGTGAGACTTATTGTTAGCCAAATTAGTTTCTTTAATGCTTCGGGAGAAAATGGGTCGGAGCAAAATAGAAGGAAACTTATTTTTGATTTACTCTCCTTTGTAATCGGAAGTACTGAAGAATTAATAAATTGAGGAGGTAACTTTAATCCTCTTTCTCCAATACGTTTTGGACTTTGATTGGCTTCTGTTATTGGGTATGCAAATTTAACAGGAACATCTGGTCTATAATTTTTCGCAGTTGTAATACTGCTAATTAAAAAGTTGGCTTTATTGTTATCAATTAGAAAATAGTTGATATTTTCATTCAATAGATTCCTTTTATAATTGTCTTTAGTGTAATGAATAAAATCAGTAGCAACTTCATTGTTGTCCGTTGAAAGCCAAAATAAAAGACTGTAAATATCAGTAGATTTAAATCGTTTTAAAGGAACTTTATTCTTTTCTTCCAAATCCGACAATACAATTTCGGTATCATTTAAGTATTTAGCTATTTCTATTTTAGAGGTGTCGGGATATTTAAGCGAATGAAGAGATGAAATCATCACTAAATCGCCTGAATCTTCCTTTAGTTTACTTTCAAAATCTCCAAGAAAATCGACAGAATGTATTTCATTTTCTTCTGTTCTTTCATTAAAGTGCTCTACGTTATGGTTTTCTCCAAACTGATGCCAACCGATAAGTTCTAATATTTTCTTAACAATCCTATGATTGATAGCGGTATCTTGATTTTCTGTTGGTGGAGCTAACGAAGCAAAAGGATTCGTTTCAAGTTGATTTTCAACAGCACTAATCCACTCTAAAAGTTTTGTGTCAAATTCAGATCTTGATATTTCTTTTCCAATAATGGAACTTGTGCCAAACTCTAAGGTTAATGCTTTTACAATAAGTTCTCTAACCTGTGATGAAATCTTAGGCTTATTCTTGCTTTCATAATATTTGTCTATTTTAGTTGATGCTTGGTCAATTAAAACTTGAGTATTTAACGGTTTAATTTCTCCAATTTTTACATTACCTATATCTTTTGATTTTGAAAGTTTTTCATCAACGTTACCAATAACAATTAACTCATATTCGGAAGCATTGGGAGAGTAAGTTTGAAGTTCTTCACACCAGTTTTTTGCAGCGGAGTGTCGGATTATGTTTTCGGAAGATTTTACTTGACATAGCTTTACAACATCATTGGCATATTTCCACCTGATGTCCACTTTTTCCGATTCATCTAATGGTTCAAGTGTTACCGATGTCCATAGATTATCAGCTTCAAGAGTGTCTAATACACAAATAATCGTTTGTATTAAATAACCTCTAATTCCTGCATTTCCTCCCATATTTATTGATGTTTTATTTATTCCTATTCAATCTGCGTTTTGATAATTTTCCCCAAATAGAATGAGCCAAATCCACTTCCTTTTGTGTCAAACCATAGTGTTGCTTCAATATTATTTCATTCGTAATTTTCAAAATCTCATCAATACTTTTTTTCTCTCTCATCATTTTGTCAATTACTTCAAGCAATTCATCATTTTGAGATTGATAGGGAAGAAGTATTTGTTCTGCTTCGCTTGGCATTAGTTCCAAAACACCACCACCGTAACTACGACCAACAATTTCAGAAAAAGCCAATGAAAGCGAATTGTAAAAACTGGCAATAAACGCATTTTTGTTTGTTGTTCCCTTTACAAAAACTCTGTGCATTGTGTCGGTTGTGTAGGCGTTTGCTTCGTTTAAAATTAAACGTGGAAATAAATTGTTTCTGCGAATAAATAAAGCATCTGAAAGTTTGATTGACGGAATAACAAACCAATCATCACGAATGCTTGTTTTGTAGCCTTTGTTTATGCCAATACTTTCTCCATATTGTATATAGTCTTGTACTCCTACGTGTCCGTTTAATTTTTCTTTTGGTGGAAATACCAATAAATTTGCTTTTGCTTCGGTTTGTTGATTTTTAAACCAATCTTCTTTTGTGAAAACTACACTGTTTACCTGAACACTTCTGCCAACCATTGGCTTTGCAAATTCTTCTAACTGATAAAACGCAACGGTTGAATAAGGAACGGTAAAATAATTGTTTGCTCCTGTTGTAATGCCAACTTCAACATTTGCATAATCTCCGATTGTCGGGATTTTTCTTTTTACAGCAATGTTTTCAAGAAAGTCAATTTCTTCCTGCTCCAAAAAATAGTAAGTCCATTTGTTGGATTTAAAATCTATTTTTTTGGTTGGACTTTTTAATCTGTTTACGTCTAACCTTTCAAGTTCCGAAGCATCTCGTAATTCCAAATGTTCAATCAAATGTGAACAGCTTCCGTTCCTTTCGCAAAGCAACAAAACAACTTCCTGCTGAATGTCTGGAAACACTAATTTTTCAAAAGAAATGATGTTGATTTTATTATAGGATTGAGCCAAAAACTCACGCAGTTGTTGAGCATACGAAACCTGCAATAATTCGGCAGGAATTACAAAACCGATTTTCCCTTTTTCTTTCAGTAATAAACTTGAACCAACCACAAATGAAACCCAAGCATTGGTTAGCTTTGAATATTTTAGTCCTGCCTTTTTGAATATTTTATCCGCTTCTGCTTGTTGTTCTTTGTCAAAATATTGGTAACGGATATAAGGCGGATTTCCGACAACTAAATCAAATCGCTCTGTAGTTTCATTACAATACAAATGAAAATCGGTATTGATTACGTTCTTGTTTTTAAGATTGATTTTTTCTGATTTTTCGGCTTCAACTTCATCAAATTCAATAGCTGTTACCGATTTAAATTTGTGATTATTTTCTTTCAGTTGTTCCAAAAAAACACCGTCTCCGCAACTTGGCTCTAAAACATCATAATCAAAACTTCCGTTAATGCCCCATTTCAAAATGAAAGAAGCAATCGGTTCAGGCGTGTAAAAACCACCCCGAAGTTTTTCGGCTGTTGCATTCTCAATTAGCTTCATACAATTCTTTGATTAAAGGGATTAAGAAATCATCATCACCCAAATTGTACAATTTGGAAAGTAATTTTTCCAAGTTTGCTTTTTCTATTGCAAACTGTGATTGAAGTGGTGTTAAAGCTCTTTTGTTTCCTGAATTAGCATCTATTTGGTCGTAAATGCTGATTAACTCTTTTTGACCCGAAACAATTTTGTCGTGAAGTATTTTTTCTTTTGCGTTGGTAAAATCAATTTTTCGGATAGGTAAGTTTTTCAAAACCTTAGTGCCTCTTGCAATGTAACCACCTCTGAAAACTTCGCCATACAACGCACTGAACCATTCCAAATATTTGGAATTTAGAATGGCTTGAATGTAGTAGATTGAATATTCAGAAGTTTCGGGAACTGCAACCACACAATAACCTGCTGTTCCACCTGACGAAATCAATGTTCCGTAAATGTCAATGGCATATTTATCGCCAACGGAAAGAACGCCAACAATAATTTTCTGTGGCAGTCCGCAACTATCCAAACTTTGATGTCTGCCGTATCTGTGCCATTCTTCTTGGGTTAGCGGAGTTGGTTTAATATCTCGCTTTGGATTGTTTAAAATCGCCTTATGCTTTTGAAAATAATCATAAGCAAAAGGAAATTTCTTTTGAATTGTTGCAAGCGGAATTACATCAACACCTGTTTTTGTTGGTGCGTAAGGATAAATTACTCTCGCATTAGGTTTAAAAGTTCGGTAAGTGTTTAAATTATCTTCGCCTGAAGAAGTTTGAAAATACGGTTTGGTAATTTCTTTTTCAATCTTGTATTCAATGCCTTTTTTAGAAAAGTAATAATACTTTTTGTCTTCTTTGGTTGGCGTAAAAATGTAAACATCATTTGCACTTGTTTGAATACCGTTGAAAATATTATCATTGCCAATTAAATCAACCAATTTCGCACTTTGCGAAACAATTTTATTGTATGCGTTGGTTAATTCAGGCGAAACTAAAACCCAAACTTCACTGTCTAATTCTTCTGTTTTTTTAGACGCAAATTTTACTGCATCGGGTTCACGAACTTTCCAACTGTTCAAACTCTTTACTTCCGCATACTGGAAAGTCTTTTGCGGTTTCTTATTCAGAATAAGCAAACAAGTATAGGTCGTTTTATCTGCAAAAACTTGATTTGCACCAAACGAAACGATTGAATGCAAAAACTCTTTTTCTGTAAGTAGTTCACGCAACTTTTTACCTGCTCCAACTTTGGTAAACTTGCTTGGAACGATGTAGCCTAAAACTCCGTTATTAGTCAATAAATTCAAACCTTGTTCAAGGAAAAGGAAATATTTATCAAACTGTTTGTAAGCCGAAGTGTAATTGGTTTTGTACAACGGCAATTCAAGTGGTGTGACATTTTTCATATCCTCCGATTTTAAATAAGGCGGATTGCCGACAATTACATCAAAACGAAGTTTTGAAAAATCAAACGGATTAACTTCGGTCTGATTTTTCTTTTCAACTTGGTTCGGATTTAATAGACTGTTTCCGAAGAATATATTTCCTGAAAGGTCAGGTAAAACAGGTTTGGTTTTATAGGTTGAATTTACGTCTTCACTTTCCAACAACTTCAACAATAAACCAAATTTTGATGCTTCAACTGCATTATAATCTTTATCAACTCCGAAAACACAATTCAACAAAACTTTTCTTTTGATTTCAAAAGGAAGTTTGTAAGTGTTGATATTGGTTTGGATAAGTTTTGATTGGTCGTTTTTTAAATAATAGTCAATCAAAATATCATTCAGAAGTTGAAACAACTCCAACAAAAAAGCCCCTGAACCGCAAGCAATATCAGCGAATTTTAGTTGTAAAATTTCTTTATCGGTTTTATCCCTGCATTTCGGCAAGACCGTATTCCGTAAAATATCATTGATGATAAATGTTGGCGTTGTAACAATATCCCTGTCTATGTTTTCTGGTTTCTTTACCAATTCAACCGTTCCATTTTGAACGACTAATTTTTCGGAAAGAAAAATTTCATAAATGCTTCCTAAAACATCGGAGGAGAAAACACTGAAAGAATAAGGGCTTTCAGGGTAATAAAGATGTTGAATGATTATCCAAAATACCGAACTGATATTTTCTACAATCTTATCTTTTAGAAGCTGGTCAAAAAGTCCTGAATTATAGCGTTTATCTGCCTCCTCAAACTTTTTAATGAGTGCTTTGAAGTCATTCGCATTTGCAAACTTCAAAAGCGTTTGATAATCTTCTAAATTTCTGTCCTCACAAACACGCAAAAACAAAACGCGGTTCAAGTAGCTTTGAACAACATCGTTTAATTGTTGTTCGCCCATTTTTGGTTCGTGTCTATGTATTTCAGAACCTAACGCTTTTCGCCATTCATTGATTTGCTTTAAAAACAAATTGTCAATGGAATATTGATTGATTTTGTTTTCAATCTCTTTCCATTCATTATCAAATGCACCTGAATAAACTGCTTCTTTTCCTAATAATCGTTTGATTTCATCAAACTTGCTTTCGTATTCGGTGTAGTGATATTTCTTTACAAGTGCTTTTTGAAAAGTATCTTCTTTCTCAACCTTTATGGAAGTGTCGTAAATGATAAGATATTCAAAGTTGGAAAGAACAGAAATTTTCAGTTTTGCGGTAAAACCGTAACGTCTTACTTGCTTTGCAGTTTCGTTGTCTGCTTCAATTTTCACAAACGGCTTCTTTGCTTCCAAAAAGAATTTTCTTTCAGAAAACAAACGAAAAGTGTAATCAGGTTTCTTTGAGTTTTCAGAAGCATTCGCTTTCAATGCTTCTTCTAAAATTACTTCTCTTTCGTTAGTAGGCTTACCTGCATTATTTTTAATATCCCAACCCAACAACTCAAAAAAAGGGTCTAAGAAATCACTGCGAAGCAGTGTTTCGTTATACTTGTTAGTCAGATAATAATTTCTGTCCGACTGATATTTTTCTATGAGTTGCTTTATCGTCATTTGTTCTTGTTCGCTTTTAAATATTTTACTCTTTGTTCGGCTACTTTCAAGGCTTTTACTCCCAAGTCCTCATCCTGAATTTCATACATTATTTTGTCGCTAAGGAACAATACCAACAGTTCGTCTTGGTTGTGCTCGTAGATGTCTGCAAGTTTGAGAACGATGTCTTTTGTTAGTTTGCGTTCTCCTCGCTCCATTTTGCTTAAAATTGCTACATCAATGTCAAGCAATGCAGATACTTTCCGCAGTGGAAGTTCTTTACTTTCTCGTAGTTGCCTTAGTTTTTCGCCTATGGTTGTTTCTGTTGACATACTTTCTATTGACAATAATTGTCAAATTTAATCAAAATATTTTGTTTGCCAAAAATTTTAGTCAAAAAGTTATTCACTTTGGGGTGGTGGGTGGGCTTGGGTGCGTTGGGGCAAAATTAAATGTGGTGCAATAGCGTTGGCTTTGTGCGGTTGGTTGCACCTCTTTTAATTTTTGCTAAGAATAGCCAAACGGCTTTGCCGAAAAAATGTTTGTCTTTGGGTCGAATGTTGATGTTTAGCACTGTCGTCCTACGGTTGCAGGCAACGTCCGGCAGCTTGGCGAAGGTGGCATTTGCAATGTACTGAACGTTCGTTTTCATTTTCATATTAAATGTATGCATTAAATTTTAATTGACCAAATTACTTGCCACTTTTGCCAAACTGCTTGTTGTGCGCTGCTTTGTAAAAAAAATATCCAATCATTTTTTATCA
>Ga0073902_10002030_pt1 | contig 10741 bp, 11 predicted proteins | sample KloWWTmeKNB19Kit_FD_66667 | JGI IMG/M metagenome (GOLD analysis project Ga0073902, IMG submission 66667) | Active sludge microbial communities from Klosterneuburg, Austria, studying microevolution and ecology of nitrifiers - Klosterneuburg... | ecosystem: Engineered > WWTP > Aerobic digester >...
GTCCGATAAAGTCAGCGAGTTGTAATGGTCCCATGGGGTGGGCCATGCCGAGTTTCATAACAGTGTCAATTTCTTCAACACCAGCCACACCTTCATACAAACTGTAGATAGCTTCGTTGATCATCGGCATCAGTATGCGGTTGGCAATAAAGCCGGGATAATCATTTACCACACAAGGCACTTTGCCAAGGTGTTTGCTTAGTTCAACAATGGTATCGGTCACTTCTTTTTTGGTGGCATAACCATTGATGATTTCCACCAGTTTCATCACCGGTACGGGATTCATAAAGTGCATACCAATTACTTTGCCCGCCCGGTTGGTAACAGCTGCAATCTTGGTAATAGAAATACTCGATGTATTGGTAGCAAGGATCGCTTCTTTGGGAGCATAGTTATCTAACTGCTCGAAAATTTTTAGTTTCAGTTCTACATTCTCTGTAGCTGCTTCCACTATCAGTTCTGCATCTTTTACTCCATCAAGCAGGTCAGACTCGATACTGATATTAGCAAGCGTTGTTTTCTTTTGTTCTTCTGTAGTTATGCCTTTGGCAATCTGCCGGTCAAGGTTTTTCGTGATATTAGCGAGGGCTTTATCTAATTGTGCCAATGATATATCTACAATGGTTACTTTAAAGCCAGCTTGTGCAAATACATGAGCAATGCCATTCCCCATAGTGCCTGCGCCGATTACAGATACAACGCCCCCTTTAAGATTCATACAGATTAGTTTTTACTATTCCCCTAAAGGGGAGAATTATAAATGTCACTTAATGTAAAAGTGATTGTTTCGCTGACAAATGTAAGGAGATTGTATTTGTTGCCAAATGGACAGGAAGTACAAGTATATGACGAGACGAAAATGCCATGAAAACTATCGTTGGGAAAATAAGGCACTGTATTAGTTCCTTATTGGAAAACAAAGTACTCAGGGAAATTATAATATCCTATAATGACTCATTAATCTAAGTTCCCTTTAGGGACAGGGCATGAGATGGGGTATTAATTTTTATTCTTAAAATCTCCTCGTTTCCAGGCCTGTATAAATTCGCCCCATGCCGCCGGGTTGAATATGTTCATAGGAGGAGTCTGGCCCTGGTATACGGCACGGGTTGCAATTTTGTTGAACTGTATTTTGCTGGCTTCGCCACCATCACCGGGAACGGTACGCATCAGCACCCGTCGTTTGGTAGCACTGGTATTTTGACGGGCTATTTCAATATCATCATCCGGTACTTTTAATTTGGAAAAATCCCGGGCAAATTGTTCTGCTGTCGGTCTCGGACGAATAATGGTAGCCGGTAGGTAAACCGTATCAACAACCATTAACTGTACCACACTATATTGATTGCCTTCTAAAGTGCGGGGGATTGCAATGGTTTTAGATTTATAAGTTACATGAGAAAACTCGACCTGGTCGCCTTTTAGCACTACAATAGAAAATACACCTTGCGAATTAGAGATAGTTCCCCTGTTTTGTCCCTTGACCATCACACTCACGGCAGGGATGCCTACAAGGCTATCCGCCGTCATAATAACGCCATATAATTGCACCACAGAATCACGGGATGTTTCGAACTGGGCCCTGGCCGTTCGGGGAAGGATAAATAACAGTAACCCTGTATAAAGTATAATTTTATTCACTGCGCCAAAAATAAAGACAAGTTGCTGATTTCGTAAAACAAATTGCCCCTTGTATTGATTAACTTTGACGTTAATAATGACTTTTAACAAATACTTGGAAAATGACGAAAGAAAAAGTACTGGAAGCGTTGAGTAATGTACAGGAACCTGATTTGGGTAAAGACCTGGTAACGTTAAACATGATTCAGGATATTGAAATCGAAGGCAACTATGTTTCCTTTACCATTGTATTGACTACTCCGGCCTGTCCTATGAAGGAAATGATGAAAAACGCCTGTGTAAATGCAATTAAATTATTGGTAAATAAAGAAGCGACCGTCAATGTAAAGTTTACTTCTAATACGACTACTAAAAGAACGGACACCGGTGCCGTGCTGCCAAACGTAAAAAATATTATTGCAGTAGTCAGCGGAAAAGGGGGAGTAGGTAAATCAACCGTTGCTGCCAATCTTGCACTGGCCTTATCGCAGGGCGGAGCAAAAGTAGGATTGATGGATGCGGATATTTATGGGCCAAGCGTACCGATTATGTTTGGGGTAAGGGGTGAACGACCCATGATGGTAGAAGTAGGCGGTGAAAAACCAATGATTGCACCATTAGAACGTTATGGTTTGAAATTAATAAGCATTGGATTTTTAGTAGATGAAAAAAATGCGGTAGTATGGCGGGGCCCGATGGCAAGCAGTGCTATCCGGCAGTTTGTAACAGATGTGTATTGGGGTGAGCTGGATTATTTAGTAGTGGATATGCCTCCCGGAACTGGTGATATACATTTAACCCTGATGCAAACCGTGCCGGTTACTGGTGCTGTTATTGTAACTACTCCGCAAGATGTAGCCCTTGCAGATGCAAAGAAAGGCATCGCTATGTTTGGCCAGGCGCAATTGAATGTGCCGGTGATTGGGTTAGTAGAAAACATGAGTTATTTTACCCCGGCCGAACTACCGGATAACAAATATTACATTTTTGGAAAAGATGGCGGGAAAAGATTAGCGGATGAATATGATATTCCTTTTCTTGGACAAATTCCTTTGGTGCAGAGTATTCGTGAAGGCGGTGACCTGGGAGTACCCATCATGATGAGTGATGACCTGATCACCAAAAAAGCATTTCAAGGATTCGCAGCACAGGTAGTAAGAAGTATTGCGATGCGAAATGCGAATATCAGTGCAGAAAAAATTGCGGAGACGGTATAATGATTTCCTACAAAGCCACGAAGAATAAATAATGCAAGGTCGTTAAGTGTCTTCATGGGAAACTTTTTATTAATCTTCTTTTATAAAAAGTAGTATGTACAACCTTCCTTATTTCAAAGAACAGGATCATGAAGAAGTACTTCAATTTATGAAGGAGTATCCTTTTGTTTTTTTAACAGGAGTGAATGCAGAAAATAAACCGGCCGCTACACAGGTACCGGTGTTTATTGACGAAAAAGATGGTAAACTGTTTCTGACGGGTCATATTATGAAGAATACCGACCACCACAAAGCATTTTTACATAATAATAATGTGTTGGCAGTGTTTACGGGCCCGCATACTTATGTAAGTGCTACGTGGTATGACAATCCGCACCAGGCCAGCACCTGGAATTATATGAGTGTGCATGCAAAAGGAATAGTCCGTTTTGGTGGTGCCGAAGAACTGGTTACTATTCTGAAAAGGCTTACACTTCATTACGAGAATAATAATTCCGCCTCTGCAACTATTTATGATAATTTATCAGCAGACTATCTTGCACCGTTGATGAATGCTATTGTTTCGTTTGAGATAGAAATTGAATCAATTGAAAATGTTTTTAAGCTGAGCCAGAACCGGGATGAGAAAAGCTATGATAACATCGTCCACAAACTGAAAGAACAGGATGGTGATGCGAAAGTAATTGGTGAGATAATGGAGCAAAGAAAATCAAAAGTATTCCCATCATGAGAAATTATTTATTAACCGGGTTAGTGGTATTTACTTTATCATGTTCAAATACAAAGAAGATGAAGGAAGCTTCAACAGACACCGGTAAGCAAACATATGTGCAGGGGGAGTTTGATAAACAAGGTCACAGAGGATGCCGTGGGCTAATGCCCGAGAATACAGTACCTGCAATGTTGTATGCACTGGGAATGGGTGTTTCAACCCTTGAAATGGATGTTGTGATTACAAAAGACAAGAAAGTGATCCTTTCTCATGAGCCATGGTTTGGCAAAGAAATCACTACCAAACCCGACGGGAAGTATATTGGGGAGAGAGAAGAAAGAACTTATAATATCTACTGGATGACCTATGAGCAAACAAAAACGTTTGATGTGGGAATGAAACCGCATCCCCGTTTTCCGCAACAGCAAAAAATGAAAGTAACAAAACCCTTGCTGGCGGATGTGATCGATAGCATAAAGGAAGATATGATGACGAGAAGAAGACCTTTCCCTTATTACAATATTGAAACAAAGACTAACCCGGAATTTGACGGAGTTTTTCATCCGAAGCCGGAAGAATTTGTAGAACTATTGATGGCGGTCATAAAGGAAAAGCAGATTGAAGATTTTGTCATTATTCAATCATTCGATTTCAGGACCTTGCAATATTTGCATCTAAAATATCCCCACATAAAAACAGCCATGCTGATCGAGGATTTTGATAAACGTAGCCTTGTAGAGCAAATAAAAGCGTTAGGCTTTATTCCGACAATTTACAGCCCTGCCTTTGTTCATGTAAATGAGAAATTAGTAAAGAGTTGCCATAGTCAGAACATGAAAATAATTCCATGGACTGTGAATACAAAAGAGAAGATTGCAGAATTGAAAGCGATGGGAGTGGATGGAATTATAACTGATTACCCCAATCTTTTTATTGAGTAATAGATTTAAAACTCAGGCAAATTCTTTTCGCTTAAGCCCAGCCAATCCAGAGCATTTTTGTAAAGCAGTTTCCTGGTTGTTTTTTTACCTAGGTCCATTTTTTCTATCATCCTCCCGGGTTTATGTTCCCCTAATGGAAATGGATAATCGCTTCCAAGACAAATATGGTCTTCTCCCATTACATCCAATAAATAACTGAACGCTTTTTTATCATGTACTAAACTATCAACCCAGAATTTACCAATATAATTTCTTGGATTAATGGGGTTGTCAACAGCCACTAAATCCGGTCGTACTTTAAATCCATGTTCTATACGGCCTATAGTGATCGGGAATGAACCTCCTCCATGTGCAAATGAAATCCTCAGTTTAGGAAATTTTTCAAGCACCCCGCTGAATAGTATGGAGCAAATGGCTCTTGCTGTTTCAGCAGGCATACCTACCAGCCAGGGCAGCCAGTATTTTTCCATTTGTGTTTCACCCATCATTTCCCATGGGTGAATGAATAAAGCACAGTTCAGTTTTTCAGCCGCTTCATAAAAAGGTAAGAAGCAGGGGTCAGAAAGATTTTTTCCATTGATGTTGGAGCCGATCTCCAATCCCGGCATTTTTAATTTTTTTACACATCGTTCCATTTCTTTAATAGCGAGATCAGTGTCTTGTAAGGGGACAGTACCCAATCCTATAAAATGATTGGATTCTTTATCTACTGTTTCAGCGATATGGTCGTTCAGGAAACGGGAGGTCTCTAAACCATCAGCAGGCTTTGCCCAATAATTAAATAAAACGGGAATAGTAGAGAGTACCTGTATTGACACTTCGGTTTCTTCCATCTGTTTTAACCGTATGTCTGCCTTGTAGCAGTTTTCTTCCACTACTCTAAAAAGCTTATCACCTTTCATCATGCAGGCTTCGCAGTTGCGGTGTTCTAAATGTATGAATTCACCATAGCCAAACTTTTGGGTCCAGTTTGGCATTTTGTCGGGCATGATGTGTGTATGTATATCTATTTTCATTTTACCCAACCCTAAATGGGCTTTTAATGGTTATGAATTAATTTTATCACTATCGGTTTTCCAATTCTCCCCTTCAGGGGATAGGAATCTTTCAATATCAAACTATTTGCGAGGGGGTATCGGCGGTTCCATCACAGCCCCGCACTTTTCACAAGTCCTGTGCATTGTATCTTCCCAGAAACGATTCATCACCGGCGGCAGTTGTTTTACAATATCATCTACATGCAATGTTTCTTCATATAATTTATTGCCGCATTTCTCACAGAACCAGAGGAATCCATCGTCTTCCGATTCTCTTTTCTTTTCAATTACTAACCCGACGGTGCCGGGTCCCCGTTGTGGCGAATGTGGTGTTTTTGGGGGCAATAAAAATATTTCACCTTCCTTAATCGGGATGTCTTTGAATTCGCCATCATCTATAATTTTTACCACAATATCTCCTTCTACCTGGTAGTACAACTCTTCTGTTTCATTAAAATGGTAATCTTTCCGGGCATTGGGTCCGCCCACCACCATTACGATAAAATTCTCTGCGTCTTTATACACACATTGGTTGCCCACCGGAGGTTTCAGCAGGTCACGGTTATCGTCAATCCATTTTTTAAGGTTGAAAGGAGCAATTACGGGCATATAGCTGGTTTTTAGAGGTGTAATAAGGTCGAAAAATTACAACAATTTTCTTTAGGTTTGACTTTATGAATCTCTCGCTGGAAGGAAAAAATGCGGTTGTTTGTGGCAGTACACAGGGTATTGGTCTGGCCATTGCAGAAGAACTGGCTTTACTCGGTGCCAACTGCACATTAGTAGCAAGAAATGAAGAAGCCCTGAAGGATGCCGTACTGAAATTAGACACCCAGTTAAGGCAACAGCATAGTTACCTGGTTGCTGATTTTAATAAGCCTGATGAAGTGAGGACAGCAATTGATGCACATGTGTTGAAGACACCTGTTCATATTTTAATAAACAATACAGGCGGCCCGGCCGCAGGCCCCATCATTGATGCTACGGAAGAAGCTTTCCTAAATACATTTAACCAGCATCTGATCTGTAATCATATTTTGACAAAAGCAGTTGTGCCGTCCATGAAAAAAGAAGGGTACGGACGAATTATTAATATCATTTCTACTTCAGTAAAAATACCGTTGAAGAACCTGGGAGTATCCAATACCATTCGGGGAGCTGTGGCAAGTTGGGCAAAAACAATGGCGAATGAATTAGGTCAGTATAACATTACAGTAAACAATGTATTGCCAGGGTTTACCAGTACGCAACGATTATCAACACTCATTGAAAATATTGCAAAGAAGGGAAATACTGTGGTTGAAATTGTGGAGAAGAATATGGTGGAGGAAGTTCCGATGAAAAGGTTTGCTGATGCATCAGAAGTAGCCGCTGTGGCGGCATTTTTGGCATCTCCTGCTGCATCATATGTTAATGGGGTCAGTATACCTGTTGATGGCGGCAGAACAGGAAGTATATAATTGTTGAATGAAATTAGATATCCCATATCACCTTGAGAATTTTATTGGAGGCAATCTGATTGCGCCGATTAGCGGAAATTTCATTGATAATGTCAATCCTGCAACCGGTCAGGTGTACGGACAAATTCCGGATTCACATAAGAAGGATGTTGATGCAGCCGTTAGCGCCGCTAAAAAAATATTTCCTGCCTGGAGCACTACTTCAGTTGAAGAAAGGTTTAAAGTACTAAACAGGATTGCAGAACTGATAGATACAAATCTCGAAGAATTAGCCCTGGCTGAAACGAATGATAATGGTAAACCACTTTGGCTAAGCAAACAGGTTGATATCCCAAGAGCTTCGGCAAATTTCCGATTCTTTGCAACGGGTATCATGCACTTTGCCACGGAGAGCCATAACATGGAAGACAAAGCAGTGAATTATACGCTTCGTCAGCCGATTGGTATTGTTGGTTGTATTTCTCCATGGAATTTACCCTTGTATTTATTTACCTGGAAAATTGCCCCGGCATTGGCGGCGGGTAATTGTGTAATTGCGAAACCATCAGAGGTAACACCTGTTACAGCCTTTCTGTTGTCAAAGATTTGCAAGGAAGCAGGGTTGCCTGCAGGAGTATTGAATATCGTTCATGGAACAGGCCCGGGTGCCGGAGAGGCGATAGTATCACATCCGGAAGTAAAAGCTATATCATTCACCGGAAGTACAAAAGCAGGTGAAAGAATTGCTTCGATAGCTGCTCCAAAGTTTAAAAAGCTATCACTGGAGTTAGGTGGAAAAAATCCGGCTATCATTTTTGCAGACTGTGATTGGAATAGAATGATGACGGAAACAATTCGTTCTTCTTTTTCCAACCAGGGTGAAATTTGTTTGTGTGGCAGCAGGATATTGATAGAAGAATCTGTGTACGAAAAATTCAAAACCGAATTTATTCAACGAACGGCTGCATTAACTGTTGGTGATCCGTTGGAGGCAACCTCAAAACAAGGAGCCATTGTCAGTAAAGTTCATTTTGAAAAAATATTGCGTTGTATTGATACAGCCAAGCAGGAGGGAGGAAAGATATTGTGTGGCGGCCACCTGGTAAATTTAAGAGGCCGGTGTGAAAATGGATATTTTATAGAACCAACAGTCATCGAAGGGCTTGGCCCCGACTGTCAAACTAACCAGGAAGAGATTTTTGGTCCGGTAGTTACATTGCAGACTTTCAAAACTGAAGAGGAGGCTCTGCAATTAGCTAATGCCACTCATTATGGGTTAGCAGCAACTATCTGGACACAGGATATTTCAAAGGCTAATCGGGTAGCAGCAAAAGTGGAAAGTGGTATAATCTGGATCAATTGCTGGCTGCTCAGGGATCTCCGGACTCCTTTTGGCGGATTAAAGAACAGTGGTGTAGGGAGAGAGGGTGGTTGGGAAGCTTTAAGATTCTTTACAGAAGCGAAGAATGTTTGTATTCAATTCTAATTAATGACTGATATCATTCATACAGATAATGCATCAAAACCACTTGGAGCATATCCTCATGCAAGAAGAGTGGGTAATCTTTTGTTCTTATCCGGTATAGGCCCCAGGGACCCAAAGGATAATTCCATCCCAGGTTTGGAATTAGATGCTGAAGGAAATATCGTGAAGTATGATATTGAAGCCGAATGTCATGCTGTCTTTGCTAATATTAAAGCAGTATTGGAAGCCAGCGGCAGCAGTTGGGAAAAGATTATTGATGTAACGGTATTTCTAACTAATATGAAAAAAGATTTTCCCGTTTATAATAAAGTATATGCAGAATATTTTACTTCGGTACAGGCTAGCAGGACAACGGTAGAAGTAAAAAGTTTGCCTACACCGATTGCCATTGAATTAAAAGTGATTGCAACTATTGATTGATTGCCACAAAGACACGAAGTCACAAAGAAATTTCTTAGAGCCTTTGTGCCTTCGTGGCAAAAAAGAAAAAATGAACTATCAAAATACACTTGAATTCGCAAAAGAGTTAGATGCTAACGACTCATTAAAAGATTTTCGCCAAAAATTCTTCCTTCCTCAGCATGAGGGAAAGGATTGTATTTATTTCACAGGCAACTCCCTCGGTTTGCAAGCCAAAACAACAGCACAGTATGTGCAACAAGAATTAGATGATTGGGCAAAGATGGGTGTAGAAGGACATTTTCATGCCCGTAAACCGTGGATGCCATATCATGAGATTTTCCCAAAACAATTGTCCGCCATAATTGGATGCAGAGAAAATGAAGTAGTCGTGATGAATTCATTGACTGTAAACCTTCACCTGCTGATGGTATCCTTTTACAGGCCCACCAAAACCCGTTACAAGATTATTTGCGAGGCAAAAGCATTTCCCTCTGACCAATACGCATTTGAAACACAGGCAACGTATCACGGTTTCAATCCTGGTGATGCAGTAATTGAGGTATCGCCAAGAGAAGGCGAGTATACACTGCGAAAGGAGGATATTATTTCTGCAATTCACCAGCATGGAGACAGTGTCGCTGTAGTTTTATTTGGAGGTATAAACTATTATACCGGTCAACTGTTTGATATGAAAGCAATTACTGAAGCTGCACATGCTGTTGGAGCTTATGCAGGATTTGATCTGGCCCATGCAGCCGGTAATGTTGAATTGCAATTGCATGACTGGAAAGTTGACTTTGCCTGCTGGTGTTCGTATAAGTATTTGAACAGTGGTCCCGGTGGCGTAGCAGGAGTTTACATAAATGAAAAACATGTAGCAAATGCTGACTTACCAAGATTTGCAGGTTGGTGGGGGTATAAAAAAGAAACCCGTTTTAAAATGCAGAAAGGTTTTGATCCGATACCAACAGCGGAAGGATGGCAGTTGAGCAATGCACCGGTATTAAGTATGGCTGCTCACAAAGCCTCGTTAGATATTTTCGAGGAAGCAGGAATGAAACGGTTGCATGAAAAGAGAAAAAAATTAGTTGATTATTTATTATTTATTATCGATGATTGCAACTCGAAGACTTCCGAAAAGATTATAGAAGTCATTACACCAGCAGAGGATAAGGAAAGAGGCTGCCAGGTTTCAATGCTGATGTTGAAAAACGGTAAGGAGATTTTTACTCAATTAACAAGGCAGGGAGTAATTGCTGATTGGCGTGAGCCTAATGTTATTCGGGTAGCACCTGTACCGTTGTATAATTCGTTTGAGGATATTTACAGATTTGGAAACATTATAAGTTCAATAATAAAATAGCCACAAAGACACGAAGCCACAAAGGGTTGTCTTATTTTGAATTCCTTTGTGTTACTTGGTGCCTTTGTGCCTTCGTGGCAAAATGAAAAAAGAAATCACCATCATCGGTTCAGGACTTGTAGGGTCTTTGCTCTCCATCTACTTAGCAAAAAGAGGGCACAAAGTAAAAGTGTATGAACGCCGCAGTGATATGCGTAAAGAAAAGATGGCGGCCGGACGTTCTATTAACCTTGCGTTAAGTGACAGAGGTTTGCTGGCGTTAGAAAAAGTTGGTTTAGCCGAAGAGATAAAAAAGATATCCATTCCCATGCATGGAAGGTTCATCCACAATTTGGATGGTACAACCGCCTTTCAACCGTACGGAAAAGAAGGACAGTTCATAAATTCTGTATCGAGAGGTGAATTGAATAAGCGGTTAATGGATATTGCAGAAGAAAATGGGGTGCAGATCTTCTTCAATGAAAAATGCACCAACCTGGATTGGGATAAGGATGTGATGGAGTTTGAGAATACAAGCGGCAAGC
>Ga0073902_10002033_pt1 | contig 10734 bp, 13 predicted proteins | sample KloWWTmeKNB19Kit_FD_66667 | JGI IMG/M metagenome (GOLD analysis project Ga0073902, IMG submission 66667) | Active sludge microbial communities from Klosterneuburg, Austria, studying microevolution and ecology of nitrifiers - Klosterneuburg... | ecosystem: Engineered > WWTP > Aerobic digester >...
GAAATGGATTAAACAATATGAAGGAAAGATGCAAAGAGGCGGGATGGGAAATTTCCTGGCAAAAGACAGATTCGGGCGGGACTATAGTTAAAATTTCTCCTACTACAAATTGATTATTTTTCAGCGTCTGCCGATTCCTAATTTTAATATACATATGAACTTCATTATAGCCCTTACAGAGGATAACAATATCAACAGGAATACATTTCTGCAAAAGATGAATTTGCTAGGCAATATGCAACTGGCTTTTGTTGCTGCTAATGGTAACGAATGCCTGGAGCAGTTAAAAGGAATGCCATTGGCAAAATTGCCACAGGTGATATTTATGGACCTCGAGATGCCACAGATGGACGGTATTGAAACTATTCGCCTTGCAAAGTCACTGCATCCGCAGATACATTTTATTGTGCTGACTGTTTTTGATGATGATGAAAAAATTTTTGAAGCCATTAAATCCGGGGCCTCGGGCTACCTTTTAAAACATGAGCCTGCCGGCGTATTACAGGAAGCAATAATGAATGTACTGGAATATGGTGGTGCGCCGATGAGTCCGGCAATAGCCAGGAAAGCACTGCAATTAATGAGCAGGTCATCAATTGATGCTTCTTTATCAAAGAAGAATCCGTTGCCTGAAATGATTACTACCCGGGAAGAAGAAATTCTCAGGCATATGGTAAATGGCTGGGATGCCAAGCGGATTGCGTCAGAACTTGATATAAGTGTATTAACGGTCCGGAAACATATTGCAAATGTCTATGAGAAACTGCATGTTCAGTCAAAGGCAGAAATTATCAGTATGGCGCACCAGAACAAATGGTTCAATCATTAAACATTGATCGAACAATTGACCCACTCTGCATCAAAGTCAGCATTGTATTTTTTATAAAAATTAATAGCAGGTTCGTTCCATTCCAGCACTTGCCATACAATCCGGGAAAATCCTTTTTCTATTGCTTCTATTATCAACTGGTCCATTAATAATTTACCGATACCTTTTCCCCGGGCAGCTTCAGTTACTAATATATCTTCAAGGTACATAGTCTGCCCTTTCCAGGTTGAATAGCGGATATAATATAACGCAAACCCTTGTATCACCCCATTCTCTTCCGCAACAAATGCCCACCACACCGGATTGCTGCCAAACCCACTTTCTTCAAAATGTTCTGCAGTTACGGTTACTTCCTGGGGGGCTTTTTCATAGAGTGCCAGCTCCTTTACTAATTCCAGTAACCTGGGACAATCTTTTTTAACGGCCCTCCTGACTTGAATACTCATACTATTATTTCTTTTTAGCTTTAAAGGTTCCGTTTGGCTGAATGAAACTGGCGGCAATGATTTCTCCTTTTTCATTTTCTTCAAACTGGACACTATAGCCCTGTAATATTTTTAAAGCGAATTTGTTTTTATCAACTGGCATTAATTCATACTCTGGTTGCCCTTCTATAAATGCATACAGAACTTTCTCTCCTTTTAAATAGAATTTGACAGCATTGCCCGGAGCGAATTCGAATTCACCGGTATATTTTGTTAATTCCTCCTTTGTCAGTTCTTTGGCTTTCGGTTTTTTTGAAAATTCAAGATCTTTTAAACCTGGTTGCAGGGGAATTAGCACAGAAGTTATTTCGCCGGCTGCATTCATCTGGAATTGTATTTTCAGGTTATCCTTACTGGTGGTATCGATACCTTCTGTTTTGTCTATTGATAATACTTCAAAAATATCATAGTGGTAATGACGCAGCCAGGCATCGCCATTTTGTGTAAGCATGATCATTGAATCTTTTCTGTTGATGATCTCAAATGTTCCGTATCCCGGGTGATTGAAAAGGCCGAGGTAATTTTTTCTTTCCTGTGATGGTTTGGTGCCTTCTTTTTTATTGCTGGTTACCGTTTTTTCAGCCTCTTTTTCAGCTGCTTTGGCTTTTTGCTGGGCAGCATTGGTACGGCCATTCCAGTCGATTGTTTTTAGATCAAGTAGCCTGTCTGCAATCATATTTCTTACAATACCTGTTACTGCTGATCCGTTTTGATTGGTCAGAACAATGATACCGATGCTGTCAGAAGGGAAAAAGCAGGTGCTTGCAGAGAACCCATCTATATTACCACCATGCTCTACCCGGTAATGTCCCCTGTAGGAGGAGATCATCCAGCCAAATCCATAGTTGGCAAGATGAGCATCAGGTATTTCTTTATCCGGAAGTGCTCCACTAATGACCATTTGTGAAGTCATGGCCTCTTTCACATAAGAGGCAGGTAAAATTTCCTTGCCGTTAAATTTTCCTCCGTTGAGCCAGGTCATCACCCAGTTGGCCATATCTGTCACATTGCTGTTGATGCTACCGGCCGGTCCCATGGCATTGATGTCATAATAATCAGTTTTTCGGATAAGGCTGTCTTTATATACCCGGTATCCTAATGCGGCTTCTTTATTTTTTTTCAGATCATGGATAGAAAGATTAGAAGACAGCATACCCAATGGTTCGAATATTCTTTCTTTAATATTTGTTTCCCATGATTTTCCTGTCAGTTTTTCAGCGATCATCCCCTGTGCCAGAAACATAAAATTATTGTATTGCCATGCCTGGCGGATAGGAACGGTGGGTTCGTGGTATTTTATTCGTTCCAATAAACTGTCTCTTGATGAACTGTTGAACAAATACCAGGAATAATCATGCCGGGGTAGGCCCGTACGATGGCACATCATGTCTCTCACCGTTACCATATTAGTCAGGTTATCATTGAAGAAATGAAGTGTCGGCAAATAATCCCTTGCCGGTTTATCATATTCGAGTTTGTTTTCTTTATTAAGCAGCCCCATCAGCGATGAGGTGAATGCTTTGGTGCAGGAACCAATTGCAAATAAAGTATTCGGAGTAACAGGTAGTTTATTCTCATAATCACGGTATCCGAATCCTTTTGCATACAACACTTTGTCTTTGCTGACAACCGCTACCGCAAAACCTGCTGCCTTCCTGTCTTTTAATACCCTTTGAAAAGCAGTATCCAGTCCTGCAAAAGGATCGTTTGCCGGTTTATTTTTCTTTTGGGCAAAAGAAAAACTACAGGCCAGCAAAAGCAGAAAAGTAAGAAGTTGTTTCATATATATTATGTTTAAGTGTGAATGCTATTTAAGTACAGCTGGTATTATGCTGTGTGTAAAGCCTGGTCAAGATCACTGATAATGTCCCGCAAGTTCTCAATACCTACATTCATCCGTATTAAGCCGTCGGTAATACCATATTTTTCTTTTTCTTCTTTCGGTACGCTGTAGTGTGTCATCGAAGCAGGGTGGGAGAGCAAGGTATCACAAGTACCTAATGAAACTGTTCGTACACACATTTTTAAATTATTCATAAAATTAATACCGCTCTGTAATCCGCCTTTCAATTCAAAACTCAGCATAGCTCCCGGGTGCCGCATTTGTTTCATTGCAGTGTAATGATCCGGGTGACTTGTCAGCCCGGTGTAATTTACTTTTGAAACAGCATCGTGGTTCTCTAAGTAATTTGCAACTTCCATTGCATTGTGGCAATGCCGTTCCATTCTTACTTCAAGCGTCTTCATGCCCTGTATCAGTAAAAATGCGTCAAATGCATTGGCGTTGCCACCCAGTGTACGGTGAATTTTGGTGATCCTTGTTTTCATTTGTTCTATATCCCTGCCAAGCAAAATACCTCCTATCGCGGTGCCATGTCCGTTTAAAAATTTGGTAGTGGAGTGAACAATAAAATCAGCACCGTATTGAAAGGGTTGTTGTAAATAAGGTGTAGCGAATGTATTGTCACAGGCTACAACAAGGTTATGCTGTTTTGCCAGCTTACTCAATTCATCCAGATCCACACATTGAATGGTTGGGTTAGCCGGAGTTTCCAGGTACATCATCTTAATGGATTTTTCCGCTTTGATGATGTCTTCCGCTTTTTGCAGATCTCTCAGGTCTGCAATGATAGCCGTTATGCCGAAGGCAGGCAGGACTTTGGAGACCAGTTCTTCGGTTCCCCCATATAACGAATAATGCGTAATGATTTTATCACCGGGTTTTAAAGCAGACAACATAAGGGTTGAAATAGCAGCCATGCCGGATGCATGAAGAATACCTTTCGCTTCCAAACCCAAACCAAACGTTTCCAGAGCAGCTATTTTTTCTTCGGCCTCTGTAATAGTCGGGTTGCCCCAGCGGCTGTAGATATAACCTTCTTCTTTCCCGCTGAAGCGGCGCATACCCTGCTCTGCATCGTCAAACACATAGGTACTGCTGGCATAGATCGGTACCAGGTGTGCATAGTTCGGATCTTGTTTGTGCCCGGCATGTACAGCCAGCGATCCCCAGCCAGTTAGTGGAAAACTTTTATCCATTATAGAATTTTGAATCAGGAAATTTGAACAGATTCAAAAGTAAATGATTTAATTTTTATTGAACTACTGCATGAAAGAACTCCTCAAGCAACTGGCTGCGTACAATGTTTGGGCAAACCAGCGAATTACTGATGCTATCCTGTCTCTGCCTGAAGAGAAACAGAAGGCGGAGATAACCAGCAGTTTTAACAGCCTCCATACCACTATCCTGCATATCTGGGATGCTGAAAGTATCTGGTGGCAACGTATGAAATTGCATGAAAGAATTGTGCGACCGAGCGATAACCCGAAAGACTCTACCCGGGATGTGATCAATGGTCTGCTGAGCCAGTCAAAGTTATGGGAGGGGTGGGTCTCCAATGCTTCCGAATTGTCACTGGATCATGTATTTCAATTTAACAACAAAAAAGGGGAGCCGGTAAAAATGTATATCTACCAGATGCTGGTTCATGTTTTTAATCACAGTACTTATCACAGGGGGCAACTGATTAACATGCTGCGACAGCTGGGGATAGAGAAAGTACCCACAACTGATTTTGCATTATGGGTAAGAAATAAGAAATAGGGGATTGGCGTTTTGCGGCCAGCGTTCCCGCCACACCGCACCGGGCATAAAAAAGCGAACCTCGCTGTTGGCTGTAGTTTTTCTGTTTGCCGTATTAAAGTTTGATCGAAAGATTTAACTGTCCGCCTAAACCCACTTCAATAATTTTTTGCAAGGTTGAAATACGAACATCTTTGATGTCATTCTCAACTCTTGAGATATAGGCTTTGTTTGTGCCGCATTTTTCTGCAAGCTCTTCCTGTGTCATACCTTTTTCCAGCCGGGCTTCATAAATCAATGCTCCCAGTTTGAACTCCTGATAACCTTTTTCCAGATTCTCTCTTTTAGCACTTCCTCTTTTGCCATAATGTTTTTCTTTGAACTGGTCGAGAGTCAATGTTTTATTTTTTTTCAGCATAATATTCCTCCTTTATTTTTAATGCTTTCTCCATTTCTTGTCTCGGTGTCTTTTGAGATTTCTTTTGAAAGCCACTTGTTACTACAATCAGTTTACCTTTATCAAAGAAGCAAAATATTCTTACAATGTCGCTTCCTTGCTGTACCCGGATCTCATAAAGTCCGTCTGTGCCTTCCAAATGCTTAAGATATGTTTCCGGCACTTGTGGAAGGTCTTCAATCAATTCAAATGTCCAAATGATTTTATCCTTAACCTTCTGACGCTGCTTTACAAAGAACTCTTCAAAATAGTTCTTATAAAAAATGATGGTTCTGTTTTTGTCATTTTCAGGCACACTGCAAATATACAAAAGTTGTCCAAAAGTACAACATTGTTTTCAACCCATGCTGGGGTTCCGAAGAAGTAACATACAAAACACAACAATGGCCATTTATAGTGTTGGGAAGACCAACAAAGGCAAAAAATAGTGATTCACTGCAGGAGCAGAAGGATATGGGAGGAGATGGCTGGCAACAGACTACTTATGGCCGTGTAAGCCGGGATGTGTATGGTTTTAAGCTCGGGTATTTCAGTAATGATTATACACCTATAGGCGGTGCAACGGCAGGCGCATTCGGCAATAAAACATATTCGGCCCCGGGCAGCCTTGATCAAACAGGTAATGAATTATTTAATGGAAATATTTCATTTACTACACTTGCGTTATCCAAGCTGGTGGGGGCAGCCACAACCGGATACAGCTATGGGTATGACCAATTGAACCGCCTGGTGGAAATGAGACAGCATAGCACCGGTACCACAAGCGGGTGGAGTAACAGCAGCATAGTAACTGCTTACCGGGAGAGCATCAGCTATGATGCCAATGGCAATATTTTGAAGTACCTGCGAAAGGGGCATAGTGCTACCCCGCATATGGACAGCCTGACATACCAGTATAATTACAGCAGCGGAAAGCTTATTAATAACCGGCTGAATCATGTAAGCGACTCGATACCTGCGGGAAATTACAGTGAGGATATAGATGACCAGGATGCCGGTAACTACCAGTATGATTATATAGGCAATCTGAGGGCAGATGGCGCAGAAAAGATTGACACTATACGCTGGACGGTGTATGGAAAAATAAACCGGATTGTGAAAAGTGAGGACAATGTGAGCATTGATTACAGTTATGATGCTGCCGGAAACAGGACCCGGAAGCGGGTAAACAACAATGATACGATCAGCATTACCTGGTATGTGCGGGATGCGCAGGGAAATGTGATGGCGGTGTACAGCAATAAAGAGGGAACGGAGGATATCGTCTGGAAGGAGCAGCACTTGTATGGCAGCAGTCGCCTCGGTATGTGGCGGGCAGATACAACTGTGCCGGCATTACCGCCGGTGGTAGATGAGGACCCGGTGTATGACAGTGTGATGCTGGGTAGCCGTACATACGAGCTTACCAATCATTTAGGCAACGTACTGGCAACCATCTCTGACAAAAAAATAGGAAATGACAGCAGTGACGTGGTAAATTATTATATTGCAGAAGTTCTTTCACAGACGGATTACTATCCCGGCGGGATGCTGATGCCAGACAGGAAATACAGTGCTGGAACTGGCTACCGGTATGGCTTTAATGGAAAAGAGAAAGATACTGAAGGCCCGGTACAGTATGATTATGGGTTTAGGATTTATGATCCGAGGTTGGTTAGGTTCAAATCTGTTGACCCACTAACAAGAAGTTATCCCGAACTAACACCGTATCAGTTTGCAAGTAACAGACCGATTGAAGCTATAGATTTAGATGGATTGGAGGCAAAAGACTTATACATGGAGTTAGAGCCAGTAAGACAACAACGACGAATGGAACAATCTTTCGGAATTAAGCATGATGAAACTCCTGCTGCAAAGGCCGTTGGAATTTTTGTACAGGTTTCTTTAGGTGCAACCGTGTTGGCTCCGATTTTGGTTGAAGCACCGGCGTTAGCCACATCAACTTTTTCTAGATTATTTTGGTGGGCAGCGGCGAATCCGGAAACAGCAGCAGGGGTGTTGTATACTATTGTTGTTGCAGCTTCTGGATATGAAGGCCCTGATTTACCAGGCCCTGCAGACGACTTTGGCAAATGGGGCAGGAAAGTATTTGATAAATTAACAGCGGTTGGAGTAAAAAGCGAGAAGTCACTAGCTCAGGCGGCTAGAAATTCATATAATGCTATTATTAACACTATAGACAATGAGATTAAGGATATAGCGACAATAGAGCAAAAAGCTCGCAAAGCTTTTGATGTAAGAAACAAGGCAAAGGACTTTGCGAGAGAACTATCTGGACCAGCTAATAGAGCGAAAGCTGAAGCGCAAAGTCTGGAGAAACATGGTAATATCAATGGCCCTTCATTTGATGACTTGTATAAGAAGAATTATGACGATGCAATGAAAAGCGGATTGAAAGAGGAGGAAGCTAAAAACAAAGCATACCAAGGTATTATAGAATCATCTAAACGGCCTGACCAAGAAACAAATAAAAAATATGGAGCAAACTGACAATATGCAACTTGTTAAAAAAAATAACCATTATGAGTTAGTTGTATTGGAATCTGCTGTTTTTGAAGACTATGAAAATATTCTGAATTACCTTATGAAAGAAATGAACTTAAAAGATGTAGAAGAAATAGATGATTTTGATAGCCGTTATCAATTGTTTAATTATAATGAGCAAATAATAGTACTTTACTATAGTAGTTTTTTAGGCATAAGTATTTACTTTGATGATAAGACTATTGATAGCGGTGTTCAACTAAAAGTGTTAAAAGAATTTTGGGAAGTATTAAAAAAAAGCTAATAGATTTTATCGTACTATAGGTTATACAAAATCTGTCAAAAAAAAACACAAGAAGCCGTTGAGTAATCAACGGTTTCTAAGCCATTTATCTTTTACATTTTAATTGGATTCCCTTTACCAAAATCCCCTCGTAACGGGTCAGGGTCTTATAGCATGGCAATTCATCAAAGAGTATTTCTGTTACATTGTTAATTGCCTGCTCCATTGGGGTGTTGTCAAAGTCCTTATATGACGACATCCATATGTCATGCATCGTCCGCAGAATCCTTTGGTTAATTCTCTCCGGATTATTTATAACTTCCTGCTTTAGCAAAGAAAGTATCTTTTTTGTACTTATCATTAAATCTGAATCACTGCTGAAGTACTTTGATGTATAAGAAATAGCATCTGCCTCTTTCAATACATTAACTATCATTTTTTCCGCCCAGTGTCTCCCGCCGCCCCTCCCGTAACCGTTCCTCCCATGTCTGCCCTAGTGAGGGTAAGTGTTTTGGCGGCGACATTGGGAAACTGGAATAGCTGTAACAATTTTTCAGTAACTTCCATTTAGTTCTTTGAGTGCTCAGTCTATCCCGGCGGGATGCTGATGCCGGGGAGGAGTTACACTATAGGAAATGGCTATCGTTATTCCATTAATGGGCAAGAAAATACTCCAGAGATTGCACCGAATACAACTACTGCTGAGTTCTGGCAGTATGATGCGAGGATAGTCAGAAGGTGGAATGTTGACCCAATATTGAAGGAGTATGAAAGTCCATATGCAACATTCGGGGGTAATCCTATTATTAATATTGACCCTGATGGTAGCGATACAATAAATATCACCAGGAAAACTACATTCGATAAAAGACAATATAGGCCACCTTCAATTTCAGGTAATCCAAATAGTCATAATAGAGTATATGATCCTGGGAACGATGGAATCACAAGATCAGGCAGCATAGAAATAATGGAGGCTGCAGGACAAGATATATTTAGGATTACAGACCTGCACATTCACATAGATGAGAATGGAAATGAAAGTACGGTATCCTCTACGACCACAACACTGGAACTTAGTAAAATATCTGCAGGTCGAATAGTTGCAGGCCGGAATGTAAAAGGATATGCTGATGATAGGTATGCTTTGGCAGCTCATGCACCAAGGTGGCTTCTAGAGTACTATGAAAAGAAAACTGGTGGAGATATTGGAATAAGATCTGCAATAGCCTATCAAAAAACTGTACCATTTGCTCATGGTTTAGGTAGAATAACAAATATTGCTTATACAGTAGCGGGTGTTTATGGATTGGCCAGAGGCTTTTTAGGACGCAATGCCGCTGGTATTGGATTTAACACATTTAATGAATTTAAAACTGCTTATGGCACTGCTGGTATTGGTAAAGCCTGGCATCACATTGTAGAACAAAATCCCGCAAACATTGCTAAGTTTGGAGCTCAACGTATACATAATTCAACGAATCTTATAAAACTTGACCATGGAGCCGGAACTATTCATGCAAAGGTTTCTGGTTATTATTCTTCAATTCAACCGTTTACCAATGGCCAAACAGTTCGGAAATGGTTAAGTAGTCAAAGCTACCAGCAGCAGTATGATTTTGGAATTAAAACAATGAAACAATTTGGTTGGACACCATGAAAATAAAGGATAAAAAAACCGCTTTAGCTTCATTTGAAGAATCAGCAGTTAAACATGCTGACGCTACAGGACAAGGAGATTATAAGACAGCAAACAAATGCTATGCTAACATAGTGAAAGCAATTAATTTTCTTAAAGAGCAAGGTGAGGTTGCAGCTTTAATTGATTGCTTATGTCATTCTTCGGCTGGTGTACGCAATTGGGCAGCTACTTATCTTCTACCTGTGAAGGAAAAAGAAGCTATAAAAGTATTGGAAGAAATAGTAAGGAAAAAAGATATACATTCTCTTAGTGCAGAAACTACACTTAGTGAATGGCGAAAGGGAAACCTGAAGCTTTGATGTTGAACAAAATAATTATGTTATAGAATATATGTTTAAGTATTTGCTTGCTAATCTTTCTGACACACCTAAAGAAGTAAATTTTAAAGATATATCTGAATTTGACAGAATGGAACAAAGATTCTTTGCTATTGAGCAATATTACGGGGATATTGTTGGGATGAATGTTGATTCTGTTGAGTTTTGCCCTAATCATAACCCCCCTGAATTACAAAATGAAATACTGCCCTGGTTGTGGCTTATTCATCCAGAATTGAAAGACCAAATATCAGAGATAGCAGATAGTCAATTAAGGCAGATTATAAGAGAATATCGGAATCACAAAGAACCTTAGTAATGCACTATTATTTGCACTTTTCTCTCCAGAGTCTCCTCGCCCCCGTAAATTTCCACCCATGTCTGCCCGAGTGTGGGTAAGTGTTTTGGCAGGCGACATTGGAAAACTGGAATAGCTGTAACATTTTTTCAGTAACTTCCATGTAGTTCTTTGATTGCTCAGTCTATCCCGGCGGGATGCTGATGCCGGACAGGCAATACAGCGCTGCGACTGGCTACCGGTATGGGTTTAATGGAAAAGAGAAAGATACTGAAAGCCCGGTGCAGTATGATTAT
>Ga0073902_10002037_pt1 | contig 10720 bp, 8 predicted proteins | sample KloWWTmeKNB19Kit_FD_66667 | JGI IMG/M metagenome (GOLD analysis project Ga0073902, IMG submission 66667) | Active sludge microbial communities from Klosterneuburg, Austria, studying microevolution and ecology of nitrifiers - Klosterneuburg... | ecosystem: Engineered > WWTP > Aerobic digester >...
GTTGTAGTCGGCCCACCAGGTGATGCCGCCCGTCTGATAGGTCACGCGCGTGCGGTGCTCGCCGGCGCGCGCAGTGGTGAGGTCCCATACGAGGGTTGGGCGCGTGATGAGCCCACCCGGCAATTCCGCAAAGTGCACGGCACCGTATTCGCGCAGCGCGTGGATCGAGCCATCAGCGCCGCGTATGACAAGGCCATCACCTGCCGACAGCAGTGTGCCGCTCGTCGGAGCCCCGGCGTCGCGCCCCACCCGATCAACCGTGACCGGCCGATCGATGTAGCGCTGCAGGAGCTTGTCCATGCCGATGAGATCGAACTGGTAATTCTGCTCGAGCACGCGCGTCGCGGGATCAGTGAGCGACTGGAAGCTCACCGTGGTCGGGTCGATCAGGGCGGCCACATCGGTGAAGCGCACGGTGGATCGGCCCGCTGCGAGCTTCATGGTGCGCGTATCGCGCACCATCGCGTACCCCGGCACCGCCATACCGTTCGGCACCCCGCTTCCCGGTATCGGCCGGTAGAACTCGACTGGCACACCGCCCGGACGCGCGGAGCTGTAGATCGTAAGAGCAGTGCCACCCATGTCGGCAGCCTGCACGCCTGCCGCCAACGTGAGGCCGGCGGCGAGCAACGAAGGGATCAGCAAAGTACGAGTCATCGAGAGCTCCTTGAGTCCGGTGCGCCATGGTTCCCGAAAATGCGACGCATGTCGCGCTTTCCGGCTGGTTTGACAGAAGTGTGAGCAGTACCCGGCGTATGAACGGCCGTGCGGGCAGGATGGGGTTATGGACGCCGCTTCCCAGCTCCTGCCGGACGTTCCCCTCACCGACGCCCAGCCGACGCGGGCTCCCGCGTCTGCGCCCTCCGCAATGCCCACGGCGTCGCCCGCCATGGACCGGGAGTTCGTCGAGCGCAACCAGATCGTCGAGCGCTATCTTGCCGGGCGTCTGCCCCCGCGCGGCGCGCTCGAGTTCGAGCGCTTTTGTGCAAGCCACCCGGAACTTCTCGACTCGATCGGCCTGCCGACCCGCGTGCACGCGGGGCTGCGGTTGCTCGAAGCGGGTGGCAAGCCGGAACCCTGGGCAGAGAAGAAGCGACCCGTCTGGGAGAAGCCGCCCGTCCTGATCTGCTTCGCCGTGTTCGCCGTGGTGCTTCTCGTGACATCAGCCGTGCTCGCGATGAAGATCGGCGGGCGCGACACCCGAATCGCAGCGCTCGAGAAGCGCATCGCCGAGCAACCGCTGTTGCCCGCCACCTCGACGCGCACGATCAAGCTCGTGCCCGCGCGCGGCGGCCCGACCAAGGCTCCCGCAGTCATCGTCGGGGGCGGCCCCGTGCAATTCGCGGATATCAAGGTGGACCTCTCGTGGTCGAAGTTCACGAATTTTCGCATCACGATCGACCGCGAGGATCAGGGTCGGGCCCTGGTGCTGCACAATATCGAGAAGGACTCCAACGGCCACGTGCGCTTCGCATTCAACACATCGGCTCTCGGCCCGGGCAACTACGACCTGACGATCCAGGGGCTTACCTGGCGCGGTGAACCCGTCGCACAAGCCTGGGCGACGATCGGCATTCAGCGCTGAAGCACGACCTTCTCGATGAGATGTGGTGGTGTCGCGCGCGGATCATCCGGCGTGCGACGCGGCACCCGGTCGATGCCGATCGCGAAGATCGTCAGGGTGCCATCTGCGGCGAAGTGCATCCTCAACCACTGCTTGTAGTCCTGGATCCGCAGCGACGAGAACGCTTCGTTCGAGTGGCGGCCGAAGACCTGCACCGAGATGAGGAGATAGAGGCCAAGCAGCACGCCGCCGACCACGCCTCCACACACGAAAACAAGCGCCCCCGCGATCAGGAGCTGTGCGATGCCGCCGAACTCGAGCCCGAGCCACTCCGTCGTGAAGCGCGCCGCGAGCCAGGCGAGCACCAGAGCAGCGAAGAGGTGCACTACAGCGTGGCTCACCCCGCCGATAATCCGATACCAGCGTTCGTGCGTGTCGGTGAAGAAAACGAAGCCCGCCATCACGGCGAGCAGCCAGAGCCCATTGACGGGATCGCGCAGCGCGGCGCCGAAGCTCGCGGCGACAGTATCGCCAAAGCTCGCGAGATCGGCGGGTCCGAGGCTCGCCGATGCAAACCACGCCGAGAGCGCATAGAGCACTGCTGGCAAAACGAGGCTGTGCGGGTTGAGCCGCGGAAACTTCACGTTGCGCCACGCAAGGCGGCGTGAAGTGGCGCGGTCCGGGTAGATTGCGCGCTCGACGAAGCCATCTTTCAGGTCGCGCGTGCGCGGCGCATGAGTCGGGTGCAGGAATGCGCCGCCGCCACCGGAGACGATCTTCTGCACGCCCGCGGCATTCTCGTGCCTGCGATAGTGGTGCCAGTCTCCGGTCACGAAGGCGCGCACCGGTCGCTCGAGGATCTCGCGCTCGAGCGTCGTCAGCATCCCGCCGCCATAGGCCCGGTGCGCCGGGTAGGACTCCTCGAGGAGCCACTGTGGCTCGGGCACGCAGAGAACGACCTGCGCATCGGGATCCATTGCCGCCGCGACGCTGCGCAAGTACTGCACCTGCGGTTCATCGAGTTCGGCGCCGAGCTGCAGATCGATCGCGATGAGCCACCACGGCGCAGGCAGCTTCAACGCGAAATAGCTGCGTGTCTGCTGCGTACGGCAGCCTGCGAACCCGCGTTCCGGTCGGCAGAACGTGCGCGAGAACGCCACGAGGCTGTCGAACCAGTCGTGATTGCCGGGCACCGCGAACAGATCCGGTCGCGTGCCATGCGCCTCGAACGCGGTCCGGTACGGCCACTCGGTGCGCCATGCGTAGGCATCGCGCGACGGCCACGGGTAGACCTCGTCACCACCGAACACGAGCACGCGCCCACTGCGGGTCGAGGCGACGGTTCCACCTGCTTGCGTCGTCACCTCGAGCGTGGGGCGTGCGAGGGCCTCGGCAATCGCGTACGTCGCGTTCCACCCATCGCCAATGTCGGCGACGTAGTCGAGCCACAGGCCGTCGCTGTCGGCAGCGGGATAGTCGAAGCAAGCTTGCGGCTGGCTCGCGAGCGCCTCGACAAGTCGCGAGTCGGAGTGCCGGCCGAAAACGTTGGCGGTGGCCATATGCACCGCTGTCTGTGCGAGCACCGGCGGATCGAACCAGCCGACCATCTTCGCCTGCTTGCGCGGGGGCTCCATCATCCTCTCCGCAAGGTGAGCAGCGGGGATTGGTTCACGACCGCGCGCGTTGCAAGCCAGCCGCCACCGGCGACGAACACGGCACCCGCCGCGAGCCCCCAGAGCCAGACGCGGATGTCGAAGTGGTAGGTCACATCGAGCACATGACGCGCAACGAGATATCCGGCAAGGCTCGCGCCGATCGCGGCGAGTGTACCCGCGAGCAGCCCGAGCGTGACGAACTCCGCGAGCACCCCCGCGCGCACCGTACGACGGCTTGCGCCGAGAGTGCGGAGCATTGCGCTCTCGAAACGACGCTCGTCGCGGCTCGCCTGCACGGCGGCCAGCAGCACCGTGAAACCTGCAAGCAAGGTAAAGAGGAACACGCTCTGCACGGCGACAGCGGCCTTGTCGATGACTCCACGGACCTGGGCCAGGATGCTGTCCAGATCGAACACCGACACGCTCGGAAAGCGCTTCACGAGTTGTGCAATCGGCCGCGGTTCGCCGGGCGCAAAATAGGCGCTCGTCATCCAGGTGCCCGCGGTGGCGTCCAGCAGCCCCGGCGGAAAGACCAGGAAGAAGTTCGGCTGAAAGCTGTCCCATTTCACTTGCCGGACACTGGCGACCTGCACCGTGAATGACTCGCCCGCAACGTCGAAGCTGAGCCGGTCACCCAGCTTGAGGCCGATCGAGTCGCGATACTCCGTCGCGATCGACACGAGCGGCTGGCCCGCATCTTCCGGACGCCACCATCGGCCTGCAACGAGCTCGTTGTCCGCCCCGAGCCCGGTGGACCAGGTGAGGTTCTGTTCGCGGCTTGCAAAGCCGTCGCCGTCTTCCTTCGGAAAGGAGAGTTCATCGAGCAGGCGGCCGTTGATCGCGGTCATGCGTCCGCGAATCATCGGCAGCGCGCGTGACACCTCGGCGCCGGCCTCATGCAGGTACGCGAGGAACGCGTCGCGATCGCCAGGCGGAATGTTGACGAAGAAGAAATTCGGTACGTCTGCTGGCAGGCTCGCGCGCCAGTCTTCGAGCAGATCGCGCCGCACGAGCGCCAGCAGCAGCAGCACCATGATGCCGAGGCCGAAGGCCACGACCTGCACGACGCTTTCGGCGCGGCGACGCGCAAGGTTCGCGACACCGTAGCGCCAGGCAACCCCGACATGGCCGCGCAAGGCGCCGGCGACCCGCACGAGCATTGCGCCACCCAGTGCGAGCACCGCCACGAATATCGCAAGGCCTGTCACGAAACCGGCCATCAGCACGAAATCGCGCACGACCCAATAGATGAGGCCGATGATGGCAATGGCGGCAGGCCAGAAAGCGAGCCAGATGACGAGCGGCGGCGGCCCGACGTCCCTGCGCAGCACGCGAATCGCCGGCACGCGCGACAACTGCAGCAGGGGGGGCAGGGCGAACCCGGCCAGCACAGCGATCGCAGTGAGGATGGCGAGGACGATCGGCGCAAGACTCGGCGGCGGCAGGCTGGTCACGGCGAGCAGGCCCCGCAACGCGTGGATGAGCCAGGCCTGGGCGACGTAGCCCAATGCCGCTCCGACGGCCGCCGCGATCACCGCGATCACGCCCAGTTGCAGGAGGGTCACTGCCATGATGAACGCCCGCGTACCACCGAGTGTCTTCATCAATGCGACCGCGTCGAGATGGCGTTGCACGTAGCGGCGCGCCGCCATTGCGACCGCGATCGAACAGAGCAACACGCTCACGAGGCTCGCGAGGGAAAGGAAGCGACCCGCCCGGTCGATCGCGCTCCTCACCTGGGGGCTCGATTCGCTGATGTCAAGCAGTCGCTCGCCGCGCTGCTTGTGCGCGGCGAGCCAGGACTTGAAGGCCTCGATCGCTGTGCGCTCACCGGCGAAGAGTGCCGCGTAGCGCGCACGGCTGCCCGGCTGAATGAGCCCGGTCGCGGCCAGGTCTTCCGCGTTCATCAGGAGCGACGGGGCGAGTTCGGTGAACGAGGACCCCTGGTCGGGGCGCGTGACGAGCGCGCGACTGACGCGCAGTGTCGCGGCGCCGATCGCCACCTCATCGCCCACTGCCGCACCAATCGTGGCGAGTAGCCGGCTCTCCGCCCAGACTTCACCGCGCGCCGGAATGCCGGTAGCCGGCGAGGCCGGGCCATACGCGATCGCCGCGGTCGTCACGGTGCCTCGCAGCGGGTAGGTCGGGCTCACTGCGCGAATCGCCGTAAGCTGCGAGGCGTCGCCGTGAAAAACCACCGAAAGTGTGCCAACGCTGGTCGCGGTTTCGAGGCCGAGTCGCCGCGCTTCGGCGAGATAGCGCGCCGCAAGTGGTGACGGAGATTCGAGTCGCAGATCAGCGGCAAGCACCTCATTCGCCTGCAAATCGACCGCCGCGCTCACCCGGCTCACGACAAAGCCGACCGCGGTGAGGGCTGAGACGGCGATGGTGAGCGCGAGCAGCAGCACGCCCAGCTCGCCTGAACGCCACTCGCGGGCCAATGTGCGAAGAGCGATCGTCAGTGCGCGCATCGTGCCAGTCTTCAGGCGAGGCGCCCGGCGGCCATGTGCAGCACCCGCCCACAGCGCTTGGCAAGCGTGCGATCGTGAGTGACGAGCACGACGGTCGTGCCCAGATCGCGGTTCAACCCGAACAGCAGGTCGCAGACGCGTGTGCCGGTAGCCGAATCGAGATTGCCGGTCGGTTCGTCCGCAAAAAGCACGGCGGGCCGCGTCACGAAGGCCCGTGCCAGAGCCACCCTCTGCTGCTCACCGCCCGACAGCTGGCGCGGGTAGTGGCCCGTGCGCGCACCGAGTCCCACCCGTTCGAGTGTCTGCGCGGCGAGCGTCTGGGCATCCCGTCGCCCCGCGAGCTCGAGCGGCAGCATCACGTTCTCGAGCGCAGTGAGTGCCGGGATCAGATGAAAGGCCTGGAACACGAAGCCGACGCGCTCGGCCCGCAGGCGGGCGCGACCATCCTCGTCAAGCGCCGTGAGATTCTCGCCCGCGAGCAGCACGCGCCCGGAAGTCGGCGTGTCGAGACCAGCGAGCAGCGCGAGCAGTGTCGACTTGCCGGCGCCGGATGGCCCCACGATGGCGACCGATTCCCCCGCCGCGATCTCGAGCGACAGTTCCCGCACGATGGTCAGCGGACCTTCCGGACTGGTAACCTCTTTCGTGATGTTTTCAGCTTTCAGAACACTCATTTGTCTTTGCTTGCTCGTGGTGCCGGCCGCTGCGCGGGCTGCCGACGGCACGCTACTCGTGTTCGGCGACAGCATCAGTGCGGGCTACGGCATCAAGGCCGGGGAAGGCTGGGTGGCCCTCCTGCAGAAGCGGCTTGCGTCCCAAGGTTACGGGTACCGCGTGGTGAATGCCAGCGTCAGCGGCGAGACGACGAGCGGTGGCAGCGCGAGGCTGTCGCGCGCGCTCGAGCTGCACAAGCCACGCCTGCTCGTGCTCGAACTCGGCGCCAACGATGGCTTGCGGGGTCTGCCTCTTGACGTGTCGCGCAGCAGCCTTGCCGCCATGATCGAATTGGCACAGGCGCATGAAGCGAAAGTGTTGCTCCTTGGCATGCGCATCCCGCCGAACTACGGCCCGCGCTACACCGAAGGCTTCGCCCGCATGTATGTCGAGCTCGCGAAGAAGTACAAGGTGCCGCTCGTGCCGTTCTTCATGGAGAAGGTTGCGCTCAGCAGCGACTTGATGCAATCCGACGGATTGCATCCGACCGCTGCCGCGCAGCCCCTGTTGCTCGACACGGCATGGCCAGCGCTGCGGCCATTGCTGGGCGGCTGAGGGAGGAGAGAATGGACAAGTACTGGCTGAAGTCATATCCGCAGGACGTGCCGGCGACGATCGATCTCACCGAGTACAGCTCACTGAAAGAGCTCACCGAGAAAAGCTGCGCGAAGTACGCCGACCGCGACGCCTACGTGATGATGGATCGCGCCATGAGCTACGGCGAGCTGGAGCGGGATTCCGCGGCCTTCGCGGCCTGGCTGCAGCACAAGGCCCACGCGCTTCCGGGGACCCGGATCGCGCTCATGATGCCGAACGTCCTGCAGTTTCCGGTCGCCCTGTTCGGTGCGATCCGTGCCGGGCTCACGGTCGTCAACGTGAATCCCCTCTACACCTCGCACGAACTCGAGCACCAGGTGAATGATGCCGGTGCAGAGATCATCGTCGTCCTCGAGAACTTCGCGCAAGTCGTCGAACACGCGCTGCCCAAGACCGGGCTCAAGACAGTGATTGTCACCTCCGTTGGCGGCATGCTCGGCACGCTCAAGGGCACGATCGTGGATTTCGTCGTGCGACGCATTCACAGGAAGGTGCCGGCCTGGAGCATTGCGGGCGCGCTGCGGTTTGAGAAGCTCGTGGCAGAAGGTCGCGGGCTCGCGCTGCGACCCGTGCAGGTGGGCCCGGAGGACATCGCATTTCTTCAATACACCGGCGGTACCACCGGAGTTTCGAAAGGCGCAGTGCTCACCCACCGGAACATGGTGGCAAACGTGCTGCAGGGTAGAGCGTGGTTCGGATCGAAAATGCCCGAGCGAGCCACCTATGTCATCGCACTGCCCCTGTACCACATCTTCTCGCTGACGGCGAACGCGCTGATGTTCATGCTGCTCGGTGCCCGCGGCATCCTGATCACCGACCCGCGCGACTTCAAGGGCTTTGTCGCGACGCTTGCCAGGTACCCGCCCAATCTTTTCATGGGTGTCAACACGCTTTTCAACGCCCTGCTCCACACACCCGGCTTCGAGAAGCTCGATCACAGCCAGTTGTTCGGCACGGTCGGCGGCGGCATGGCCGTGCAGGCCGCGGTCGCGGAGAAGTGGCAGGCAGCGACCGGCTGCGTACTGAGCCAGGGATGGGGACTCACCGAAACATCGCCGATAGCCACGATGAACCCGATCGGTGCCGGCAAGTTCAACGGTTCGATCGGCCTGCCCGTGTCATCGACCGAAATTTCAATTCGCAATGATGCGGGCGACGCCCTGCCGACGGGCAGCATCGGTGAGATTTGCGTACGCGGACCCCAGGTGATGCGCGAATACTGGAACCGGCCCGAGGAGACCGCCAAAGTCATGTTGCCGGACGGCTGGCTGCGCACCGGTGACATCGGCCGCATGGACGAGGCTGGCTATGTGTATATCGAGGATCGCAAGAAGGACATGATCCTGGTGTCAGGCTTCAACGTATACCCGAATGAAGTTGAAGGCATCGCCGTCACACACCCCGGCGTGCTCGAGGCCGCGGCCGTAGCAAAGCCCGACGAGCGCGCCGGCGAAGTGGTCGCCCTGTTCGTCGTGCGGAAAGACCCGTCGCTGACAGAGGCCGCACTCATCGCCCACATGCGGGAATCGCTGACGGGATACAAAGTGCCCAAGTTCGTCTATTTCCGTGACTCGCTGCCAAAGTCGAACGTGGGCAAGATCATTCGGCGGGCGCTGCGGGATGAGTTACAAGGCTAGCGGGGATCATACGATTCGCGTTGGCGGCTCCGCTCGGCATTTTCTTCAAATGCGTAAACATGAATTCCAGCGCGTACGAGAGGCACACCTGACGTCGCACGCCTTGACACGCGGCGCGACTCCAGCCACTCATCGGCATTCGCTAAGAAAGCGGTGCCTTGCCTTTGAGCGAACGCTCTGAATGCCTTCAATTCCTCACGCGGAAGATCATGCACAAAGGCCGTTCGCTCAATCAGCGTAGTGCGCCGAGCGCGGCCTCGAACATTGAAATCAACTGTTGCCAATAGACGTTCAAGGGATCTGGCTACATGCTCGATTAGTGCCGGACTGATCTTACGTATTGTTGCAACCCGGGCAACCGGTAGGTAGCGGTCACGCGAGTACTTTCTCAATAAGCCGAGCCGAAGCATTTCTCTGGCGATGCGATTGGCATCCACGTTCTTGTCTTGTGCGCGAATCAATGTAGCAACACTGGGGCTGCCACGAAGCAGCCGTATAGCCCTAGGCTGATAGTCACTATCGAGGTAGGCTGCATTTCTATGCCAGTCGTGTAGCGCACCGCTGATCACGCCAGAGTTTGCCTCCTCTCTGGCGCAATCCTTAGTCGCGACCAGCTGTGCTTCCGCCAATTGCTGGTCAACAAGCGTCTTTACATCGCAGCGGCGCTCTTTGTCCCTGAGCATAAAGAGGAATACTGCCAAGAGTATGTCTTGGTAGTAGTCGACGATAGCCTTTCGTCTCAATCTGTGCATATCTGTTGCTCATGTTGGAGTTGATAGTTCCCGCTTCAACAATAGTCATCTCCCCGGTCCAAGTCTTCGCGTACCTGCGGTAACAATGGCGGAAACCTCAATCTGCGAAGATATCGAAGTTCTGCGCCGAATTCCTCGCGCCATTTGACGCTCGCCGAGTGATTTCATCGCGTCGAATGCCGCCGCTAGCGTGGACTCTATTCTTTGGAGGATTACCGCGTGGTCTGCTGGGCTGTTAACGGCTATGACGGCGCTCTTCACTAGCGGGCGGCGCAGGTGACTCGCCTTGAATTGCTGCAGCACGTTACTTGTCGCCTGCAAGATCCACTTCGCACGTCCGACTTCGCGGCGTAAATTTCGTGCAATACCTCGCTTCAGCCTTACTTTGCCGTTGGCGAGTTCAATGGCACCGATTCGCTGCAGCTCAACTAAGACTGCTTTCTCCGGAACGTCTCCACAATACTGCCTCGCGAGATCGGAGAAGCTGCTTCGCGCCGACCTTATCGGCAGCACTCTCGGCGCGAGCCCAGAGTCAAGGAACCGAGGGTCAGTAAGCCACGCTGAAATGAGCCGCCAGGCTCGATGACGAGAAGCCGCTGGAGCACGCGTCCCGCTTGTGCCCAGTAGCCTCCTAATCTCATTGCGAGAGAGCCCTGTAATTACTGCTACACGCGAGTGATTGACGCGACCATTCCGCAGCGTTGCGACTTGAGCCGCCTCGTTTACGCACTCAACCTTCACTATGTCGCCAACCTCTTTGGGCGTGATTCCGAATCGAATCGCTAGAGAAGCGAGCTGCTTTAGAAGCGGAGTCATGGCCATCTCCGCAAGCAGTAATTCCCGGGTCTTTTCGGGCGCCCTATCCGAGCGACGCAAAGCCTTTGGATTGACGGGAACGCGACGGGGGCTTGGAACCCTTTTTGACATCGGCCTGATTACGCAAACTTCTGCTCTTGCCTACGGCTTGTGCAGGAGCAGTTATGCGTTGTCAATCCGCCAATCCGTGTATTTCCTTGAATGCCCACTCACCCGGCGATTCAGCCGGCGTGTCAAATGGGCAGACTTGCGTACCGTTACCAATCGCACGCACGGAAGCTGTGCTGATGAAACGGAATTGAGGTGTTTGCGCGTGCGTACTGCGTTATTGCACGCTCTTGGCCAGAGAGCAGCGCGACTCAAGCCACGAGAATTGATGGCCTAAATGGAACCCGAGCCGATGATCCCATTCTGACCGGAGCCGATGATCCCGTCCTGGCCAGAGCCAATGATCCCATTTTGGCCAGAACCAATGATCCCGTTCTGGCCAGAACCAATGATCCCGTTCTGACCG
>Ga0073902_10002040_pt1 | contig 10714 bp, 14 predicted proteins | sample KloWWTmeKNB19Kit_FD_66667 | JGI IMG/M metagenome (GOLD analysis project Ga0073902, IMG submission 66667) | Active sludge microbial communities from Klosterneuburg, Austria, studying microevolution and ecology of nitrifiers - Klosterneuburg... | ecosystem: Engineered > WWTP > Aerobic digester >...
CGAGGAGGGTTTGATATTTCGTGATATCCTCCGTGCCTCGGCACTGATCGGGGTTCTCGGCACCGCAGTCGCCCATGCAACCCCAGTCACCGCAAAGTGCGCGGTAGTTTCGGCTTGCATCTGCGATAGCACTTTCGAGACATTCTTCGCAATCGTTGTGCGGGAGAATGAGAGCGTCGATGAAGCCGTCCTCTACGCGCTTCTTGCAATCAGCCTCGAGCTCGGACCCAACTGCGGCGTTGTAGACGTGTCCTGAAAGACACTGGACCTGATGAGTTGGAAGAGTGTGAACTGACAAGGACAACCTCCAGAAATGTTAATTTTCTTAGGGATAATTATACCAAATTTAAGGCTAAAAGTCAAATACTATGGGTTTTATATAGATCAGTAGATGTTAATGTTGCCGCAGTTCCGCTAGCAGTGATGGTGGGGTTAAAACTTAACCCAAAATGTGGTGTAAACCCTCCAAACCTTATCTCTGGAATTTCAAGCTCACTGTTTTCTGCTAAATAACACGAAGCAGAGAAAACTTTATTTTTATATTCGATTATCTCTTTTGGTTTTGGGCTCTCACATGTTGAAGCAAAAACTACTTCAATCAAAGTAATACTAATAATCGAATAAATAAGATAATAGCTTTTCATTGGTAAGAATTTTACGCCTTAACTACACTTGGACCAGCCGCAGATTGGGTTAATACAACTCTTGCAACCTTCTTTGAAAGCCAGAGGTGATCCACACTGAGGACAGGAGTTGTTGATATCCAGTGTCATAACTTTGCTTTCTAATGGAGATTTAATCTCTAGAGCAAGCGGTTCTTCTTTGATAAGCGGTTCTTGAACAGCCTGAACCTCATTGTGTTGCGCATGGCCGTTTGTAGTGTGTCCGTTTGAGTGACCATTAGAAACTGCCTCTTGTGGTTTATCGTCAGTAATCAGAATGTCCTGAGACAAAAGATTAAGCTGTTTGGCGGAAGCTATTTCGGCTAGCGACTTACCGACTGCGTCAAAAGCAGAATAAATAGCGTTTGGACCAATCCCATACTGTGTACCACAACTAATTCCGACTAGCTCGGAAGCAACTTCTTCGAGGGTTGCACCGTACTTTAAGGCAAGGGAGGACAATCTTCCGGTGACTTCTGCAGCTCCAGAAACATAGGCTCCTGATTTGCCGATATTAATGAAAACTTCGACCGGCTCGTTTTGAGCGTTACGGAAAACGGAAGTATAAACATTACCTACATCGGATGGTTTCCTAACACGCATACCCCAAGCTTCGATTGGAGTTGGTTTGCGCATTGGCAAAACTGGAAAGTGAGCCTCTGAATGTCCGTTACTATCGGATTTTTTCTTGCCCGTCATCTGGTCGTAGTACGAACCTTCTTTTTTGGTTTCTAGAACCTGTTTATCGCGAGACCCGTCACGATAAATAGTAATTCCTTTGCACCCTTGCTCATAAGCAAGCCAGTAAGCATTCCTCACATCATCAACAGTAGCATCATTATTAAAGTTGATTGTTTTACTAATTGCATTGTCTGTATAGCGCTGAAAAGCGGCCTGCATTTTTACGTGATCCAGAGGAGCAATATCACCAGCAACCACGAAGGCATTTTGCAAATCTTGTGGAACATCCTTAAGGCCTTGAGCGGAACCTTTGTTGTTTTGGATTTTTTCTAAAAGTTCTTCAGAATAAATTCCTGACTTCTTGGCTGCTTTAACAAACTCTTCGATGGTATTAAAAAGTCTCTTGCCTTCGACTGTGTTCTTGGCATAAGTTAAAGCAAAATGTGGCTCAATTCCACTTGAACAATCGGCCAACATTGAGATTGTCCCTGTTGGAGCAATGGTTGTTCTTGCACCGTTGCGCATTGGACGAACACCGTCATAGATTGAACCAACGTAAGCGCCAAAGTTGCCACGGATTTTGGCCAAATCTTCTGAGGCGTTGTCGCTTTCTTCTTGAAAAAATTTCATTATTTCTTCGGCTTTGTCAAAACCTTCTTGAGTGTTGTAACCGATTCCAAGTCCAGCGAGTAAGTCAGCAAAACCCATAACTCCGAGCCCGACACGGCGAATCGCACGAGTGGTTTTGTGAATCTCTGGAAGAGGATATTCGTTCATATCTAAAACGTTGTCCAAGAAGTGAATACTTTCATGAATGGCAGTTTTAAGTCTGTCCCAATCAACATTTTTACCTTTTTTGAACTTGTTTAGATTGATTGACCCTAAAGTACAAGCATCATAAGGATGTAATGGTTGCTCACCACAAGGATTGGTGGCTTCAATCATGCCGAATTTAGGCACAGGGTTGGCTTTGGAATTATTAATTCTGTCAATCAAAATCATACCTGGGTCGCCGTACTGCCAAGCTAAACGAGTGATAAGATCAAAAACTTTTTTGGCATTAAGCTTGCCGGCAACTTGGTTGGTACGAGGGTTAATTAATTCGTAACCTTCGCCATCTTGAGTTGCGCGGGTTAGCTCGTAAAGTTTTTTGACACCCTCTTCGACCTTTACTAATTTAAGATCAACGTCGCGGATTGCTTGAGCGGCTCTTATTTCTGAAATTATTTCTTCAAGCTCTTCAACATCGAAGCTTTCGTCGCCTTCAATAAACCGACTATCTGATCTAACTGTCTCCATAAAATCTTCTGTGACAGTCACTGAAATATTGAAGTTGGTTAACGAAAATTCGTCAACTTTGTGTACAGCAAATCTGAGAATGTCTGGGTGAGTAATGTGAAGAATACCCATATTGGCACCACGACGTACTCCGCCTTGTTTTATTTGAGTGGTAACATCGTTATAAGCTTGCATAAAAGATACTGGTCCAACGGTCGTACCGCGTGATGAACCAATAACATCGCCGTATGGGCGCAGTCTAGAAAAAGAAAATCCAGTACCGCCACCACTCTTGTGAATCATGGCCATGTCAGACATTGTCTTAAGAATTGCTGGCATACTGTCCTCGACTGGAAGAACAAAACAAGCTGAAAGTTGTTGATTGGGCTTGCCCGCATTAACCATGGTCGGAGTATTAGGAATGTACTCTTGGTTTGCCATCATTGAATAAAAAGTACGTGCAGTGTTTAGGGTTTTTTCTGGGGAATTGTTGTTGTAACTTCTGTCGGCGGTGGCAATATTGTAAGCCACTCTCCAAAACATTTCTTTGGGAGTTTCTACTGGAGTACCGGCTTCGTCGCGCATTGCATATCTGGTCTTTGCAATATATGCAGCATTTTCTGACAAAGTAGGCTCGGGAAGATCCAATGGCGGAGCAGGTATTTCTTTACCGAGTTTTTGAAGTTCATTTGCCTTCAATTTTGATTTTGGCAGCGCCATTTTTATTTCCTTTCTTTATTTTTATAGACTTTTTATTACCTGCGTCGAAAATATACAAACCCGAGGCAGGAAAAACAAAATCAGCTTTTAGTTTTTGGTTGTTGAGGCTTTACGAGCCCGTAGATTGTTGGTCAAAGAAGCAAGTTCTTTTTCAAAATCGTTTAGATCAGTAAACTGTCTGTAGACTGATGCAAAGCGAATATAAGCAACCTCATCAACTTTTTTTAGATGTTTCATTACTAAGTCTCCAAGCTTCTTGGAGTGAATCTCATTACCAGTTAATCTTCTTAGGTCTGTTTCGATTTTGTCTAATGTTGATTCGATAACTTCAGCAGGGACCGGTCTTTTCTCACAGCTTTTGACTATTCCGGAACGAAGCTTGTTGCGGTCAAAATGTTCGCGGCGGCCGTCTTTTTTGACTACCAACAAATCAATGGTTTCGACACGCTCAAAAGTAGTGAATCTTTTTGTGCATTTGAGACACTGTCTGCGTCTGCGGGTAATCCGCTTATCATCAGACTCTCTTTTGTCGACAACCTTGTTGGAACTAGAATAACAGTAGGGACATTTCATGATGTAACAAGCGTGAAAACAAGGTGATTAAAAAAGCTTATTTTGTTTTTTAAATTGCTTTAAACACCTCGAGTAACTTTTAACAAGATATACAATATCTTGTGTATAAATCCAGTTTAAGTACAAGATATATCGAGTGTCAAGGGTTAAAAAGTCCTTTAGCTTTGAATTAAATATACACGAAATTAACCCGAAAATTAAGTCTCGTGAAAATATCAATCCTATAAACAAAATAATTGTAAACTATAGTCTAATTAGTTGGATATAAAACCACTAAAACAATCTTAGTGTTACTGCTAACTTATAATTTTATGTTTTATTTTTATTAATGATTTTAGGTTAAAATATTAGAAATGAGTATTAAAATACTTTTGGCAGATAACTATATAGAGACGATTAAAAATTCTGAGGGAGCAAAGATTTTTAAAAATCTTTGGGCTGAGGTTGATGGAGAAACAAAGGATATTTTAAATGACGGAAACTTAAGTTGTGCTCAATTCGTATCAGGAGTTTTGTATTTGTTTAAGCTAATTACAGATAGGCACGCAACGGTGGATGGAACTATTAAGGATCTTGAAAAATCCAACTGGACAGAAATAACCACAGCTAAAAACGGATGTATTCTAGTTTGGGAAAATATAATGTATCCAGACGGAGAAGAACATAAGCATATTGGATTCTATATTGGAGATGAGCTTGCAATAAGTAATAGCCCAGAAGCAAAATCACCTCAAATTCATCATTGGACATACGGCAAAGAGATAGAAAAAACTTACAGAAAAATAACTGCAATGTATTGGAACAAACTCCTTGATTAGGAAACGAACCCTAATTGGGCTTTGGCCAAGTCAGTAACCCTACTAAAATCCCAAGGCGGATCAAAAACAATTCTGACATCACTACTTTTAACACCATCTAGATCGGCTAACCTATCTCTTATATCTTTGCGAAAAAATCCCCCCAAGGGACACCCAGGGGTGGTTAAGGTCATGACAATATCAATGTGGTTTTCGGGAGAAATATTGATTTCGTAAAGCAGTCCCAAGTCAACCATATTAACACCTAGTTCGGGATCGATTACTTCAGTTAAGACTTTTTCAACCTCAACTTTGGAAACAGCTTTCATATAAAAAATTACCTACTTTTCTCAAGCAAAAGATATAAAGCAAGAATTACTGATACTACTCCCAAAACCATCTGTAAATTTAATGAACCAATTGCAATACTTTGCACAATTGGCGTAAATAAACCTGGGAACGCATTCATGACTCCGCCGACAAGCAGTAAAAATGCACAATAAATGTCTGTTTTTTGGAATCTTCTTTTTTTATTCTCAATAATTTTCATGATAAGTTAAGTAGATAATTGTTACGATATTATACTTTATTTTATTTGTCGCGACTTATTATAAAATCACAAAATTCAGATAGAATATTTTTGTGTTCTTGGTCAATATTTGCTTCCGATATGTAATTCTTTGACTCGTCTGAAAGCCCTAAAATTTTTGCTTCGATTTTTGCTTTGGCGCCCGAAGAAGTAAGAATATCTTGAACAACTATTAAATCGTTTTCATCTGCGTTTTGTTTGCCTAGAATTGAGTTTAGCTTGGTTATTTGATTAGCATTAGCTAATTCCATAGCATATCTAATTAGTAATGTATTTTTTCCCTCTCTGATATCTGACAAATTAGATTTGCCGATTGTTGTGCTTTTGGAAAAAATTCCCAAAATATCATCCCTTAATTGAAATGCAATTCCTATTGGGGTAGAAAATTTGGCAAAAAAACCTAAAAGTTCGTCAGAAGCTTGTCCCAGTAGGCCTCCAAACTTTAGTGGAAATTCAACCGTATACTCTCCTGACTTCCATCTTAAAGTCGACATAATCATTTCCTCACTAGGTCTATTTGGGTCAAATGATTGATAAACATCTTGATATTGTCCAAGGATTAAATTGACAAACATATCCGCAAAAGCGGTATTTAAATTCTGTTTTGTTTGAGGATCAGCCTCAATATTTGAAATAATTTTTGTAACGTATGCAATTAACAGGTCTCCCGTAAGAATTGCCATTGAAGTTCCAAAATGTTCAGAACTACCTTTTAAACTATTTGATGTGTGGACTTCATTAAATAACACATGGGGAGTCTTTTGACCCCTGCGTGTCGATGATTGGTCGATAATGTCGTCATGAACGAGAGCAAAGGTGTGAAAAATTTCAGCTGAGAGTGCTGCATCAAGAACAGATTTGGCATCAAACGGCTTGTTTGATGCCATTTGATAACCCAGACTGACCAGATAAGGCCTTAATCTTTTACCACCACCTTGAACAGCAAGTGAAGATACTTCAATGAGTTTCTGTGTACTAACATCCTTATTCTCCAAATCTTTAGGTAATGAATCAAGATATTTTTTAAGATGTAATTCAAAAATACCTAAAAATTTTTGGTAGTTTTCGAGAAATGTCATAAGATTAGTATAGATAAAATAATATGATTAAAGGGTTTTGGGCATTATTCTACGAGAAAGCATGGTTCTATATCAAACAGTACGACCAGCTATATTCTTTTATTTTGTATCTGTTGGTCATGGGTATACTGACTCCAGCCGTATTATCCTTTACAAAATATAATTTTGTAGCTCTTTTGTTTTTTTGGCTGGTTTCGATTGTTGTCTGGTTCTTACTTACATTAATGGGGGTTAAAATTTTCAGAAGGTAAAAATAAGTTTAACGAAACTTTACTGATTTTAGAAAATCTCTAAATTCTGTTTCGTTGGTTTCAAAGTTTTGATAAATGAATACCTCAAATGTATAAAATAAGCCGTCTTTTTCTAAATTATTTACAATCACACTACGAATTTTCCCTTGATCTTCCCAAATTTGAATTTCGCCTTCAAGGTTGGAGATTGTAATCTTTGCTTTAGAAACTAACTCCCCGTCGACTCCATGACCTGTAAAGCTTTTTGAAGTAGTTACGACAACTTCAGCATCTGCTTCTTTTTTGAATGTTAAAAATAAGTTTGGGGTAACAATATTCTCACTTTCAAACCAACTAGAAGGAATCGAAAACGAAAGCCCGTAGTCATTGTAGTTTTTTGTTTGCAATAGGGGAGTTTGATTTTGAGATTTGGCGGGGGAGACTGTTGGAACTTTGCTTAAGTTTTGTTTGTTGTCTGGCTTGGATATATCTGCTTCAGTTGTAATACGGCTATTAAGAGTGTTAAGGATTAGCACAGTTGACACTGCAACCAATAAAACACCTGCAAACAACGTTCCGTGATGTTTGCTTTTTATGTGTTTATGCAAGTTAGCCAAATCTAGTTTGAAATTTACGCTTTATTATCAGTTGTTGACTCGGGCGATTCAGAAACTGCGTCAGGAATTGCTGGCTCGGTCTCGGTGACTTCTGTAGAGATATGTACAGGTTCGACTGCAACCTCCGGAGCTGGCTCAGTTTCATTAGTATTTAATTCAACTGGTGTTTCTTCCACAGAAGGAGCCTCTGTTGTATTTTCAACTACAGGGGATGCATCGACTGATACTGGGGTTTCTGTTGGCGCTGGTTGTTCTGGAGCAACCTCATCTGGTCGGGGTTTGGCAAAAGCTACAATTATTTTGCGACCTTCTTGTTCGGTGTCGTTTAAGGCATCAATGGCTGCCTGTGCTTCTGGGTTAGTAGAATATTCCACAAAACCAAAGCCTTTTGATCTGTTTGTCAGTTTGTTGATTACAACTTCAGCTGAAACTATTTCTCCGTAAGGGCTGAATATTGTCCTCAAGCTATCACTAGTCGTTGAGTATGGTAGGTTACCTACAAAAAGTCTTTTATCCATAATTATTTTTTAATCAGCTGGTTATAAATATTAGTACTGACTAAGTTAAATATAGAGAAAAAATATTCTGACTGTCAAATTACTTAAGAAAATATTTAAAACTAATAATATGGATGTAGTCCAAAATATAAATTAAGTCTGATTATTCTTGGTCGAATTGTGGAATATTATCTAAATCAATATTTGGTAGTGACGACCCATTCGACCCACTGGGGTTAGTGAAAGAATTCATCATTTGTGAAAAATCCTGAAATTCGACATCTGTTGGTGGAGTAAAATCAGAGTCACTTAAAACTGCGTTCTGACAATCTATTTTTTCTTTAGCGTCTAGTTTTTCTGGATTTAGGAATTCATCAAAATCATTGTTAGTATTCGTGGTGTCCTTAGTGTCTGTTGGTTTGGACGCAGGATAGAAGAAACCTTTTTTCTCACCTGGAGTCCACATATACATTCCTTTTTCGTTAACGATTACTGAAGACTTTTGGCCATTAACCTCTTGACCGTCAACCCTAAAGCTTTTGTTTTTTACGAGATATTCCCCTGTTGAGTTATCGGTCGTATTAGTATATTTACACCTAAAACTGTCACCAGAAATTAATGCCGCAGCAAGCCCTCCAGCTTTTGATGCTAAGGAGTTATTGTCTGAAGAATTTGTTGAGCCAGCTGGTTTTTTGCAGCTAACAAGAAATATAGCGAGAATAAAAACTGTGGATAGTAATAGTCTTTTTTTGTCTGTAATAGCAACCATTAATCTTTTGTAACAATATAATACTAAAACTAATGGAAGAAAAAATCAAGAAAAATTGTAAATGTCGACTATTTTTTTTACTTGATTTAGTATGTTGTTTCCGTCGAATTCGCGCCCAATAACAATTAAACCGTGAACGTTTTTGAATTTGTCAGTTTGCCTAAAATGGTCTGCATAATAATCAGAAGATTTGATTTGAAATCCAAAAAAATTCTTTCCATCCTTGGATAATAAAATATCCACACCTTGATGATCTAGCTCACGAGAAAAAACTGTAAGATATTTTTTGGATAAATATTTCCAAACCTTATCCTCATTATAAAATCCTTTTACGCTCTTTGAAAAATCTTGATATTTTTTAGTACCAAATAGCCTATCCCAAAAATTGATTGAGTTTTTATTTGCAACTTCTTGCTTGGAACTCTCAGAGTGAGATGAAAAGTCGCTAATTAAATATGGGCAAGAGATTGAATTGTTTATTAAATTAACTTTAGTAATTTTGTCGTTAACGCGCGTATAAATAAAATCTGGTTTGGAAATTTTTTTTTCGGTGTTAAAAAATAATTTAAAAATATTCATTTTGTTCGATAAATAATTTTTATAATATAAATATTCCAAATTGCCCAAAACCCCCCAATAGCCATCGCAGCCACAACGTCAGAAAAATAATGTAAGCCAAGCGCTACTCTAGACATGGCGACCGATATTGTCACAAGGAAAAAGAAAAATGAATAGACTATTTTAAGTGTTGGATTTTTCTCAAAATTTACAACCAAATACCCTAGTACGCAATAAAAAACAGTTGCGCTCATTGTGTGGCCTGATGGAAATGAATAATCCTGCCAAAGTAGATGATAATCCGTTAACTCTGGTCTGTCTCTAATAAATACAGACTTTAAGGCACTATTAATAAGTACTGTCGATATCGTACTAAAAGCCAAAATAAAGGCACCTCTACGAAAATGGTTTTTGATTAAAAAAAATACTGCAACAATTAGTAAAGGAATAATAAATATTGTTGAGCCTAGAAAAGAAGTCGTTTCGGCGATAAAGTCTGTGGTGGAAGAAGCGACGTGTCTAAATAATTGATAAATTCCTTCATCAAAATAAACAAGCCTTGGTTCGGTTAAATTACCGGCAATTTTTCGAAAAACCAAAATTAACCCAACAGCAATTATTAAACCTATTGAGGAATAGAAATAGTGAAAAATATCGCTTTTTTCTAATATATTAGATATTGATTTTTGTGACTCTTTATTAGTTTTTGCCATTTACTTATAAGGATTGGAAAATTTTGGGAATAAAAATTAATAGGCCATTACACATTGCAATAACTGCTGCAACCAGAACGAACCCAGCAGAAATATCTTTTATGATTTTTACTTCGTCTGAGTAGGCGGGAGAAATAAAATCCATTAGGTCTTCCAATAAAGTGTTTATCATTTCGCAAACAAGAACTAGTCCAATCGAAAAAGACACGATAGCCCACTCAATATAATTGAGGTCATAAAAAAATCCAAGAATTATTATTGAAACCGAAATTAGTAAGTGGAAACGAAAATTACGTTCTTGTAAAAAAGCATATTTGATCCCTGAAAAAGCGTAACGAAAACTATTGTAGTGTTTTTTGGGATGATGGCTGGAAATAATTTTTCTGGTAGTTGAGGTCATAAAACTATTCTAGTACAAATGGGTAAAATCATATTTGCTTTTTAGGTATAATCTATAATAATTATAAGTTTTAATTAATATTTATGGCAAAGACAGCAGTCAGTAAGCCTTCAGTTAAAGCTGAAGCATATAGCGACAAGAATTTTTTGGTCGCGGTCTTATTATCAGTACTTGTGGGCGGTTTAGGAGTAGACCGTTTTTATCTAGGATATATCGGACTTGGAATCCTTAAACTCATTACTCTTGGTGGTTGTGGAGTATGGACGATAATTGATGTAATTCTAATCGTAACAGGCAACCTACCAGATGCCGACGGTAAAAAACTTAACCCAAAAGCCTAAAAATTCTTATTGGCAATTAGCCAAAGAAATAACAAGCCTTTCTACATCTCGTGGGAGGCTTGTTGCTTTTAGTGTAGTAATTTTCACCCTATCTATAGTTCCCACGGATAAACTGCACTACTTACCTATTAAGTCTGTTTATGAATCAGTGTTTGGATGGATACCTTATTCTAGCGGTATGACCCGAGGTGTTTCCTCAATTCTGCATGG